>Ga0209487_1000447_pt1 | contig 37795 bp, 28 predicted proteins | sample Poulit2012_FD_187524 | JGI IMG/M metagenome (GOLD analysis project Ga0209487, IMG submission 187524) | Agricultural soil microbial communities from Georgia to study Nitrogen management - Poultry litter 2012 (SPAdes) (version 2) | ecosystem: Environmental > Terrestrial > Soil > Agricultural land...
TCGGCCACAGCATCTCAAATGCCGTAAGGGCGTTTGTGCTGGGCCTGAGCTTTGCCCGCTTTGCCGCCGTGCCCAGCGACCGGCGAACCCGCAAGTACTACCGCAAGCTCAGCCGCTACAGCGCCGGTTTTGCGTTTTTGTCCGACGTGGCCATGCTCACCTATGGCGGCAAGCTCAAGATGAAGGAAATGATTTCCGGCCGCCTGGGCGATGCGCTCAGCCACTTGTACATTTGCGCTTCCATGCTGCGTCGCTTTGAGCACGATGCGCGTCCGAGCGCCGACCAGCCGATTCTGGCCTGGGCCTTTCACGACGCCATCTTCAAAACCCAGCAGGCCATGCGCGCAGTCATAGACAACTACCCGCTGGCATGGCTGCGGCCCTTTCTGCGCCTGATCATTTTTCCGTTCGGCCGCATCGAGCGCGCCCCCAACGACCGGCTCACCCACAAGGTGGCCGCTCTTCTGCTGTCTCCTTCGGACACCCGCAGTCGCCTTGCGCGCGGCATTTACACATCCGACAGAAGCGGCAACTGGCTGGGCATCATCGAGCGCCTGCTGCCCGATGTCATTGCCGCCGAGCCGCTGGAGCGGCGCCTGACCAAAGCCGTGCGTTCCGGACTTGTTTCCGGCTATACGTTCGAGCAACAGCTGGAAGAAGCGCTTTCCAGGGGTATTCTGGACAAGGATGAAGTCAAGCAGCTTTCGGCGCTGCGCGAGCGCGTGCTTGAGATCATCAGCGTTGATGACTTTGACCTTTCCGAAATGCAGGCCGGCCTGTCGGATCATGCCGAAGCCATCAGGAACAATCGCGAACAGGCCGCCTGAACGATTCTGCCGCCCGCTCTGGGCTATAATTTCACCGGGCCGGACAGCATGCTGTTCGGCCAAACACCAAACAGCAGGTTTACGGGAAACCGGTGCAAATCCGGTGCTGCCCCCGCAACTGTATGCGGCATCAATACCTTTGATGTGACTGAATGCAACCACTCCGGCCCGTGCCGGGGGAAGGTTTCAGCCCGGCCGTTTCAAGTCAACGGCCGCCGCCAGCCAGGAGACCGGCCTGCTGCACCAAAAATCCATCAACCGGGTTGCGGCGGGCGACCGGGAGTCTTGATAAGCGCCGCATACAGTCGGCATTTTCCTGACCTCTCTCCTGCCCGCCTCCGGCCACTGCGCGGGTGAGCGCCAGGAGAAACAATGCACAAGTCAATTCTTTATTCGGGACTGGCGGTCGCCGGTCTGTTTTTTGCAGCGCCGGCCACTGCCGCCGACAATTTTGAAGGTGAGCCCATTGTGGTCACGGCCAGTCGCAGCGAACAGGCTGATGCCGGGCTGGCGCGTTCATCCGTCATCAGCCGCGAACAGATCGAACACAGCCAGGCTCCCGACCTGCTTGAGCTTTTGCGTCTTGAAGCAGGTCTGGATGTTGCCCGCGGCGGCGGCCCCGGCTCACAGACGTCGGTCTTCATGCGCGGCAGCAACTCCAACCACATGCTGGTGCTGATCGATGGCGTGCGCGCAGCCGCCGCCGGCACCGGCGCCTTTACCTGGGAGTCCATGGATCCGGCCATTGTTGAGCGCATTGAAATCGTGCGCGGCCCGCAGGCCGCCCGCTGGGGATCCGACGCCATAGGCGGCGTGATCCAGATCTTTACCCGCACGCCTGATGGAGCACACATGCGCGGCGCCTGGGGCCGCTATCGCGATCGCAGCGTGTCGGCCGCCGTTGGCAGCGCACCTTTCTCGTTGGGTGCCAGCGTGCGCAAGGTCGAAGGGTTTTCCGCCCAGAACGAACGCGGCTTTTCCTACGACCCCGACAACGACGGTTTCGAAAACGCCAGCCTGACCATGGGCGGAGAATACAGCCTTGCAGCCGGCGAGCTTTCATGGAGCATGCGCGGCAACGATGGCCAGGTGGAGTTTGACCAGGGTGTGTCCGACATTCAAAGCTGGTCGGCCGTGACCACCTACAAACACAACCCTGGCGAAAACTGGCGCTGGCAGGCTTCTGCCGGACTGCTGCGCGACCGTCTTGACACCGAGACCCCGTTTGGCGATTCGAGCACGCAGACACGCCGAACGCAGGCCAGCATCCAGGCCGAACGCGGCATTGGAGCATATTCACAATGGTTGCTGGGCATGGACAGCTGGCGCGAATCCGGCTACAGCAGCGACAACTGGTCGGGCGATCGCTACAACATAGGCGCCTGGACAGGGCTGGAAGGCCGCAGCCAGGCCTTTGACTGGGAAGCCAGCCTGCGTGGGGACAGGGATGAGCATTTCGGCTCGGCTGTTACCGGCAACCTGGCGGCCGGCTGGCGACCTGCCGATGACTGGCGCCTGTTTGCGCGCCTCGGCAAGGCTTTCCGGGCGCCCGACTTCAACCAGCTGTACGCCCAGGGTTTTGGCGGCCTTTACGCCGGCAACCCCCAGCTTGATCCCGAAAGCTCCCGTTCAGGAGAAATCGGCGCGGACTGGAATTTTACCGGCAGACAAACACTTGGGCTGAGCCTGTACGAAACCCGCATCAGCGATCTGATCGACTTTGCCGGGCCCGACATGCGCGCTGTCAACGTTGAGCGTGCCCGCATACAGGGGGCCGAACTCACTTACAGGCATTCCATGCAGCACTGGCATGCCCAGGCGGCGCTGACCTGGCAGGACCCCGAAAACCGGGACACCGGTGAACAGCTGCTCAGACGGGCCAAAAACAAGGCATCCGCCGCGCTTGACTACAAGTTTGACGATGGCGGCTGGGCCGGAATCGAAGTTAGCCACACGGGGCGTCGCCCCGATGCCGGCGACATTGACCTGACCAGCATTACCCTGGTCAATCTGCGCGCCGGAAAACCACTTGGAAACGGCTTTCGCATTGAAGGACGGCTTGAAAACGCCACCGATCGCAACTACGAACCGCTGTACGGCTTCAATGCCGCCAGGCGCTCGCTGTTTGTTGCGCTGAGCTGGCAAGGCTGACCGGCCGGGCCCGCGAAGCGCCGCTTCGCGGGCAGTTTCCATTTGAGGCCTTGGGGCCGGAATCAGGCAATGCGGTTGCGGCCGGCCGACTTGGCCTCATACAGTCGACTGTCGGCCACGTGCAGCAAATCCCCAGCGCTCTTCATCTTTTGTTCCCACGCAGCAACGCCCGCTGAAAGCGTCACCGCTTCCGTCACGGGCGAGTCAGTGCCGGGAGCATGCATTGCTATGCGGCTGCAGCAGCTTTCAATGCCCGATCGCAAGGTCTCGGCAATGGCAAACGCCTGCCGGTAGCCGGTGTCGGGCAGCAGCACCAGAAACTCCTCGCCGCCAATTCGCGCCAGCGTATCGCTGTCGCGGATACGCTTCTCAAGAACTTGTGCAACCTCGCGCAAAACGATGTCACCGTTCAGGTGACCGTATCTGTCGTTGATCTGCTTGAAGTGGTCCAGATCGAGTATAAGCACGGAAAATTCGTAGTTGAAATCGCGCTTGGCGCGCGCCGTTTCCTTGGCCAGCACATCCATGGCAAAACGGCGGTTGTGCAAACCCGTCAGCGCGTCACGAACCAGCCCTTCGTACATGGCATGGTGATAGCGGGCCTCGTGACTGCTTTCAACCACGCATTTTAGGATGGTGCCGGCGATTCTTATGTGGTCACCATCGCGCAACTGCACCCGTTGGCTGACCGGGCTGTCGTTGACAAACGTGCCGTTGGTTGAACCAAGATCCCTGAGCCACAATGACTGACCTTCAAGGTAGAACTGGCAATGCCGGCGCGACACCTGGCTGTCGGCAATCTGGAAATCGACATCGGCAGAGCGCCCAACCGTTGCGGGCGTGTCACCGGGCGTCAGACAGGCGCCCAAACGATCTCCGCGGATGACAAACAGGCTGGCACGGGATTGATGACGGCAAGCAGTGGTGGCTGAATACACACGGGTCTTGTCGCGGCAGGTCTGGTATGCCGAAGGCCATTTTTTGTCAGCACCGTCCATATTGCCAGGCACAGTAGAATTTCTCCTGCCGGCCGACAGTTGACGTCCTGGTTCTGCGCCCAACCCCGCCTGCCGAGCACCGGTCTTCTCGACTCCATGACAGACTGATCCTGACCTGCCACCGAAACTGCAGTCTTTTACACGTGAATCCTGAACCGCAAGCCGGTATTCAGGCGCTGCATGTGAAGTCCACACAGCGCATCATAGCACGACCGGTTTTCACTTCAAACCGGCCGCACTGTTGATGAAATGCCAGGCGTTCCGCCTGGATGTGTCCGGACTCAACCTCAGAACAGGCCGGTTTCCAGCAGGGCTTCCTCGCTCATCATGGCCTGGCTCCAGGGCGGATCAAACACCATCTGCACATCAACCTTCTTGATGGTGGGAATACGGCTGAGGCGCTCCTGAACGTCGGCAACAATGATCTCGCCCATGCCGCAGCCCGGCGCCGTCAGGGTCATTTCCATCTCGACATGACGGGTCTCGTCGTCAATCACCCTGATATCACACTTGTACACCAGCCCAAGGTCAACGATGTTGATGGGGATTTCCGGGTCAAACACCGTCTTGAGCTGCTCAACCACAATGTCTTCAAAGTCTTCATTGCTGGCGTTGTCGGGCACGACCGGCGGCGGCGGCGGCTCCTTGCCTATGGCATCGGCGTCATCGCCGGCAATGCGAAAAAGACGCCCTTCGACGTACACGGTAAAGCTGCCACCCAGCTGCTGGGTGATGTAGCCGATGGTGCCGGCGGGAAGCTCGACCGGCGACCCTTCAGGAACGATCACGGCAGCGCAGTCGCGCTCAAATTTGACCGGGGTATAGGAATTGCCAAACATGGCCTCACCGATACAGGATTGATTTGGTCCCATTATATCCGACCACCCTCCCGTCCGGCCTGTTTTTTGCGCTTTTGTTGTTCAGCCCTCGCTGTCCAGACCCAGCGCCCGCTCGCTGGCGGTGCGCGTCAGCGAATGGTAGCCGGGACGGGCGCGCCGGTACACGTCTATCGCCCAGTCATGGCCCCAGTCGCTGGCAGCCAGCGCGCTGTAGAGCGGAAAGGTGTATTTGTTACGGCCCACTTCAAGCAAAAACGCTTCAAGCCGCGGCACGGCTGGCTCATAGCGGTTTTCCACCGTATGCATCAGCCACACAAACAGAATTTCATAATTGTCGCTGGTCGTCAGGCCGAACGCCTCATCCAGCGCCTGCATGCGGGCAACATCAAGCTTGCCCTGCGAGCCTTTAAGAAAGTGCAGCCATTCATACACCGACCACTCGTCATCCGGCAAATCGGCGGCCTGAATATCGTCATCAAGCCAGCGCTGGCGCCACTGGTCAACCCGGGCAAATGCATCGGACTGGGGCACCACGGCAAAATCCGGCAGGCCCGGCTCATACAGCCATTCATCCACCTGCTCCATGCTCAGCCGGTCGGCATGTTCATTTACAAGCTGTGTCTGCAGATAGTCCCGGAACGTTTCGGTGGAGATGGACTGAAAAGCAAAATGGTCGAAATAGGAACGCAAAAAGCGGTCAAAATCCGCGCGCCCAACGCGGTCGGCAACCCACTCGAGGAAAAACCGCCCCTTGGCATACGGAATGCCGCTGAAAGCACCTTCGGGGTCTTCCATGCTCTCGGCCAGCACCAGGCGCGTGGCATCTTCATTATCAGCCGCCTCAACCTCGGCGGTCAGCCTTTGCCAATCGAGCACGGCCAGCATGCCGGCCACGCGCTCGCCGTAATGCCGCTCCATGATGCGCGATTCAAAATAGGTGGTAAAACCCTCGTTGAGCCAGATATCCCGCCAGGCCGCGTTGGTGACCAGATTGCCCGACCATGAATGGGCCAGCTCATGGGCAATCAGATCAAGCAGGCTGCCGTCACCGGCAATCACTGTCGGCGTAATGAACGACAGGCGCGGGTTTTCCATGCCGCCAAATGGAAAGCTGGGCGGCAGCACCAGCAGGTCGTAACGCTCCCAGCGATAGGGGCCATACAGGTTCTCGCCGATTTCCACCAGCTTTTCCAGCTGATGAAACTCATTGGCCGCCCGCTCAATCCAGCCGGGCTCGGCATAAACGCCGGTACGCGCCCCGGTGCGGGCAAACTCAAGATCACCCACCGCAATGGCCATCAGATAGGAAGGGATGGCCTGGGGCATGTGAAATTCATACACCCCGCTGTCGCTGCGCCCGGCCTCGTTGCCGGCCGCGCCCATCACGGCCATCAAATCGGCCGGCACGCGGATTTTGGCGTCAAAGGTGTAGCGCACCGCCGGCGTGTCCTGCAGCGGCACCCAGGTGCGCGCATAGTGCGGCTCGCTTTGCGAAAACATGAACGGCTTGCCCGATGAGGTCTGCTCATCTTCAAGCCACTGCAGCCCGTAGGCTTCCGGCTGGCTGGTATAGTCGATCCGCACCCGCTTCACGTCCTCGGGAAGCACAACAACCAGCGGCCGGCCCAGGGTGCCGCGACTTGCGCCCAGGCGCCAGCTCAGCGGGATGAAATCGCCGCCGGCTTCGACCGCGGTAACATCCTCAATATCCAGGTGCCGGGTATCCAGAACCAGTCGATTGTGTGCGGGATCAAGGCGTTCCAGATCAAGCAACACATGGCCAGCCAGGGTGTGCCTGTCCATGTCGGCCGTCAGGTCAAGCTGCATGTGGCGAATACGCACTTTTTCAAATTCGGCGTAGCTGTGCGGATCAGTGCCAACTTCAATGGCATCGCCGCCGTCAGCCGTCATCTCCTGCCGACCGGTCACGCTGTCAGTGCCGCAACCGCTGAGCAGCACAGCCAAAAGGCCGGCCGCCAGCAGCCGGATTCGGATCGTTTTTTTCATTCTTCAGTCCTTGCATAGGGTGTTTGATGCCCGGCCCGGAAAAGTCCTGCCGGTGTCCGGCGACATGAAAGACGGTGTGCACAATAACGCAGTTTAAGCCCCGCCGATCATTTCTGCAGTCCTTTGCCGGCACCACAACCGGCCTCGATCTGTGATAATTGGGCATCAACCTGGGCATGCCGGAGCAAAAACCGATGCGACCGAACCTGCAAACGCTTGATGAGATCACCCGAAAGCTGGCCGAGGCCGTGCCGCAGGAACTCAAAGTGGCCAGGGCCGAGCTGGAAGAACAGTTTCGGGCCGTTCTGGAATCCGTTTTTGCGCGCATGGATCTGGTCACCCGCGAGGAATTTGAAATTCAGCAAAAGGTGCTGGCAAGAACGCGGGAAAAGCTTGAGCTGATCCAGCGGCAGCTGGACCACGACGATCAGTCCTGACCGCGCAGCAGCCATTCAAAAATGGCCATGCGCGCAAACACCCCCATGCGCACCTGATCAAGGATCAGAGCGTTTGGGCCGTCGGCCACCTCCGAGCTGATTTCAACATCACGATTGACCGGCCCGGGGTGCATCACCAGGCTGTCGGGCGCCAGCCGCGACAGGCGCTCTCGACTGAGCCCCCAATCGGCGAAATAGGCTTGGCTGTCGGGCCAGCCCTCGGCATCAATGCGCTCCCGCTGAATTCTGAGCATCATGACAACATTAGCGCCTGCAATGGCCTCGTCCATGTTGTCGTGAACTGTCACCCCGGGCGTCGCGCCGGCATCGGGCAGCATGTTGTGCGGCCCGGCCAGGCGGATTTCCGCCGCCCCCAGCCGCGGCCACAGGGCCAGGTGGGAAGCCGCCACCCTTGAATGTCGTATATCGCCAACAATGGCCAGCTTCAAGCCGGCAGGGGACAAACCGCGCGCCTGCAGTACGGCTGCATCCAGCAGCGCCTGGCTGGGGTGGGCGCGCACGCCGCTGCCGGCGTTGACCAAATGAAGGTTTTTCACTTTTTGGGCCAGCTCGAAGATCAGGTTGTCATCGGCGTGGCGCAAAATCAGGCAGTCCATGCCCATGGCTTGCAGGGTGGCCGCAGTGTCGGTCAGCGACTCCCCCTTGGTGGCCGAGGACAGCTGTGGCTCGATGTTGAACGACTGCATGCCAAGACAGCCCGCCGCCCGCTCGAACGACAGCCGGGTCCGGGTGCTGGGCTCGTGAAACAGGTTGACGACTGTCGCATCAATTTCAGGCGCGCTTGCACCGTCTGCAAATGCACAGGCGCGCTCAATAATCTGCTTCAGCCCGGCTTCGTCAAGAGACTCTATTGAAAGCAGGTGGCGCGCGCTCAATGCTTTTCTCCCGCTGAAATCTGCGCGTCAGCCGGATGGCTTGCCATCCATGATTCCAGAATCAGCCCGGCCGCCAGGCTGTCAAGCCTCTGACCATCGCGCCTGCTGCTGCGGCCCTGCTGGCGGCGCTGCGCATGCCGCTGCGCGGCCGCATCCGATGTCAGTCGCTCATCGTGCAAAAAAACGTCCACATCGGGAAACCGGCGCTTGAGTCGCGTGGCGAAATCACGCGCCCGGCGGCTCATGTCGGTTTCGCTGCCGTCCATGGCCAGGGGCAGGCCGACAACAACAGCGGCTGGCGCCCACTCGGCAAGCAGCTTTTCAACCTGCTTGAGCAGGGTATCAACGTTTTTGTGGTTGACAGGGCTGAGCGGCCGGGCTGTTCCGGTCATGCGGTGACCAATGGCAAAACCGGTGGTGCGCTGGCCAAAGTCCACCCCCAGCAGCGCTGCCCGGAAATCAGGCATGGCCGCCAACAGGCTGCAGCATGGCCACATCTATTCCCAGCCGGGCCACCGCCTGCTCCCAACGCATGTTGACAGGAGAATCAAACACGATGTCGGCGCTGGCCATGACGTTGAGCCAGGCGTTTTCTCGCATTTCGTTTTCAAGCTGCCCTGAGTCCCAGCCGGCATAGCCCAGCGCCACCAGAAATTTCCGCGGCCCCTTGCCAACGGCAATCGCTTCCAGAACATCCCGTGAGGTTGTCAGGCGAATGCCGCTGCCGACATTGACGGTGGCTTCCCATTCGCTGTCGTCGGTGTGCAGAACAAAGCCGCGTTCCGGATGAACAGGTCCGCCGGCAAAAACCGGCTGCCTGGCAACCGCCTCATCCTCACAGCTCAGCCCCAGCTGCTCAAGAACATCCTCGAGCACGTGTCCGGACACCCTGTTAATGGTGATCCCGAGCGCGCCCTCGTCGTTGTGCTGGCACAGCAGGGTGACCCCGCGCATGAAATTCGGGTCGGCCATGCCGGGCATGGCAATCAGAAATTGTTGTTCAAGGTAGCTCACAATTTCATTGTACCAGCAGGGTCACCGGATGAAGGGACCACGCCTGTTCGCTGTCAGCTGCCGCGCAAAACACCCGAACTTGAAAACTGCCAGGTGCGGGTAATGGTGAGCACATCGTACTCGCGACGTATTTCCTCGGGCAGGGGCGCAAAGGGCGCCGACAGTCGCACAATGCGAATGGCGGCCTCGTCCAGAACATCGTAGCCGGACGACTTGAGCAGACGAATCTGATTGACGCTGCCGTCCTTGAGTACATCAACACTCAGCACCAGAGCACCCGCCAGCCCCTGCCGCCGCGCCTGCTCAGGATAATTCATGTTGCCGACCCGCTCCACCTTTGATACCCACGACCGCATGTAGCTGGCGTACAGATGTTCACGGGTGCTGGCGGACACGAACTTTCGTTTTGGTCGGCTCGGATAATCAACGGCCTCGCTCAAATGCTCGACCGAATTGCGCGCCACCGAACGCGACTGTGACATGAGCTCGGCAGCAGACAGGCCCGCATCATCACTGTCTTCCATTTGCTCGTGCAACTCCGGGGCCGCGCTGTCATCATCCACCGCCACCAGCTCGTCCACCTGCTCTTGGGGTTCGCGCTCGGCCGCCTCCTGCCTTGGCTGTTCAAACGCCGACAGCACGTCGGCGGGCATGTTTGCAGCGCTTTCTGCAGGCCGCTCAACCACCTCCGAGTCGCCGCCACCCCGCTGCGATACCTGGGCAAGAAAGTCGGGGTCTTCAGGCGTTTCTTCCGTTGCCCAGTCCACCAGCACCACATCCAGGCTGGCAGGCACATCGGCCAGCCCGCGCCCGGGCCAGTCAAAATTGACCAGGCCAATAACAGCCGCATGAACAACAACGGTGATGGCTATGGCCGCAGCCAGCACATCCCCGCTGTCACGTTCCGGCCGCTCAATCATCACGGATCAACAACATCAAACAGGTCACTGAGAATATTGACGCCAAACCGGGCATCCAGCTCGCGCACGCAGGTTGGCGATGTCACATTGATCTCGGTCAGCCGGTCGCCAATGATGTCCAGGCCGGCAAACTGAATGCCGTGCTTGACCAGCGCTGGTCCGACCGCCAGCGCAATGTTGCGTTCCACGTCCGTCAGGGGACGACCCTCGGCCCGCGCGCCCCTGGCCACATTGCCGCGAAAGTCGGTGCCGGAAGGAATCCGGGCCAGCATCCAGTCGGCCGGCTTTCCGCCGATGACCAGCACGCGCTTGTCGCCATCGTCTATGGCGGCAAGGTACTCCTGGGCCATGGCCATGTTGCGGCCATTCGCGGTCAGGGTTTCAATCACCACGTTGATATTGGGATCGCCCCTTTCAAGCACAAATATGCCCTGCCCGCCCATGCCATCAAGCGGCTTGAGCACCACCCGTCCCCGCTCATCAACAAAATCCCGCAGGGCAGTAGCGTTCGCGCTCACCAGGGTGGCCGGAATCAGATCGGGGAACAGCATGGTGGCGAGCTTTTCGTTGAAATCACGCAGTGCCTGCGGGCGGTTGACCACCCTGGCGCCAGCCTGTTCGGCAAGGCCAAGAACATAGGTGGCCATCAGATAATCGGTATCAACGGGTGGATCGGAACGCATCATGACCAGATCATCGCCGCCCAGCGGCCTGTCGGCCGACTGTCCCAGCCGGTACCAGTCAGCGGGATCATCCCTGACCTCCACCTCGCGCATGCCGGCACAGGCCCGGCCGTTGCTGATATACAGGTCCGTCTCGTTGAGATACCACAACCGGTAGCCTCGACGCTGCCCTTCAAGCAGCATCGCCAGCGACGTGTCCTTGGCTACCTGAATGGCCGAAATATCATCCATTACAACGACCAGGTTCGTGCGCATACATCCTCCATTTTGAAAAAAATGTGACGCAAATTCACATTTTCAGACCATGGAAAAGCTCATGATCCCATGGACTTCTGCGCAACAATTCTACTGGATTGGCAAAATAAACGAAGATAGACTAACCTAGACGCCTAAAAGCTCAAACAAGCATCTGCAAGCATGCACCAACCGCATGTGCGCAGACTGGAACAACCTCAACGCGGAACAAGGCATCATGGATCTTAACGGCATCAAAATCATGCTCATCGATGACAGCCGCACCATTCGCAGATCAGCTGAAACCATGCTCAGCAAGGAAGGCTGCGAAGTCATTACGGCCAACGACGGCTTTGCCGCCCTTGCATTGATACACAAGCATGATCCCGACCTGATCTTCGTCGATATCATGATGCCCAGACTGGATGGCTACCAGACATGCGCCATCATCAAGAACAACCCGCGCTTCAAGAATGTACCGGTCGTCATGCTAACCAGCAAGGACGGCCTGTTTGACAAGGCCAGGGGCCGAATTGTCGGATCGGATCATTATCTGACCAAACCGTTTACCCGCGACGAGCTGCTCAGCGCCGTGCGCCAGCAGCGTGAAAGAATGGAGGCAGCCTGATGCTGCCAGCAAGGACTTGAGAGGGACAATGCAAGGGGAATCCAAACTCACAAGTGTTGCGCAACCAGACCGGCTGTCGTTGTTTAGCCGGTTTGCCGAGTACGAACAACGCAGCCTGCAGCACGATGTCGGCGAGTCCGCACGTCAACAGCAAATCAGCAACTGGGACGGCGTTGTTTTCAGATTGGGCGATCACTATCTGACCTGCCGAATCGACCAGGTTGAAGAAATCATTGCCTTTCCCGGCATCACGCCCATTCCGGGCGCCAAGGAATGGCTCCTGGGCCTGGCCAGCGTGCGCGGCAACCTGGCGCCCGTATCCGATCTCGGCTGGTTCCTGTTTGGCAGCCGCACGCCGGTAACCGCCCGCACGCGGCTCATCATTACCCAGATCCAGGGGCGCCTGGCCGGCCTGATGGTCGATGAGGTCTTTGGCCAGCGCCATTTCCACACCGACGACCTGAAAGAGGAATCCGGCTGGAACGATACGCCGCTGGCGCGCCTGGTCTCCAACCAGTTTGAAACCAGCGAAAGAAAATGGGGGGTGTTTCGGATAAATGAGCTCCAGTCAAACAATGAGTTCATTGACGGCGCCCGCGAGGACTGAAGTACGAGAAACCAATGACACCAACAGAAATTTATTGTTGCAAGGGGCGCCCCGCATCGTGTTTCGGGGCATCAAACCAACGACAGGACAAGCCATTCGGCCCGGCAAGGGAGCTTCGCCCTGAAGACTGTCAAGCAAGAATCACAAATGAGGTAAAGCCATGAGTAGCGCGGCGACACAAACCACCCAACAGCGGCTCTCGTCCGGCCAGGCACTGCTGTTCATTCTGCTGGTGGTCCTGCTTGGCCTGGTCGCCTTCAACTTTTTCAAGCTCACCGAGCGCAACACGCAGGAAACCCAGTACCTTGGTCTGACCACTGAAATTCAGGTGCGTGCCCAGCAGCTGGCCAAGGCTGCGGGTGAAGCGGCCATCGGCAACTTCGAGGCCTTTGACGAGCTTGGAGAAACCCGCCAGATCATCGACCGTTCCATCAATCAGCTGCGCCACGGCAACCCCGGCACGCAGCTGCCCCCGTCACCCGACAAGGTCAATACACCGCTCAACAACCTGGAAGGCATCTGGGCCAGGGTTGATGAAAATGCCGGCACCATGCTTGAACGCTCGGGGCTGGTCATCGAACTGTCCGAATCAGCCCAGGCATTTTCAGGCAATATTCCAACGCTTCAGGCGCGTTCGGACAACGTTGTGCGCAGCATGATCGAAACCGGCGCACCCAGCGTGCAGGTTTACGTTGCCAGCCGTCAGCTGGCCCTGGCCGACCGCATGCTGCGCCGGGTCAGAACCATACTTGACGGGGGTGAGGGCGCCATCCGCGCAGCCGACCAGTTCAGCACCGACGCCAGCCTGTTCAACCGAGTTCTCGAAGGCTTGATGAACGGCGATGAAGAGCTTGGCCTGCGGGCGGTTCGCAACAGCAGCGTTCTTGATGCGCTGGTCGACGTCGTGCCGGTTTTTGAGGAAATCAACCGCGATGTTGAAACCATCCTGACGGCTTCAACCGAACTGTTCGAAATGCGCGAAGCTTCGGACACCATTATCCTTAGCTCCGAAGAACTGACCGACCAGGCCCGTGAACTGGCTGATGAATACGCCGATCTGGGCCGGGGCGAACTTTTCCCTTCGCTGCAGGCCGGCCTGGCCCTGGCCGCTGCCACCCTGTTGATTCTGTTCTTCATCGGTGCCAGCGCCTACTCGCGCCAGCGCCGCGCGGCCCGCCAGACGGCCGAAGTCAACCAGCGAAACCAGGAAGCCATTTTGCGCCTGCTGGATGAAATGTCCTCGCTGGCTGACGGTGACCTGACCGTACAGGCCACCGTCACCGAGGATGTCACCGGCGCCATTGCCGACTCGGTCAACTACGCGGTTGAGGCGCTTCGCGACCTGGTATCAGGCGTTAACTCAACGGCCCAGCAGGTGGCTGCCCAGGCCCAGGAAACGCGCGCCACAACCACCCAGCTGGCCGAAGCCAGCGAACACCAGGCCCAGGAAATTCGTTCAGCCACCGAAACCATCAACGAAATGGCGCGCTCGTTCGACGAAATGGCCAAAAGCTCCAACGAGTCGGCCAGCGTCGCGCAAAACTCCGTCGAGATCGCAAATCGCGGCGCAGACATGGTGCGGCAGACCATTTCCGGCATGGACAGCATCCGCGATCAGATTCAGGAAACCTCCAAGCGAATCAAGCGACTGGGTGAATCCTCACAGGAAATTGGCGACATTGTCGAGCTGATTAACGGCATTTCCGAACAAACCAACGTGCTGGCCCTCAACGCAGCCATTCAGGCGGCATCGGCGGGCGGCGCCGGACGCGGCTTTGCGGTCGTTGCCGACGAAGTCCAGCAGCTGGCCGAACGTGCCGGTGGCGCCACGCGCAGGATTGAAGCGCTGGTCCAGACCATTCAGGCCGACACATCCGAAGCGGTCACCTCCATGGAACAGACCACCTCGGAAGTGGTCTCGGGTGCCCGCCTGGCCGAAGACGCCGGTGAAGCGCTGGAGTCCATCGAAAACGTGTCAACCGACCTGGCCGGCCTGATTGCCCAGATTTCGCAGCAGGCACAGAAAGAGTCGCAAAACGCCACCCGCATTGCTGAAATGATGAACTCGATTCGCGACATTTCCATTCAGACAACGCAGGGAACCGGACAGACCGCGCAGTCGGTGGCCAACCTGGCCGAGCTGGTTCGCGATCTGCGTGAGACGGTGGCCGACTTTACGCTGCCAGAAGAAGACCATTGATCAACACAGGTTCGCGGCCGCAAACTCGCGAACCGGAGGCGGATTGATATGCCCATAGTCTGCTCGGGAGGCTGCCAGCATGAATAGCAACGCCAGCCACCAGACTCTGAAATGGACCCGGCCACTGATCGAGGATCTTGGTCAGGAAATACTGCACGGCGTGGAGGCCTGGAGTCAGGAAGACACCGGGCGCCAGCCGGAACAGCTGGATTCCGCCATAGAAGCCAGCCGCCAGCTTGGCGGCAGCCTTTCCCTGCTTGATTTTGAAAGCGGCGAGCTGCTCGGAAGCGCCATGGCCGAAATGCTGGAGGCGCTGCAGCGCAATGACTTTACCGATGAGGGGAACGCGCTTGATGCGCTCATGGAGGCAGCCGCCACCCTGCCGGACTACCTCGACTTTCTGGAAAGCACGCATCACGATGCCCCGCTGTTGCTGCTGCCCACCATCAACAAGCTGCGCGCGGCCACCGGCACGGCGCTGCTGAACGAATCCGATTTTTTCCAGCCGCCGCTTGACCATGTCATTCTGCCCGACACGGGCCAAAGGACCGACATCAACGAGCTGCGGCGCGGCTATCAGCGCGCCCTGCCCGCCTTTTTGCTCAACAACAGGGATCAGAATGCGCTTGAGGAAATAACCGCCACGGGTCTGGCCCTGCGCGATGATCCGGGCCTGCCCGACCCGGCGCGGCGCGCCGGCTGGGCTGCAGCGGCCGTTGCCGCCTCTCTTGCCAGCCAGGAAATGGAAAGCAGCGCTGATCTCAACCGCCGGTACGCAAGCCTGGATGCGCTGCTGAGACAGCTTTCGGAAGACGGCAGCGATATTGATGCCCAGGCCGACAGCCTGTGTCAAAGTTTTCTGTTCAGCCTGGCCGTCAGCCGTCCCGACAACGATACGGCGGCCCAGGCCTGGGCCGCCTTTGATCTTGACGCCCATGCGCCCGAAGCCGCCGGGCAGACCCATGCCTATCTGGCCGGGCGCAACCGCGCCCTTTTTGCGGCCGTTACCAAGGCAGCCCGCGAGGACCTCGCGCAAATCAAGGATACGCTCGGCTCCCAGCTGGAACACGCCACCGACCGCGACGTGATTGAAAGCCAGACCGAGCTTCTCGTCTCGGTCAGCGAGTCCCTGGCCATGCTTAATCTTGACAGCATGGCCAGCAGGCTGCGAGCGCAGGCCAACCGCCTGCTTGAACTCGATTCAAACCCTGACGACCCCGCACTTCTTGCAGTGGCGCGCGAGCTGTTGATTGTCGAGTCACAGCTTGAAGAAAGCCTGGGCGTCATTGAAGCCAGGGCGCTTGACAAAAACGATGAAAGCGACAGCGATGCGACCCTGCTGCCGCCCTCGGAATGGCGCCGGGTCATCAAACAGGTTTTTGCTGAATCCCAGGAAGACCTGGCCCACGCCAAAAGCCTGCTGGACGCGCTCAATCGCGGCAAGGCCGAAGCCGGCGCTGCCGAAGATGCATCCAGCCTGCTCGAACGTATTTCACTTGTGCTGCGCATGGCCGAATACCATGATGGCGCAAACATGCTGGCAGCCGCCAACCGTCTGGCCGGCGCCGCATTTGCAGATTCAGCGGAAGAAGTCGGCCCTGTACAGCTTGAAACACTGGCTGAAGCGCTGACCGTCATGGAATTCTACTTTGATTCCTCGGCGCGCCTGGACGACAACGCCCAACGCTACTTTGCCCAAACCAGACAGCGCCTGGAAGAGCTGGGCTACTGGCCTGAAGAGCCTGCTACAGACGCAGCCGCTGAAGAAGAAATGGCGGCTGAAGAAGATGCTGAACCGGCCGTTGAAGACACCGGGCCCGAAAAGCCCGAGGCAGCAGAAACCCTGGACTTGCCTCAAACTGGCGATGACGGTATTGCATTCCCGGCAGATGACACTGAGGGCGCAGCAGAAGAGTCTTGGGAACACGAACCGGAGCCGGTATTTGAGGATGCCGGAGAACAAACCGAAGAAACGGCCGCCCCTGCCACTGAAGACGGCGAAGACATCGCCGTTTCCCCGGCCGCTGCAGGCGTGGATGAAGAACAGCCCGTGCAGGAAGAGGCCCCGGCGGAGCCCGAGCCCGCGTTCAGCGGCATTGATGACTTCGACATTGTTGCCATATTTCTGGAAGAGTTTGACCACGAGCTCGAGCAGCTCAACGAGCTGCTGCCGCAGTGGCGCGAACAGCCTGGTGATGAAGAAACGCTGACCACTATCCGGCGTTCCTTCCACTCGCTCAAGGGTTCCGGGCGCATGGCCGGCGCCGATGAAATCGGTGAGTTTTCCTGGCAAATCGAGAACATGCTCAATCGGGTTCTTGAAGGTCGCCTGCAGTCCCAGCCCGACGTGATCGACATTGTCGCCTCTGCGGCCGAAATGTTGCCCAGCATGCGGGCACGACTCAGCGGTGAGGGTGAACAGGCATTTGATCCTCAGGCCTGCGCAGCGCTTGCCCGTCATGCCGAACAGGTGGCCGATGGCCAGGTTGAACCCGGGGCCGTTGAAGAAGAGCCGGCCGTTGCCGTCTCTGCGCCCGAGCTTGAAGGCCTGGACTCAACGCTGGTCGAACTGATGGTGCGCGAGCTATCCGAAAACATGGAAACGCTCGATGCCTGGGTGGCCGAAGCGGAAACCTCCGACCGCCCGACCCCGGCCAGCGATGCGCTGGTGCGCGCGGTGCATACCATGAAGGGCACCATGCGCCTTGCGCCCATTGGCAGCGAGGCCGACACCGCTCAGGTGCTTGAGCTCTATCTGGAAGAGCTGACCCATTCCCGCCAAATTCCTGAACAGGAAGGCCTGCAGGCCATTACGGCTTGCCAGACGCTGTTTCGCAAACGGCTGGAGAGACTGCAGGGCGAGCCGGTATCCGATGACGTCTTTGATACGGAAAACCTCACCAAGACGCTTAGACAGCTTCACGCCACGGCCAGCCAGGATCTCGGCGATATCGGCTTTTCTCCCGCAGACCACGAAGCGCCGTCCGAATTTGATGAGCTTGAGCCGGTTTTCGGCTTTGATTTCGAGCAGGATTCCGCGACTGACGAGGCTGAGCCCGATGAGGCAGCGAGCCTGGAATCCCCTGAAACGGCAGAGCAGCAGGACGAGCGGCCGGTTGAGGCTGCAGCTGACGGTGAAGAAGCCTGGTCGGCGCATGCTCCCGATGAAGAGTTCGAGGACACGGCGGACGAACCGGTATTCGACCTGCCAGGCACAGACGTGGAAGCCGCGCCTGATTCCCAACCTCCCTTCGACGAGCCCTGGGCTGACGACGAAGCGTTGTTTGAAGAGCCTGCCGTTGCTGACGGGCCGAAAGAAACGGATGAAGAAGTGCCCGAACCGGACGCTGAAATCCCGGAAACAGATTTTGGCAGCATTCATGACACGGCCCTGCCCACAGACGAAGAGCCCGCAGATTTTCAGCCTGCCGAACCTGAAGCTGCTGAAGATGAGCCGGCACCCGAGGCAGACCCGGCCGTCCTGACACCCGAAGAGCCCGCTCTTGCGCCTCTTCCGGAACCCGAGCCGGAACCGGAGTTCATCGAGCTGGACTATTCCGAACTGGATGAAGACTTGCTCAGCGCCTTCCTTGAGGAGGCCGAGGAGGTTCTGGAAAACACCGACGAAACCATGCAGCTGTGGCGCGACGAGCCCGATGACCGGGCCCTGGTCACCAACCTGCAGCGCAACCTGCACACCATCAAGGGCAGTTCGCGCATGGTGGGCCTGGATCCAATCGGATCGGTGGCTCACGTCATGGAAGAGATCCTCGAAGGCATTGCGGCCGGCCTCCATCAGCCAACTGAAGAACGCATTGATGCCCTGGAAGCAGGCTGTGACCATCTGCACACCATGGTCGAGGCGGTTGTGCAGCGCCAGCCCATGCCGGCGCGCCCGGCCGACACTTCGCTGGCCGACACCATTGAGGATGAAGCCGACATCGCCATTCCGCAGGCCGAAGAAAGAAGAGCGGCGCCCGCTGATGATGAGCAGGAAGCGGGCCCACGCGTTGAGCGCGCCGAAATATTGCGCGTGCCGGCCAACCTGGTTGACGACCTCGTCAACTTTGCCGGTGAAATCAGCATCTTTCGCTCCAGGCTGGAAGAGCAGGTCAGCGTCCTGGGCAGCAGCGTCACGGAAATTGATGAAACCGTCATTCGCCTGCGCGACCAGCTGCGCAATCTGGAAATTGAAACCGAGGCGCAGATTCTGGCCCGCTACGAACGCGAGCACGGCCCGTCAGACGGCGCCTTCGATCCGCTTGAGCTGGACCGATACTCCACCATCCAGCAGCTTTCAAGGGCTCTGGCCGAGTCGGTCAATGACCTGACCAGCCTGACCGGAATCATCGACACCGCCACCCGACAGTCCGAAACGCTGCTGATGCAGCAGTCCAGGGTCAACACCGAGCTTCAGGAAGGCCTGATGCAAGCACGCATGGTGGCTTTCGGCTCCCTGCTGCCGCGCTTCCGGCGCGTGGTGAGAAACTCGGCGCGGGATGTTGGCAAGCAGGTGCAGCTGACGGTCGATATCGAGGGCGATGGCCAGCTCGACCGGACCGTTTTGGAACGCATCACCGCGCCGCTTGAGCACATACTGCGCAATGCCGTGTCACACGGCATTGAAACACCCGCCGAACGCCTTGCTGCCGGCAAGCCTGAAATCGGCATTATTCACATTGACGTACGCCGTGAGGCCACCGAGCTGGTGCTGCGCGTTCGAGATGACGGCACCGGGCTTGATCTGGAAAGCATTCGCCAGCAGGGACACGAGCATGGCCTGCTGGCCAATGCCGACGGCGCCAGCGAGCAGGAGCTGTCCCAGCTGATTTTCCGACCCGGCTTCAGCACCGCCGAAGAAGTCAGCGAGCTGGCCGGTCGCGGCATCGGCATGGATGTTGTCGCCAGCGAGGTTCGCCAGATTGGCGGCAGCGTCAGCGCCAGCACGGAAACCGGTCGCGGCGCCATGTTCACCGTTCGTATTCCGCTGTCGCTCACCGTCATGCAGGCCATCATGGTGCGCGTGTCCGACCGCCAGTTTGCCATTCCCCTGCAGGCGGTCCGCGGCGTGACCCGCATGCTGCTGCCGCAGTGGAACCAGCTCATCCAGTCCGACGAGCCCGTGCAGGAATATGCCGGGGAGGAATACCCCCTGCTTGAGCTTGAAACACAACTTGGCTTTGCGGCTGATGATGCAGCCGACGGCACCCTGTCGCTGCTGATGATTGAAGCGGGCGCACACCGTGCAGCCCTGCGCGTGACCGAACTCCAGGGCCATCGCGAAATTGTCATCAAGCCGGTGGGCCCGCAAATCAGCTCCATTACCGGCATTTTGGGCGGCACCGTCACCGGTGACGGGCTGGTGGTGCCCATTCTTGACATGGGCCCGTTGATCCGACGCGCCTTCGACAAAGACCTGCTTCCAGGCAAGGCCGACCTGTACGAGCGCGCAACGACCGAAGTCGAAAGCAAGCGCACCCCGCTTGTTCTGGTCGTTGACGACTCCATTACCATGCGCCGCGTGACCTCACGGGTTCTGGAACACCACGGACTTGAAGTCATTACCGCCCGTGACGGGCTGGATGCGGTTGAGACCATGTTTGAGCGCGTACCGGACCTGATCCTGCTCGACATTGAAATGCCGCGCATGGACGGCTACGAACTGGCCACCCATGTACGCAATGACCCTCGCCTGAAGGATCTGCCCATGATCATGATCACCTCGCGCAGCGGTGAAAAGCACCGCCAGCGCGCCCGTGAAATCGGCGTCAACGGCTATCTGACCAAACCGTATCAGGAAGCCGAGCTGATCGAAGAGGTGTTCAGCTATTTGAGCCTGCCCGTTCCGCAAGGATGATTTGAAGCCATGAACCAGTCCGAAATTCACAGCGTGCTGATACCGGCCAACGGCATTGATGTTCTGTTGCCCAATGCAGCTGTGGCCGAAATGCTCGAGCATGAACGGTCAGAACCCATTGACGGCGCCGTCAACTGGGTGCTGGGCACCATCCTGTGGCAAGGGTGGCAGGTGCCGGTGATCGACTATGCCAGCCTGGTTGAAGCCAGCAGCAGCCCGGCACCCAGTACCGGAAGAATCTGCGTGCTGAAAACCCTGGTTGATACCGAACGCATGCCCTATATGGCCATCATGACCAGCGGCAAACCGCGTCTGATTACGGTGGATGAGCACAGCCTTGAAGAGTTGCCGCAGGAATCAAACCCCATTGCGGTGCTTGGACATGCCAGCATTGATGGCCACCACGCCGTGATTCCCGATCTGGATCGCCTTGGCCACTTGGTTGCCCACGCGGCCTTCGGTGCCCTGCCCCTGACCAGCTGACAGGGCGCTGAAGCCTGTCTTCCCCTGCCTGCCAACGGGCCGGCGCCCCGCAGCACGACTGCTGCCAATCCCCGAACTAGCCCAGGGCTTTCAGCAGCTTTTCCAGATAGTGGATATTGGTGCCGCCGCGCACAAACCCGCCGTCGCGGATCAGCCGCCGGTGCAGCGGGATATTGGTGGCTATTCCCTCAAGCACAATTTCTTCCAGCGCCCCGCGCATGCGGGCTATGGCAACTTCGCGGTTCTCGCCGTAGGAAATCAGCTTGCCGATCATAGAGTCGTAGTTGGGCGGCACCCTGTAGCCATCGTAAATATGCGAGTCAACCCGCACGCCCGGCCCGCCGGGTGCGTGAAAGCCGGTGATGACTCCCGGCTGGGGAATAAAGGTTTCCGGGTCTTCGGCGTTGATGCGGCATTCGATTGAATGGCCGGAAAACCTGATATCCTTCTGGCTGAACGGCAGGGGCTCACCGGCGGCGATCTGTATTTGCGCCCGCACCAGGTCCATGCCGGTAATGCACTCGGTCACCGGATGCTCAACCTGGATACGGGTGTTCATCTCGATAAAATAGAATTCGCCGTCTTCATACAGAAACTCGAACGTTCCTGCACCAAGATAGCCAATGCGCCGACAGGCTTCTGTGCATATCTCGCCGATGCGCGCGCGCTCTTCGGGCGTGATTCCGGGCGCCGGCGACTCCTCAATGACTTTCTGATGGCGACGCTGCATGGAGCACTCGCGCTCGCCCAGATGCACCGCGTTGCCGTGGCTGTCGGCCAGCACCTGAATTTCAATATGGCGCGGATTGGTCAGAAACTTTTCCATGTACACCGTATCGTCGCCAAAAGTCGCCTTTGCCTCCTGGCGCGTCAGGTTGATGGCCTTGATCAGGCTGCGTGAATCCTCGACCACGCGCATGCCGCGCCCGCCGCCGCCGGCCGCCGCCTTGATCAACACCGGATAGCCGATATCCCGGGCCAGCTGGTGCGAGCGACGCTCGTCTTCATCAAGCGGTCCATTGGAGCCGGGTACACACGGCACGCCGGACTGACGCATGGCGTTGATGGCCGACACCTTGTCGCCCATCAGGCGTATGGTTTCGGCGCGCGGGCCAATGAAAGTAAAACCCGACTGCTCGACGCGCTCGGCAAAGTCGGCGTTTTCAGCCAAAAAGCCATAGCCGGGATGGACCGCTTCGGCATCGGTCACTTCCATAGCCGCGATAATGGCGGGAACGTTCAGGTAGCTGTCCTGGGCGGGCGCCGGGCCAATACAGACCGACTCATCGGCCATGCCCACATGTTTGAGGTTGCGGTCGACGGTGGAGTGCACCGCAACCGTGCGGATACCCATGGCCTGACAGGCGCGCAAAATGCGCAGCGCGATCTCGCCACGGTTGGCAATAAGAATCTTGTTGATGGACGGCATGGAGATTTCAGCCCTTGCGAATCACGAACAGCGGCTCGTCAAACTCGACCGGCTGACCGTCCTCGACCAGCACGGCGACCACCTCGCCCCCGAATTCAGCCTCAATCTGATTGAACATCTTCATGGCTTCCACAAGGCACAGCGTTTCGCCGTTTGCCACCTTGCTGCCCACTTGAACAAAGGGATCGGACTCGGGATTGGGCGCCGAATAGAACGTGCCCACCATGGGTGAACGAACCACTTCACCCTCCGGCAGGGTGTCTGCCGGCGCTGCCTGCGGCTGTTCCACCGCCTCGGCCGGCACGGGAGCAGCCGGTGCTGCAGGGGCAGCCGGCACAGCGGGCACCTGAAAAGCACTGTGCATAATGGGCGCCGGCGCCGCCGGTTCCGGATGATGGCGAATCAGACGAATTGATTCATCATTTTCGTGAATCTCTATCTCGGCCAGCTCCGATTCCTGGAGCAGCTCGATGAGTTTCTTTATTTTTCTAAGATCCATGTTCTATTCCGAAGTCTTGATTCTGTTGATGACAGCCTGCAGGGCAAGCGCATATGATTCGGCCCCAAACCCGGCCACCACGCCGGCCGCCAGATCGCTGACCAGCGAACGGTGCCTGAAAGGCTCGCGGCTGTGCGGGTTGCTCAGGTGTATCTCCACAAACGGCAAATCAACCGCTGCCAGCGCGTCACGGATGGCCACCGAGGTGTGCGTAAACGCCGCCGGATTGATCAGAATCCAGCCGGTGCCGTCACTACCGGCCGCCTGAATGCGCTCAACCAGTTCGTGCTCGGCGTTGGACTGGAACGACTCCAGGGCAACCCCGTTTTCCGCAGCCAAACGGTCCAGACCGGCGTTGATTTCCGCCAGCGTCGTTCGACCATATACAGACGGTTCCCGCTGTCCGAGCAAGTTCAGATTGGGCCCGTGAATCACGAGAACGGCAGACATGCCGGATCCTGCTTTGGGTAAACGGCCAGTTTGCCGCATTTGGCCCTGATTGTCCACGCGTGCCGCACATTCCGAACACTCGTCACCATCAAAAAACAACGGTCGGCCGGGTCCCGGTCAAATAACCGGTCAGTTGCCCAGCACGGCTCTCAGTTCGACATCAAGCTGATCTTCACCCACCTCGCCCAAATGCAACCAGCGGATTGTTCCTTCAGAGTCCACCAGCGCCGTGTAAGGCAGAGCGCCGGCGCCGTTGCCCCACGTCCTTTGCGTTTCAAGAACGTCATTCATGCCGACCAGTATCGTGTAGTCAATGTCCAGTTCATCAACAAATTCACGCACCCGCTCGGCGTCATCCATGGCAATGCCGATGACGGCAAGCTCATCTTCGTGCTTTTTGCTGACAGCCGCCAGCAGTGGCATTTCGCGCCGGCAGGGTGCACACCAGGTGGCCCAGAAATTGACCAGCATGGCGCGGCCCTCAAAGTCACCGTCGGACACCGGCTCGCCGTTCAAGTCCGCCAATTCAAAACCGGGCTGTGCTTCGCCTTCGGCAATGCCAACCACCGGCCTGTCAACCTGCTGCGTCTGGCTGTTGGTAAACCACGCCAGGCCTGCGCCGGCCAGCACGCCAAAAATCACCACCGACACCCACAGGCGCCAGCCCGTCACGGCGCCACCGTATCCAAAAGCTGGGCAAAATCGGACGGCGGCATAAACCCGAACATGCGGAAGGCTTCCAGCTCCTCACCATCCTTGAAGAACAGGTAGGCGGGTGGGCCGATCAGCCCGAAATGGGTCAGCATGGCCTTGTGATCGTCGTTGTAGGCGGTAATGTCAGCCTTGAGCAAGGTGAAGTTGCCCAACCGCCCGGCCACCTGCGGGTCCGGAAATGTACGTCGCTCCATGCGCACACAGTCCACGCACCAGTCGGCGTAAAAGTCCAGAAACACCGGCGTGTCGGCCGCCGCCACGGCAGCCTGCAGCTGCTCCAGGTTTTCAACCCGGTGAAACTCCGGCGCCGGCTGTGACGCAGCGCCGCTGCCGCCACCGGCAAGATGATGCAGGGGGCGCATCCAGTCGTGACCGCCGGACAACGCGCCGACAAACTGTATGGCGCCGAACAGCAGCAGCATGAAACCCAGGCTCTGCCACAGCTTGCGCCAGCCGCCAACATCAGCCGGAAGCCTTGCGAGTGCGCCCAGCCAGACGCCGCTGCCAATGGCCAGCGCGCCCCACAGCAGCATGCCGACAGCCGCCGGCAAAACCCGCTCCAGCATCCATATGGCCAGCGCCAGCAGGCCAACGCCGAATACGGCCTTGACAGCTTCCATCCAGGCCCCGCTGCGCGGCAGGAGCTTGCCGGCGGACGTGCCCCATATGACCAGCGGAATGCCCATACCCATGGCCATGGCAAACAGAGCCAAGCCGCCAAGGATGGCATCACCGGTCTGGCCGATGTAGATCAGCGCGCCCATCAGGGCGGGCGCCACGCAGGGCCCCACCACCAGGGCCGACAGCGCACCCATGATGGCAGCGCCCATCAGCGTGCCGCCCTCGGCCCGGCTCGAAAGCTCATTGAGCCGGGTCTGGATGGACGACGGCAGCTGCAGCTCGTAGAAGCCAAACATGGAAAATGACAGCGCCACGAACAAAGCGGCAAAGGACACCAGAATGACCGGATGCTGAAACACGGCCTGCAGATTGTGGCCAAACAGCCCGGCCACCACACCGAACAGGGTGTAGACCACCGCCATGGCCAGGACATAGACCAGCGACAGACGAAACGCGCGCCCGCCGGTCATGCGATCGCCCTCACCGGCGATCAGCCCCGACAGAATGGGCACCATGGGAAATACGCAAGGGGTAAACGCCAGCAGGATGCCGGCCAGCAAAAACAGTCCCATGGCCAGCAGCGGACTGCCGCCCAGGGCCGCGGCCAGACGATCCTGCTCCGAGGCCGGAGGCAGCGTGCCGGATTGCACGATATTCTTGTCGCCGGCTGCAGTGTCTGCGGCTTTGCCGGCCGCCTCGCCGTCAGCCGCTGATTCAGAGCCGGCGGCTCCGGCATCTCCAGGCTCTGTCAGATCAGACTCATCGGCTTCCGGCAGCTTCACCCCCAGCTGGCGCGTCATTGGCGGGTAGCAGATGCCGCCATCCAGACAGCCCTGAAAATTGACTTCCAGGTCAACTTCACGCGCCTGTGATGAAGAGCGTTCCACGAGCACCGGGATTTCCACCTGATCGAAATAAACCCGGGTGCGGCCAAAATATTCGTCGGTGGTCAGCTCGCCTTCAGGAAGCTGCGCGGATGCAACAGCGACCTGTTCGTCGTCAATCGCAAAGGAAAAGCTTTCGCGATACAGGTAGTAGCCGGATGCCGGCGTGGCGCGCACCAGTATGCTGCCGGGGCCATCGGCAATGGCCTCCACCTGAAAGGCCCGCTCGGGCGGCAGGGCCTGCTGCGCCGTGGTGTTGCCCAGCAGCCCATCCAGGCCGCCGCTGGCGCTGATGGCGGGCGAAGAGTCAAACAACTGCCCGGAAGACGCCGGCGCTTCAGTCGGCGACGACACATCGGCCGGCAGCTCAAGCGCGACCGTCTGGTGATGGGGCGGATAGCATACGCCAACATCGGCGCAGCCCTGAAACCCTATTCGTGCCTGCAGGCTGGCGCCGCTGCCGGCATGTTCCACGGGAATCCGCACCGCAACGCGGCCGCGATAGGTTTCGGTTTCACCAAAAAAATCATCAACCGTGGTTTCGCCATCGGGTATGGCGGGGGCGCCGAATTCAACCTCGTCATCCAGCGACTCAAACTCGAACGCATGGCGATACAGGTAGTAGCCTTCGGCGATGGTCCATTCAAGTTCCAGTTCGCTGCCGCTGATTGTGGCGTCAAGCGCAAAGGCCTCTTCCACGGGCAGCAGATCATTCGGATTAATCTGGGCATTGGCCGCCTGCGGTGTTGCAACAACAAGCAGCGCCAGCGCCGCCACCAGATTTCTAATCATCGAGTCCAGTCCCGGATCCAGTTCAGGTAGGTGTCCAGCCCTTCGACAACCGGCACAACCAGCAGCTCGGGTACGTCGTAGGGGTGATTTGCAATCAGCTGTTTCTTCAGCTCGTCAACCCGGCCCCTGGTGGTATTGATGGTCAGCGGAATCTCGCGCTCCCGTTCAATACGCCCCTGCCACGGATACACCGAAGTTATCTCCGAACCTAGGGAAACACAGGCTGCCAGCCTGCATTCGACCAGAACCCCGGCCAGTTGTTCCGCGCTTGCCGCATCCGGGCAGGTCGTCATCACCACACACACCTCGTTGTCCACTTTGTCTCCTTGATCGAAAGTCCCTGTTTATACGCTATTTTGACAGCTTGGCCCGACAACAACAAAAAAGTGACCCCAAACGCACCTGCGGCCTTGAAATGCATCGGAGCGGACACCATTTGCCAGTTCGAGCCGGCACGATACCGCACGCTTGCCAAAGTTGCGGTCGTGCCCATCAGGTCAGGCTGATCGGGATTCATCGGCGGCATGCCGGTGTCCGGATCGCCTATTTGCAATCAACCTTTGTTTTCAACAATCGAGTTACAGGGAGATAAACCCATGAAACTGCGTCCCTTGCATGATCGAGTGATCGTCAAGCGCATGGAAGAAGAGCGCACCACCCCGGGCGGTATTGTCATTCCCGACAGCGCCACCGAAAAACCGGCACGCGGTGAAGTCATCGCCGTGGGCAACGGCAAGGTGCTGGACGATGGCCAGCAGCGCGCCCTGGATGTCAAGGTCGGCGACACGGTTCTGTTCGGAAAGTACTCCGGCACCGAGGTCAAGGTCAACGATGAAGAACTGCTGGTGATGCGTGAAGACGACATCATGGCAATCATCGAATCCTGACCCGGCCGGCTCTGCCAATCTGATACTCAAGCAACGAACAGTTTATTAAGGAAACAAACCAATGAGCGCTAAAGAAGTACGTTTTTCAGAAGATGCCCGCAACGGCATTTTGCGCGGTGTGGACACCCTGGCTCGTGCAGTCAGCGTAACGCTCGGCCCCAAGGGCCGCAACGTTGTGCTCGAAAAGAGCTTCGGTGCGCCCACCATGACCAAGGACGGCGTCTCGGTGGCCAAGGAAATCGAGCTTGAAGACAAGTTCGAGAACATGGGCGCCCAGATGATCAAGGAAGTCGCCTCGCAGACCTCCGACTCTGCCGGTGACGGCACCACCACAGCCACCGTGCTGGCCCACTCACTGCTGCGCGAAGGCCTCAAGGCCGTTGCTGCCGGCATGAATCCCATGGATCTCAAGCGCGGCATCGACAAGGCCGCCCGCGCTGCGGTTGAAGAGCTCAAGAAGCTGTCAACCCCGTGCGACACCGACAAGGCCATCGCCCAGGTTGGCACCATTTCGGCCAACTCCGATGAAGAAGTCGGCAAGATCATTGCCGAAGCCATGGAAAAGGTTGGCAAGGAAGGCGTCATCACAGTTGAGGAAGGCCAGTCGCTCGACAACGAGCTTTCGGTTGTTGAAGGCATGCAGTTCGATCGCGGCTACCTGTCCCCCTACTTCGTGACCGACCAGCAGACCATGCAGGTTGAGCTCGAAAACCCGTACATTCTTCTGCACGACAAGAAGATCTCCAACGTTCGCGACCTGCTGCCCATTCTCGAAGGCGTGGCCAAGCAGTCGCGCAGCCTGCTGATCTGCGCCGAAGACATTGAAGGCGAAGCGCTGGCCACCCTGGTGGTCAACAATCTGCGCGGCACCGTCAAGGTGGCGGCCGTCAAGGCACCCGGCTTCGGCGACCGCCGCAAGGCCATGCTCGAAGACATGGCTGTTCTGACCGGTGGTGAGGTCATTTCCGAAGAGGTTGGACTGAGCCTTGAAAAGGCCACCATCGAGCAGCTCGGCTCGGCCAAGAAGGTGCAGATCGACAAGGAAAACACCACCATCATCGATGGTGCCGGCGATGCGGCCGCCATTGAAGGACGCGTTGGCCAGATCCGCGCCCAGATTGAAGACGCCACCTCCGACTACGATCGCGAAAAGCTCCAGGAGCGCGTTGCCAAGCTGGCCGGCGGCGTAGCCGTGATCAAGGTTGGCGCGGCCACTGAAGTCGAGATGAAAGAAAAGAAGGCCCGCGTTGAAGACGCTCTGCACGCCACCCGCGCTGCCGTTGAAGAAGGCGTGGTCCCCGGCGGCGGCACCGCCCTGGTGCGCGCGCGCAACGCCATCGCCGATCTCAAGGGCGACAACGAAGACCAGAATGTTGGTGTGCGCATTACGCTGCGCGCCATGGAAGAGCCGCTGCGCAAGATTGTTGCCAACTCCGGCGGCGAGGCTTCCGTTATTCTGGCCCAGGTGGCCGAAGGCAAGGGCAATTACGGCTACAACGCTGCCAGTGACGATTTTACCGACATGATTGATGCCGGTATTCTCGACCCCACCAAGGTCACCCGCACAGCGCTGCAAAACGCGGCTTCCGTGGCCGGCCTGATGATCACCACCGAAGCGGCCATTGCCGAAATCCCGCAGAAGGATGACGGTGGCGACATGGGTGGAATGGGCGGCATGGGCGGTATGGGTGGAATGGGCGGCATGATGTAAGCCACCCGCCAACCCGTGGCACAAGCCATCAAACCCCGCCGGACAGCCGGCGGGGTTTTTTATTGCGTTGCAAGCGGCTGGAAGACCCGGAACGCAGCCGGGCGCTTTCACCCGGTGTTGCGCATGCCCGCCGCAATGCCGTTGATGGTTCTGAGCAGCGCATCCAGGCCGATGTCTTCATCCGCCGACTCCATGCCTGAACGGCGCCGCGCCAGCAGGTTTGCCTGAATGTAGTTGAGCGGGTCCAGATAGGGGCTGCGGCGGCCAAGCGACAGCGCCAGCGAAGGATCGTCATCCAGCAATTTTTGCCCGCCGGTCACCCGCAGCACCTCGCGACACGCGCGCTCGTATTCTTCGGCCAGCAGGGCGTGGATTCTGCGCCCCGTTTCGGCATCGGAACAAAGCGCGGCGTATTCACGGGCAATGGCCATATCCGCCTTGAAAAGCACCATTTGCGTGTTGTTCATGAACGCCCGGAAAAAAGGCCACTCGCGATACATTTGCCCCAGCAGTTCACCGTTGCCGGGCGCGCTGGCGCGCAAACGCTCAAACGCCGTGCCCACGCCCAGCCAGCCCGGCAGGGCAATGCGCGCCTGGGCCCAGCCAAACACCCAGGGAATGGCCCGCAATGAGTCCTTGCCGCGCTTTTTACCCGACCGGTGACTGGGTCGCGAGCCGATATTGAGCATGCCGATTTCATCCACCGGCGTGGCCTGGTAGAAAAAGTCGAGAAAGCCGGGCGTCTCTTCCGTCAACTGCCGATAAAACCGCTCGCCATGCTCCGACAACTGGTCCATGGCGGCCCGGAACACGGGCCTGTCCCGGTTGCTGCGCAGCCCGGCCTCAAGCACCCCGGTCAGCCCCACAGTCAGCTCATGGACTGCGGTTTCGGGGTTGCTGTAGCGGTAAAAAATCATCTCGCCCTGCTCGGTAAACTTGATGCGATTGCGCACCGTGTCAGGCGGTTGGGAACGAATGGACTCACGGGTGGAGCCCCCGCCCCGCCCAATGCTGCCGCCACGTCCGTGGAAAAGTCTTGGCGTTACATCGTGCTGGTCACACAGCGCAACCACCTGCTTTTGGGCCAGATAGAGGCGCCAGCCGGAAGCCAGTATGCCGCCGTCCTTGCACGAGTCGGAATAGCCCAGCATGATTTCCTGGACATTGCCACCGGCGGCAAGCAGTGCCCGGTAAACCCTGTTCCCGAGCAGCCTGCCCAGCACCGGCTCTATGCGCTTGAGGTCGTCAATGGTTTCAAACAGCGGGCTGATCTGCAAATGACAGAACCAGCCGTCGGCGCGGCGGCCCGCCAGCCCAAACAGGCTGGCCAGCCAGCACACCTCAAGCACGTGGCTGGCTTCATGGGTCATGGAAATGATATAGGCACCAAAGGCTTCCCTGCCCAGCGCCCGGGTCATTTCCCCCATCAGACGGAAGGTGTCGAGGGTCTCTTCCACATCACTGCTGAAACCGGCGTCAAGGGGCATTTCATGATCATCTCCGGACAGCAGGCGGGTCAGCAACGCCAGGCGCTCATCTTCCGCCAGCGCAAGATAATCTGCGCATTCACCTCCGGCCCTGAGCAGCGCCGCCACGCAGCTTTCATGGCGCGACGATTCCTGGCGCACGTCCAGATGGGCCAGATGAAACCCGAAGGTCTGAACCAGCCGGATCAGATCATCAAGCTCACCGTCGGAGACATTGGCATCGCCGTCGGCAATCAGGGAATCCCGCACCGCAAGCAGGTCTGAAATAAACTCTTCCGGCCTGCTGTAGCCACCGGGCGCGCAGCGGGATATACGCGCACGCGCCTTCAGCTCGGCCTGCAGCTGCCGGCGCATGGCGCGCAGGCGAAAGCGCATGAAATAGAGCTTGCGCCGATAGGGCTGATCGGGATAGCGCTCGGCCGGCGCGCCGGTCAGGCGCTCATAAAAAGCCTCATCGCCCGCCAAGCTGCGCTCAAACTCATCAAGCAGGCTGCACCAGCGGCGTGAATGCGTCAGGGTGTCCAGCAGGCGGTCAGTCCGGCGCAAATATTCATCGATGATTTCACGCGCCTGAATTCTTAGCGCGAATGTTGTCTCGGGCCTTTTCACCAGCGGGTTGCCGTCCCGATCGCCGCCTATCCAGGAGCCAAACCTGAGCAGGGGCGGAACCGGCTTCATGTCCCCCAGGTTGTCATCAATGGCGCGACCCAGGTTGCGATAAACCACCGGAACGGCGGCAAAAATGGAATCCCGAAAGTAATAGAGACTGTTGCGGATCTCGTCTTCAACGCTGGGGCGCTGCCCGCGCAGCTCGTCCGTGCGCCACAAGACCTGAATATCGGCCAGCAGCTGCTCAATGGCCCGCTGGCGTTCATTGCGCGTCAGGCGGCGCCGGTCAAGCCGCTCGTATGTGCTGAAAATACGGCGCAGCGTGTTCATCACCACGCGCGGCTTGGCTTCGGTTGGATGTGCCGTCAGCACCGGCCAGTAATCGAGGGCCTCCAGCGCCTGGCGAACATCCGGCCCGCCAGGCCCGGCCTGGCTGAACTGCCGCAGGGCATAATCGAAAGAACCCTTCCACAGCGGCCCGTGCTCGCCCACACGCTTGCGGCGCGCAGCATGGGCAGCCAGCTCCTCGGCGATATTGACCAACAGAAAATAGATCCCGAACGCGCGCGCCACCTCTGCAAGAACATCGGCGGACAGTCCGTCGATGGCCTGCATCAGCTGTTCATGTCGGCGTTCATCAAACTGCCGGCGCTGCGCTATGAAACCCTTGCGAAGAAGCTCAACCGCATCGTAGACGCCGGGCAGGGCCTGCGCACGCAGCACCCGCCCCAGCAGGCGGCCAAGCAGCTTGACCCGTGCCCGCAGGGCGCGGTCGTCAACCAGCGCCAGATCCTGATGCTCACCCATGATCAAGCCGGCTCAGGCCCGAACAATGTGACCTGACCGGACAAGCGGTCAGACCTGCCGGTGTCTTCACATGCCGCAGGGCAGCGGCCGGATGCCGCCGCCAGAAGCATGTATTGGCAGCTGCCCGGCCGGGCCTAGCTGGCCTGCTCTTCGTAGCCGCTGGCATCCAGCAGATCATCAAGCTCGGAAGGGTCTTCCATTCTGATGGAAAAAAGCCAGCCGTCATTGTAGGGGTCGTTGTTGACAATTTCCGGCGAGTCCTCAAGTGCCTTGTTCACTTCAACAATCTCACCTGAAACCGGCGCGTAAATGTCCGATGCCGCCTTCACCGATTCAACGACTGCAGCAGCGTCACCGCGGCTGAAGGTATCGCCCTCTTCCGGCAGCTCAACAAACACCAGATCTCCCAGCTGATTTTGGGCGTGGTCGGTAATTCCCACGCGCACCACACCGTCTTCTTCCTGGTTGACCCACTCATGACTTTCTGCATAACGCAGATCGGATGGAATATCACTCATTAAACCGTCCCTGAAAAATGAATTTCTGCCCGATTCTACCAGCAAAGCAGGCGGGCAACGCCATTGCGGCGCGGGTGTTTAGGCCTGGCTGCAGCTGCAGGAATTCCGGCAGTTTCGGCGGCAGCGCAGGTTGCCCCAGTGCGCCGCCACCAAAAGCATGCCGCCGGCTGCTGTCAGCGCCGAAGCCGCCAGCGGAGGCAGCACGCTGATTTCAAGCAGCGCCGCAAAACCAATAATGATGAGACCTATTGACCCGGCCAACAACAGCCTGCGCTGGCGGTGGATCTTGTAGCCCGACCAGAACGCCACGGCTCCAACGGGCACCACCAGAAGCAAGAACACAAGATGAAACCATTCGCTGCCGAAAACACCCATGGACACCACTGGCGCCATCACCAGCAGCACGCTCAGCACCAGGCAATGAACCGCGCAGGCGATTGACGCGCTCATGCCCAGTTTGTCGAGCAGACCCGCGCCGCGATTTTTCCAGTCGTTTGATTGTCGAACAGTTGCCATGCGCAACAGCCTCCGAGCGTTTGAAACATTATAACATTCCTTTTGTGCATGTGGCATTTCCTCACCCGCTCGTCCCACCAAGCGCATCCGGTTCATGGCATGCTCACCGGCCAGTCCATTTTCATGAAAGCATCGTGACCGATTTTGTATCAGCCCCGCTGACGCCTGCCCGGATTGAATGGCAGGGCAGCACCCCGGCCTCGCCCGTCTACGGCGACAGCTATTACATGGCCGGCATGGGCGCTGAAGAAAGCAGCGCGGTGTTCCTGCAGGCCAACCGGCTGGAGCAGCGCTTTGCCTCGCTGCCGCCCAACGGGCTGTTTGTCATCGGTGAAACCGGCTTTGGCACCGGGCTGAACGCGCTGCTGGCTGTCCAGTGCTTTATTCAGCATGCGCCGCCCGATGCGCGGCTGCATTTTGTATCCGCCGAGCTGCACCCGCTTCGCCTTGCCGATCTCAAACGCGCCCACGAGCAGTGGCCACAGCTTGAAAAATACAGCCACCCGCTGCTTGAACAATGGCCCGGCGCCGCGCCCGGTTTTCATCGCCTGCGTCTCAACAACCAGGCAGAGCTGACCCTGATGTTGGGTGATGCCAATGTCCTGTGGCCGGCCGGCCCGGATGGCGTGGACGCCTGGTTTCTGGACGGATTTGCCCCGGCCCGCAATCCCGGCATGTGGACAGAAGCATTGTTTGCAACGCTGTTCAGGAAATCATCGGGGGGCGCCACTATGGCCACTTTCAGCGCCGCCGGTGCTGTGCGCCGCGGCCTTGAAAATGCCGGCTTTGAGGTTGAGCGACACCCCGGCTTTGGCGGCAAACGACACCGGATCACGGCGCACAAACCGGGACCGTGGCAACCGCAGCGCTATCAAACCGGTCACGCAACAGTGGCCGGCGCCGGCCTGGCCGGCTGCACCACAGCCCGCGCCCTGGCCGAGCGAGGCTGGCAGGTTGATATTCTTGACCCCGATCCAGGCCTCGACAGCCCCCTGCCGCTTGCGGCTGTTCTTTATGCCACTGCCAGCCACCATCTCAATGCCCAAAACCGCTTTTATCTTGGCGCGCTGGCCCACGCCCTGCGCTGGCTTGAGCGCCACAACTTTCCCGGCAATCTCTCACACGGCCGCATGAACGGGCTGGTGCAACATCCTTTCAATACGCGCATGGCCGAAAAAATTGCCCGAGCAGCCACAGCAGGCGCCTGGCCACCCGAACTGCTGCGCACTGAAGATTCTGGCCGGGCGGTGATGCCGCAAAACGGCTGCCTCAACGTTCATGCCTGGCGCGGCCGGCTGCTTGATCATCCCCGGATCACCCTGCGCCAGGACGCCGTTAAACGCTTTTCACACAACGACCCTGTCCAGGTCAAAACCACCGGCGGGCTCAATCTGCAAACCGACAGGCTGATTTTGTGCACCGCCGGCGCCACCGGCGGTTTCCCCGGGCTGGACTGGCTCGGCTTGCGTCGCGCACGCGGCCAGGTCACTCTGTGCCGCGCCACCCAAGCCAGCCAGCAAGTGCAGATGACCCACTGCCATTCGGGTTATTTCACGCCGGCAATCAACGGCATCCACTGCGTTGGTGCCACATTCGATCGCCAGCGCGGCACGGCCACCGTCATCCCCGAAGATGACCGGCACAATCTGGCAACACTCAAAAAGGAACTGCCGCTGCTGTGGCAGGCCCTGGGCGGCGAAAATATTGAAATTGCCGGCCAGTTTGCCGGCCTGCGCTGCCAGTCGCGCGACTCCCTGCCCATTGTCGGTCCATTGCCCGATCCGCGCCACAACCCCCATTCCGTCAGCGACCGCATCTGGCTGAATATTGCCCACGGCTCAAGGGGGCTGACGCACACGCCGCTGTGTGCCGACCTTGTTGCCGACCTCATTTCCGGCCTGCCGGCCCCTGCAGATGAGCACATCGTTGCCGCGCTGGCGCCGGCAAGGTTCATCGAGCGTCAACGGCGCCGCAACCCGGACTGGCTGCCCGGCACAAGCCTGAAGGCGAATCGCCTGGACAACAAGTGATAACCACACCAGCCTGTTGCATAATGCAATTTCACGGGCATGCCGGTTCACGCAACCGCAAGCACAGCCATGGGCGACAAGCAGCACGATGATGACCTGACCCATCCTGACGAGGACGCCACGCGCGTGCTCGGCCAGGATGCCGACAACAATGACATTGAAGATGCTCCTGGCGAGCTCAAGCTGCCAGGCTACCGGGTTTTGAAAAAACTTGGCAGCGGCGGCATGGGCCAGGTTTTTCTTGCCCACCAATATGATCCGGTCGATCGCCAGGTTGCGGTCAAGCTTATTCGTCAAAAGATTCGCAGCGTTACCAGCGAGGTGCGCTTTCTTGTCGAACGACAGGCGCTGGCGCAAATGAGCCACCCGGCCATTGCGCAAATATTCGAGGCCGGCACCAACCCCGATGGCTACCCATACTTCGTGATGGAGTATGTTCCAGGCCAGACCCTGATGTCATTTTGCAATCAGCACCGCCTGAGCCTCCATGAACGCCTGGAACTGTTCGTGCGCATTTGCCAGGGTGTATCCCATGCGCATCAAAAGGGGCTGATTCACGGGGATCTCAAGCCGGGCAATATCCTGGTCACGCTCATTGATGGCACACCACAGCCAAAAATCATCGATTTCGGCATTGCCGCCACCGAAAGTCCAGCCAGCGAACGCCGCCACCAGAGCGCAGCCGGAACGCCCTTGTACATGAGCCCCGAACTGTTTGATAAAGATGCCGGCATCGACATTCGGGTCGATATCTACTCGCTGGGCATCATTCTGTATGAGCTGCTGTCCGACGCCCGGCCCTATCCTGGAACGCTGTTTGACGAATCCGATACCCGCATCCTCCACCAGCGATTGACCAGACAGGCGCCACCAGCACCATCCCGGCTTCTGGAAAAAGGAAGCGCCCGTCTGAAGCAGGCCGCCGCCCGGCGCAATACCACGCCGTCAAGACTTCTTCGCGGCATCCGGGGCGATCTTGACGCCATCACGCTCAAGGCCATCGCCCATGAGCGCGACCACCGCTACGCAAGCGTGACGGAGCTTGCTGAGGATATCCGTCTTCATCTTGCCTGCCAGCCAGTACACGCAAGGGACGCCGGACGGCTTTATCTTGCACAGCGCTTCGTGCGCAGAAACGCGCTGGTGGTTATTGCAGCCTGTCTCATCACCGCCTCTTTGGCTGCTGGTTTGACTCTGGCGGTTCATGGCATGACCGAAGCGCGTCAGCAGCAGAAAATTGCCGAAACCCGCTCGTCGGAACTCAGGCGCATGGTCGAATTCCAGCAATCCATGCTGGGCGACCTGCAGCCGCGCGAGCTGGGCCAAAGTTTTGTCGAGCGTCTTCGAAACCAGCATGCCCAATCATTCAGCCACGATGCCGACGAGGAAACCATCGCAGCCGGCATTGAAGCATTCGATCTGGCTGTGGGCCGCATCAACCCCACCGACCTGGCCCAGGATCTGCTGGACGAATTCATGATGCAGCGTGCCATCGACAATATTGAAGCCGACTTTGCCGACCAGCCCGGGCTGCAGGCGGCTCTTTACGAATCTGTCCGTGATATTTACGTTGACGCCGGCATGATCGAACACAGCCTGCCGCTGGCACAGCGCGTGGTCGATCTCAGGCTTGCGGCCCAGGGCCCGGATGCCACCGCCACCCTGCTGGCCCGGCAGCATCTTTACCGACTGCATGTGCGGTTGGCCGAATACGATGATGCGCAAGCCCAGCTGGACGAGATTGTTCCCAGGCTGCGTCCGGACGACCCCGATCAGCTGAATCTGCGCCATCTCATCCTGGACAGCATGGCCAACCAGCTGTCCAATATTGGCGAACACGACAAGGCCGTGATCATGGCCCGGGACAACATAAAACTGGCCGAACAGGAGCTTGGGCATCATCATGAATTTACCGTGCGCGCCATCAATACGTTGGGCTATGTACTTGCTGTATCGGGCCAAATCAAAGAGGGGCTTGTCCACTTTCAGGCCAGCGCCGAGCGTGCTCGCGGGCATTTCGAGCCGCACGAAGACGCCTATTACAGCGCCCTGCTGAACACCGGTGCCGCGCTTGGCCAGCTCGGCCGACTGGAAGAGGCCTACGAAATCGAACACGAAATCTACGAAAACCTCGCCGGACACTACGGCCGCCGCCACCCCTCTACCCTGAAAGTCATGAACAACATGGCGCTGACGCTCATGGACCTGAAACGCTTTGATGAGGCCACCGCCGCCATGCAGGACATTCTGCGCTACACGCGCGATGCCTGGGGGCCACACAGTCCAATAACGCTCAGCTCAATAAAAAACCTTGCCAGCTTGTATCTGCGCACCGACCAGCCCGATCGGGCACTTCAGGAAATTGAAACGGTCATCACCTGGCGGGAACGGCTTTTGGGCGAGCACCACTCCGACGTCACTTCGGCGCGTTTTCTGGCCGCAAAAGCCGCGCTGGCCGCAGAGCAGAGCGATCGGGCGCTGAGTGTTTTGACGCCCGTTCTCAATCACCAGCTTGAAACGCTGGAACCCGACAATGCCCGCCTTCTGCAAACACTGCGCCTGACTGCTGATATCCACAAGCAGCTGGGCGACACGACATCGGAGCGGGATCTGCGCCGACAGGCGGCCAACCCGTTCATCGACAGCGGCGAACAGCCGGGCCCGGCGGATATTTCCTCGGCCCTGCGCCTGCTTGAGCTGTACCAGGACGATGAACGAGCCGGCCCCGCGGAAACGCTTGTGCGCGCCATTGAGCGCTGGCTGGATGCCGGCGGCGATGAGCTCGACGAGCTGCGTCAGCGCTACCGCCAGATGGTCGAAAACAGACTGGCGCAGCAGTAGCACGCCTGACCACCGGCGCTGCTTGCAAAGGCTGCAGCCGGCCTGACGGACAAGTCAGGCGAAAAGCAAACCATCTTCGGTATTACAGACTTCTGCGCAAAAGCTGCGCGTTGATGGCCACAACAATGGTGCTCAGCGACATGAGCACAGCGCCGACCGCCGGATGCAGCAAAAACCCTATCGGCGCGAGCACGCCGGCCGCCAGCGGCAGGGCCAGAA
>Ga0209487_1000449_pt1 | contig 37758 bp, 32 predicted proteins | sample Poulit2012_FD_187524 | JGI IMG/M metagenome (GOLD analysis project Ga0209487, IMG submission 187524) | Agricultural soil microbial communities from Georgia to study Nitrogen management - Poultry litter 2012 (SPAdes) (version 2) | ecosystem: Environmental > Terrestrial > Soil > Agricultural land...
AAAAAAGTTCACCCCATTCTTTTTTTATTGTTGTTAACAAGTTAAGGTTATCAATAAAAAAATGAAACTCTATTATTGCAAATCTTATTTGTTTTATAGTCTAATTTATACTTTGCTAATCTAAAGGTTCCGCAAAGGGGCAATGGTGTGAAGGTTTTTCTCTGTGTGGATTAGCGTATTCTTAGCGTTTCACTGCGTAACTACATTTCGAGTTTACATAATAGTTAGTAGTTTATTTTGTATCGCAAAGTTCCGCAAAGGAGCAAAGGTGCGCGAAGGTTTTTTCTCTGTGTGGCTTAGCGTGTTCTTAGTGTTTCTCTGCGTAACTACATTTCGAGTTTAAATGATAGTTAGTAGCTATTTGTATCGCAAAGTTCTGCAAAGGGCAATGGTGTGAAGGTTTTTTTCTGTGTAGCTTTGTCTAATCTGAAAATCACTCTTTTGTAATTGCGCTGTACTTGATTGATGTCTAATGATTTAGGATTATAAAATGGTTAGGATAGGGAGTAAGCTTTTTTATTACAGATAAAATGTACTATGTTTGGTGTTTATGATGCAAAAGAGAGTAAATAACGGAAGATTTAACGCAAGCCAGCTATTTGCTGTACTGTTTGCCATTTTTCTTATATTTTCTTCTTGCTCTACCAAACGTGGATTAAAATCCTTGCTGGATCTACCAGTGAGTACCACAAAAACAGTACTTCACTTAGAAAACGATAAGCTTGTAAGTAATAATAGCAATTGTTTAAGCTGTAAAGACCTACAAGTTTTAACCGTAGACAATAGTGATACTTCTTTATTGAAAATTCTGTCGCCGGCTACACTACAAGACAGTGTGTTTCTAAGCTTTTTGGTACCTAACTTTAATGATGAGCCGACAGAATATACCTACGGACCGCCTGAGAAAACAGGAGACGTACCCATCTATATTTTATTTAAAAAATTGATTCTGTACAACGCATAAGCGTACCCACTTTTTTCTCCAATACTTCTGGAGATACTATGGAGATATTACTAGTATAGTAAGAACCTATTCTATTTAAATATAGAGGACTAAACAGCTAGTAATTCTCAAAAATACCATCATTATATTTTCAACTATTAGTAGGATTTTCCTAAGGGAAAAGACGAAATTCACTTTGTCTAATCTTATGCCACTACGCATAAATAGTTGACATAAAGTGCTGATTGAAAGTCTATTGTGATGGTTTGTTAAATCAATTATTTAAATATAAAATTATTATGATACAATATAAAAGACTAACCACATTCCTGTGGTTAATCTTGATATTGCCTACTTCTGTTATAGCACAACAACAAAATGGAGTGTTAGGCGAATTATGGCAAAAAGTAGAGGACAAATACCCAGGTATAGCCTCTAAAGAATCCTCATTAAATGCTGCAAAACTTGAGGAACAAGTGGTTAAAGGAGAACGTCTGCCTCAGTTAAAAGCGCAAGCACAAAACACCTATAGTACGTACGAAGGCAGCATGGGAGCTTTTTTCCCTCAAGCTGGTCTATTTAACGTTAGTGGCTCTTCCGATCTAGTAGGAGCTTCCTTAACACCAAATACCTACGTATCGGCTACTATAGAGTGGGAGCTGTTTTCATTTGGTAAAAGGAAGAATAAATCCAAAACTGCAATATACCATACACTAAGGAGGCAAAGTGAAAAAGAAGCCTATATAGTAGCTTTAAAAAGAGACTTATCGAATCGTTATTTACATCTTCTATATAGCGAATCACAATTTGCTTGGAATACTAAAAATCTAGAAAGGCTTTATAGTATTCGCGAAATAACCGCTGGTTTGGCTAGAGCTGGAATAAAAACTCCAGCCGATAGCCTTTTAGCATCCTCCTCTTATAACCAAGCTTTAGGGGAGAACGAGAAAATCAAAGGGCAGAAACAAGCTGCTATGATTAAACTTCTTGAACTAACGGGCAATGAGGAAGTGTCTCTGCAAAATTCTCTTTCAAAATTTTTAGATCCACGGAGAATATTAGAAGAATCTACAGCAACCATCCAAAGTAACCATCCAGCCTTACACGCGGTTGCGCAAACTAAAAAGCAATTAGAATATAGTGGGAAATCGCAGAAAAGCGCTGCTTTTCCATCTGTAAACTTACTTGGTGGTTATGCCTATCGTGGTACTGGAATTGGGAAGGACCTTGTTGTATCGGACAAGTGGCAAGATGGTTTTACCAACTCGGTTACCAACGCTTTAGTTGGCATAGGTATTACGTGGAACCTTACCGATTTATATACCCAAAAGAAGAAGGGAAGTAGTTTACTGGAAGATGCAGAAAGCATTGGGCATTTACATAAACAACAAGAAATAGCCATGCAAGCGGACTTATCGGCAACCCAAAATAAAATTTTCCATCAATACACCGAAGTCTTGCGAACACAAGAAGCACAACAAGAAGCAGAAAGTGCTTATGAGATGTATCTGTCCAGATATAAAAACGGATTGATGGATTTAAGCACTTTGCTTCAAATCCAACAATTACTGGAACAGGCCGAAAAAAAGCACATAGAGTCCGCTTATGGTTATTGGACCTTGTTGGCTATCGAGGCTGCCTTACTAGCCGATTTCGATTATTTATTTAATAATTTTTAATCCCTTATAAAACATGTATAATTTAATAAGATTTGCACTGCGAAAGCCCATATCCATAATGGTTGCAGTGCTCGCCATTGTTTTCTTTTCGGTTATGGCTGTAAAGAAAATCAATGTCGATATATTTCCCGAGGTAGAATCGCCCTCTATTTATATCGCCATGCCTTATGGAGGATTATCTCCCGCCCATATGGATGGTTTTATGGCTAATGAGTTTCAAAAGGTGCTGCTTTTTGTAAGTGGTGTTCAAGATATTGACTTTAAGAGTATTCAGGGGCTTACGCTGATGAAGTTGACCTTTTATCCAGGCACCAACATGTCGCAAGCGGCCGCTGAACTCTCTACTTCCGTATCTAGAGCCATGGGATTCTTACCACCAGGTGCTGTGCCACCTATGGTAGTGCGATTTGATGGTAGTTCTTTGCCCGTTGGAAAATTAGTTTTTGAAAGCGACGAGCGATCCATAAATGAAATTCAGACCGAAGTACTCACGAAAATCCGTCCGATGTTGGTTAATATTCCAGGAGTTACTGCACCCGCACCTTTTGGTGGTAGTGCACGTACTATTCAAGTAAATGCAGATCCAGAACTCTTGTTGGCAAATAATCTCAGTCCAGAAGATTTAACCATTGCTATTGCAAAAAGCAACCAACCCTCACCTGCAGGTAACCTAAGAATAGGCGAAACCAACTTTATGGCACCTATAAACTCTCTTGCCAATGGACCAGAAGAGTTTATGAATACGCCTATTAAAAAAGTAAACGACCGAACGATTTACGTACGAGATGTAGCACATGTAACCGACGGTGCCGATATAACTTATGGTTACGCGATGGTAAACGGCAATCGAACGGTGTATTTACCGATAATTAAAAAAGCAGATGCGTCTACACTTGATGTAGTAGAAAATGTACAAGCCTCTATAAGTGACTTCGAACATATGCTTCCTGCCGACATGAAGGTACGATACGAGTTTGATCAGTCCAAATACATCAAACAGTCGTTAACCAATTTACAGATAGAAGGATTATTGGGTGCCGTATTAACAGGTTTAGTAGTATTGCTATTCCTTAGAGATCCAAGAGGAGCATTGATTGTTGTTTTAACCATTCCAATTGCTCTTTTAACCGCTGTTACCGTATTAGATTTAATAGGGCAAACCATTAATATAATGACCTTGAGCGGATTAGCACTATCTATTGGAATATTAGTAGACGAGGCCACAGTAACTATAGAAAACATTCACCAACATGTGGATGTAGGAAAACCAAAGCAAAGAGCCATTAAAGATGCATTGTTTGAAATATCGGTTCCGAAGCTTCTTATTCTATTGAGTATTCTAGCTGTTTTGACACCGACATTTATCATGACGGGTATCTCTAAGGATATGTTTATGCCACTTTCAATGGCCGTAGCGTTTGCCATGATTGCGTCGTTTATTGCCTCACAAACCTTTGTTCCAATCATGGCAAATTGGTTGATGAAGGATAAAAAACCGGTGAAAATAACCAAAAGGAAACGCGCTTTCTTCGATAAGTTTAGAGTGCGATATTCTTTTACCTTACGAAGGTGGTTCCCAAGGTCAACGCCTTTGTTTATCTTCTACTTGATTTCAGCCGGTGGTCTTGTATTGCTGTTAATCAATAAAGTTGGAACAGATGTAATGCCCACTTCTAACAATGGAGATTTCCAATTGCGAATACAAGCGCCACAAGGAAGTAGATTGGAAAAAACTGAAGAGTTATTTTTAAGCGTCATCGACGATATAGAAGAGATGCTTCCCGATGGGGCCCTTGCCATTACTTCAGGTTTTATAGGCCCACAATCTCCCAACAGTCCAATTAACCCAATATTCCTCTTTACAAGCTCTTCCGATCAAGCCGTATTAGAAATATCGGTAGACCAGAGTATTTACACTGGAGATATAGAGGATATCAGGGAAAAGATAAGAGAAGTAGTTGCTGTTAAATATCCTGAAGCCGAATTTAATTTCGAGCCGATGGAGCTGACTGAGAAGATTATGGGACAAGGCGCAATGACGCCGATAGAAGTTAAAGTTGGTGCACGACAAGTAGCCGATGCCAAGGCTTTTGCCGATAAAATTAAGGACAAGATGGAGGCTATCCCGTATTTGCGAGATGTTAGAATCGCCGAATCGGTAGATTATCCAATACTGGAAATAAATGTAGACAGAGATTTAGCTGGGCAATTTGGTTTGAGTGTTGAGGATGTTAAGAATAGTATGGTAACCGCTACCTCTTCCACACGATTTACCAATAAGAATATGTGGATTGATCCGAATTCAGGTTTACCATTTCAAACCCAAGTTGCTTTGCCTTATGGTGATGTAGCAACAGAGAATCAACTTAGAACTTTGCCATTAAAAAGCGGGAGTAGGCGTCCTATATTAGAAGATGTTGCCACACTAAACCGTAGCACTGCACCAGCACAAGTAAATAGGAAAGGACCAAATAGATATGTTACGCTTATCGCCAACCTCCATGATGTTGATTTAGGTACGGCATCCAATGCGGTGAACAATGCTATTAAAGAAGTTGGAGAACCACCACGTGGAGTAACGGTATGGACTGAAGGAACCATGAATTTACTTAGCGAAACATTAAGCAGTTTAGCTTTAGGTTTAATGGTGGCGATTATTGCTATATTTTTAATGATGGCTGCCTATTACCAATCTTTCAGAATTCCAGTAATCTTATTATCGGTTGTACCGGCAGTATTCGCGGGAAGTTTATTGGTCCTATTCCTAACAGGTAGTACTTTAAACCTACAATCGTATATGGGAATTATTATGGCTATCGGAGTATCTGTTTCCAATACCATCCTCCTGATCGATCAAGGAGAGTTCTATAGAAAACAACTTTTACTTAAGCCAGTAAATGCAGCTCGATTAGCAGCAGCGTCACGCTTACGTCCTATATTAATGACCGCCACTGCGATGTTTGCAGGAATGCTTCCTATCGCTATTGGAATAGGAGAGGGGTCGGAGCAGGTAGCGCCATTAGGAAGAGCTGTTATTGGGGGTTTAATTGCCTCTACTGCAACTATTTTACTATTAATTCCACACTTTTATTCTTCAATAATGACTAGAACGAAGGTGAAGAGTCCATCCTTGGATCCAGATGATAAAAACAGTATTTACTATTTAGAAAATTCAAATAAATAAAACCAAACCATGAGATATATAAATTTAATAAACAAAAGACTTTTAATTGCTCTATTCGCTTTATCAGGCCTTTCAATTTTTTTTGCTTGTGATAATTTAGATGCCCGAGAAGATGAAAGTCGTACGCCCGAAGTAGCTGATATAACCTACGATACAGAGGTTATAACTTATATGCAACCAGAATATACTATTACTATTCCAGGAGAATTAGAGCCAAATGAGCAAGTTTCTCTATTTGCTAAAATAGAGGGGTTTGTAAAGACTATACATGTAGACATTGGCGATCAGGTAAAGAAAGGGCAGTTGCTTGCTGTGTTAGAAGCACCAGAATTAAACCAACGCTATGTTTCGGATAAATCAGCAGAGCAAAAGGTTTATAGCGATTATCAATATGCGCAACAGAACTATGAACGGTTATTAGAGGCTTCAAAAACCGAAGGTGCCGTAGCAGCGCTAGAATTAGAACGAGCGAAAAGTGCTATGAATAGCGCGCTATCCGCTTATGAAGCGTCAAAAGCACAAACTGGGCATAGCGAGCAAATGCAAAATTATTTACGAATAACTGCACCTTTTGATGGGGTAATCACCGAGAAAAATGTATCGGAAGGAGCCTTAGTAGGTAGGAACTCAGGCCAGCCTATCTTCAAATTAGCCCAAGAAGACATGCTCCGTTTGAAAATTGCTTTGCCAGAAAAGCATGCGGCCTCAGTTAGGGACTCTATGAAAGTGAGTTTTACAGTAAATTCGCAACCTGGTAAAAATTATGAAGCGTTGCTTTCTAGATCTTCAAGGCTTATCAATCGTACGGACAGGTCTATGACCTTGGAATTTGATGTGACTAACAAAGAACAACATCTAAATGGTGGAGAGTATGCACAGGTTAAGTTAAACTTACAGCGCAGAACACCAAGCTTCTGGGTAACAGAAAACTCTATTTTAAGAACCCAATCTGGCGACTATGTGTTAACGATAAACGATAATCATGTTCGAAGAACGCCAATAAAAGAAGGAATCCGCTTGGAAGATAAAATAGAAGTCTTTGGTGATTTCAATAAGGAAGATCAAGTAATTATACGACCTACAGAACGAATTCAGGAAGGAAAGATTTAATTTCTTTACTTAAAAAAATAAAAAGATGCTTAGGAAATTCCTAGGCATCTTTTTTATAAAGCTTAAAAATATTAACCTGTTATGGATTCAAGCGAGTATGGAGTATTTTTAAACATTGCTTTTGAAAATTTTTAAATATGGAGTTCTATTCTATTTTTATACGAATAACCTTTTCTTTCGTCTCGTATTTTAATCTATCTTTTACTTCCTCCTCATCTGGATAAGCCACGCTACCAATCTTTGATTTTTCTAAAAGCTTTATACTTCCATCATTTTCTAAAGAATAAGACACTTCGATTTCTTCTATAAGTTTGTTACCTATTGTTTTGTCAAGACCCATATAACTATCGACATAATTTGTGGATAGATTTTCGTATAACACTTTTTCTTCATTGTTTAAAAGCGATAAGAGGGTATAGTCTAATTCGAGAGCGCCTTGACCATAATTGGAAAACTCTACTATTATTTCATAAATACCATCTCGGTTTAAATCAACCAATTTTATTTCTGTCCCTCCTGTATGTTGCCAACCACTTGATTCCCATTCATTATTTGCATTTTTATTTAATAAAAATAGAGCATTATATTTTCTTCTAAAGCCTACAGAATAAGGATAAATCACCAAGCACTCCTTTGCATTTTCCTGTGTAAAACTCTTGAAAATAAAAATAGGTTCATCGGTTTTCCAAGAGTCAAAGGTTGTTTGGTTTCTAGGTGGTTGACCTTCTAATTGCTTGGCTTTATTGTATAATTCTTTGTATTCGCTTATACTTAAATTAGGTTGTCCAAAAAAATCTATGGTAGCAACTAAGCTTATAGTAATGAAAAGTAAAATCTTATGCATATATGTGTATTAGTTTTTTGAATATAAGAAACTATTTTCATTCAAGACTTTGTAAATAGTTCGTAACAAAATAGCAATAAAAAAGCTACTTGGAATTTTTCCAAGCAGCTTTTTTTTACTATTTATTTTAGGTTAGTTATTTACAAACTAAATTCTAATCCAAGATTAAGACTGTTCATAGTCAATTTATCACTACCTAGCAGCCCCATATCATATTTTTCTTGTATACCAGTATAGGATAAGATAGCAGAAACTCTACCAAAGTCATAACCAACTTTAGGTCGGTAGTATATTCCACCATCCAGTCCATCGGTAATACCAACTGCATATCCTAGGTCTGCACCAAAGAACATAGCATTTTCTAAGCCAAAATTAATTCGTCCAGAAGCAGCTATAGGTAAGTGTTGGATATCATCTCCTTTAAACCCATTATGTTCTTTTGCAAAATGATGGGAGTAACCAACTAAAGGACCTACATAAACCATATCAGCTACTTCAAATAGATATGCAGCATCTACAGAAAGGTTAAAGCTGGAATAGTCATCTATGTCTCCCAGAGGAAGTCCACCACTTATTCCTAGTTTAATATCTTGATTAACTTGTGCGTTTACCGCTGGTGCTAAAAATAAAATAGCGACAATTAATAATCCTAGTTTTCTCATAATATTGGTTTTTTGTTTTAGGTAAATATACTACTGTATTATTAGCAAGATAACTATTTAACTGAATTTTAAAAGAAAAGTTAGAATAATTAACAGAGGCTAAGGTTTTAGCATTAAATATGAATCTTAATTAATAAGCATTAGTTTAATACTCTAACGCAGATAACCTTATCTACTTTAATAGCTGAATTATCTCTTTTTAGTTTTTGGATTTAAATATTTCTTAATTAGATAGGAGTAAAATCTTCGCGAAGATAGTTTTTTTGTTTGAAACATCATAGAAAATAAGCAATATCTCAACAAACCGACTAAGTATGTTAAATATCAGCAAGATTAAAATTAAAATTGTTTTATATAGAAAATTGTTGCATATTTGATATTAAATATAAAAACATGTTAAATATGAAAGGAAATTACTTTTATCTTTCAGCACTAATTTTTGTGCTGTTTGCGCAAATTGGATTTGCTCAACAAAAAACGATAACAGGAACGGTTACCGATTCGGATGGTGTTCCCTTATTAGGAGCTACGGTTCTTATTTCGGGAACAACAACTGGAACGAGTACCGATTTTGATGGAAATTACACCATATCAGCAGAAGAAGGCAATACTTTAGAGTTTTCGTATGTTGGATATGAAACCGTTACTCGTATTGTAGGAGCTTCGTCTACTTATAATGTAAGTTTAGAGTTAGCCTCTACTATTATAGACGAAGTTGTCTTAGTAGGATACGGAGTACAGCGCAAGTCGGAAGTTACCGGAGCCATTTCACAGGTTAAGGGAGATGATGTAAGGAATTTAGTTACGCCTTCATTCGAGTCTCAATTAGCTGGTAGATCTTCTGGAGTACAAATTACTTCCGGAGGCGGTGTAATTGGAGAAGCACCAAGAGTGAACATTCGAGGTGTTGCTTCTATTAACTCTGGCACAGGACCTCTTTATGTAGTGGATGGTGTTCCGTACACATCTTCTCAACAAGGAGCTAATATGGCGGTAAACCCGTTAGCGGATTTAAACCCAAATGATATTGAATCTTTTGAGGTTTTAAAAGACGGTGCAGCTTCTGCTATTTACGGATCGCGTGCTGCAAATGGAGTTATTCTAATAACTACTAGAACAGGACGTAAAAACTCTTTCGAGGTTAACTACTCTTCTTTAACAGGATTAGCAAGCCCTATGAATGAATACAAACTTTTGGGGGCAAAAGACTTTGTGACTATTTCTAACGAAAAAACCGCAAATAAGGGTGAATCCGATTGGGCCGCAGGTACAGAATTTGATACCGACTGGCAAGATTTGATTTTTAGAAGCTCTGCTTTGCAGGTCGATCAAAACGTTAATGTTTCAGGAGGTAGTGACAGCGCTACTTACTACTTGTCTTTAGGATATAGTACACAAGAAGGAAACTCTATTGCAAACGAAATGGAAAAGTATAACATTCGTGCAAGAGTAGAGCAAGACTTTAATAAGTGGCTAAGTGCAGGGGCAACAGTAGCTGTTACAAGAAATAATATTACGGCGATGAACAAAGGAAGTAACTCTTTGTCTGGTCATATTTTTAACGCCACAAAGCAGCTGCCAAATATTCCAGTATACGATCCGGATAACGAAACAGGTTATAATATATCACCTACGGGTCAAATAGGAAGATGGGATAACCTTCAAAACGTTGGTGCACAATTACCCAACATAATGTATGCGCTAGATCATAACTATTACAAATCGAAGACCACAAGGAATGTGGTAAATATGTTTGCTGATGCAAAGATTCTAGATGGATTGACCTATCGCTTCCAAGTTGGACTAGACTATGGCACAAATGGTGAGCGCATGTATTGGAATCCAATTCATGGAGATGGGGCTGGACACAAAGGGTTAATGCAACAGTTTAGTTTTGAAAACCAATTATGGAATATTCAAAACATACTTAGTTATAATAAAACCTTCGATGAAGTACACAATCTAGGATTAACTGGTGTAGCAGAGTTCCAAGAACAAGAATATGCGTATTTCTATACCACAGGTAGAGACCTAGCTAGTGATTATTTCAATGAGCAAATTATTACCGATGCGTTTGGTGTCCAAGAAATCGGTGGTTATAAAGAGTCGCAAGGTATCAAGTCATTTATTGGCCGTGCTACTTATAATTATGATCAGCGTTATTTCTTACAGGCTTCTATTCGTCGCGATGGAATCTCTAACCTAGATCCAAATAATAGATGGGATAACTTTTTAGGGGTATCTGCAGGATGGACTATCTCTAATGAAGAATTCTGGGATAAGGATGGAACTGTTAACGATTTAAAACTTCGTGGGTCTTATGCTCAAACAGGAAACACTAATATAGGTGCTTATCCATATATGGGTATTTATGGCTTGAATAAATACGGGGATGATACCGGATATGGATACACCCAATTTGGTAACAACAATTTGGTTTGGGAGTCTACTAATAAAATGAATATTGGTTTAGACTTAGGTTTATGGAATAGTAGAGTTTTCGTATCGGCAGAGTATTTCAAGAATGAAACTAAAGATATGATTATCAATAAATCTACTGCACCATCTTTAGGAGTTCCTGGGAATATAATAAAGATCAATGCTGGAGACATGGAAAACTCAGGATTTGAGTTTAGTGTTGACGCTACTGTGATTCATACCGATGATTTCCGTTGGGATACTGGAGCTAATATTAGCTTTAGTAAAAACAAGGTTTCTAACCTTCCAGATGGAGCAGACATATTCCCTGAATACTCAACTAATGCTTCTATAAATGGAAATATTATCATTCGCGATGGCGAAGCGATTAACTCCTTATATGGATATGAGTATTGGGGAGTAAATCCAGCCAATGGTGCTCCAGTTTACTATAAGGCAGATGGAACATTAGTTCAAGTAGACTACGCAAGTGGAAGTTATTTTGTTTTTGACGAAGCTAACCCAGGAGATATGTCACAAGCTAGCTCATTGAGCAGTAGTGAAGACAGAAAAATATTGGGGCAAACTACACCGAAATATTTTGGTGGATGGCACAATACTATGTCCTATAAAAACTTTGACTTATCATTCTTACTCCGTTTTAGTGGAGGAAATAAAATATTTAACTACACACGCCGTGAGTTATTATCGCAAACCTTCAACAACAACTTAACCGAAATCATGGGAAGATGGCAAGATCCGTCGAATCCAGGTGATGGTGTAACACCAAAGCTTTGGGCAAATGGTGATGGAGTGGTGAACAATAACGTTTTAAGCTCTCGATTTGCAGAAAAAGGAGATTTTATCTCTTTAGATAATATTACTCTAGGTTATAATTTTGACAGAGAGTTATTACAGCGTGCAAATATCGAAGGATTACGTGTCTATGTAGCTGCTCAAAATGTATTTATGATCACTGATTATAAAGGAGTGGATCCAGAAATGATAACCTCTTATGGTGTGGATGCTTTTGGAACGCCAAAATCCCGCATTGTTTCCTTAGGTGTTAACTTAAAACTTTAATAGATACTATTATGAAAAAAATATATAGAAATATAATTGCAGTTGTTTTTGCAGTTGCAGCAATTGGCTGCTCGGACGAAGATTTACTGGATAAGAATCCGTACAACAGTGTTCCTGAAACTGCAGCATTCGACAGCCCAGAAAACATTGCACTCACAGTAAATGGAATGTACGAAGCCGCAGCTATTGGAACATACGCTGGTGGTGGTGGCCGAGGTTATGTTTGGGGTGCAGCTTACGTAGAACAAAATGATTGTAGAGGAGAAGACGTTGTAAATACAGCTTCTTTTTACGCAATAACCTACCAAGCTACCTACAATGCTAATACGGCAAATAACATGTACTATTGGCATGACGGATACAACCTTATTAACAAAGCAAATATTGTTATAGAAGGAGTTACCCAAGCGATTGCTGATGGAATTATTTCAGAGGCCGAAGGGAAGAGTATTATCGGGCAAGCTCGTTTTTTAAGAGGTATAACCCATTTTGAATTAAACGTTCAAATGGCAAAACCATATCATCATACTCCTGATGCTAGTCATTTAGGAATTATTCTTAGAGACTTTGCTATAAACAATGATGAATCATTAGAGAATGCAGAGTCAGAAGGTAGTCGTGCAACAGTAGCTCAAGTATACCAACATGTGCTAGACGATTTAGATTATGCAGAAGAGAATGCTGAAAATGGATCGTTAATCTATGCTAGTAGTAATGCTGCTATTGCTTTCAAAACTCGTGTGTACCAGCACATGGGAAAATGGGATAAGGTTATAGAGGAAGCTAATAAGATTGAGAATTCCTATACTTTAACCGACGAACCTTCTGGTGTGTTTGATAACAATCATGGAAATACAGAGTCTATTTTCTCTATAAACCAAACTTCTCAAGCAAATGCAGGGGTTAACGGAGCATTAGGTTCTCAGTATGGAAGAAGACTACTAGTTGCTATCAGCCCTATAATTTGGAATAATCCAGGTTGGTTGGCCGATGATAAGCGTAGAGCTTATGGTAGCGATACGGATCTAGTACGAGAAGTAGATGGCTCTTTTTATACTAATAAATATAGAGATCACAGTACGTATTCCGATTTAGCACCTATAATTCGTCATGCAGAGGTAAAGCTTAATTTAGCCGAAGCACTTGCAAGACATACTAATGATTTACAAGGAGCTATTGATAGATTAAATGAAGTGCGCGATAGAGCACTTGCTGATCCTGCTACACAATCTTATACGTTAACTGATTTACCAACTAAAAAGGATATTGTTGAGGCAATAATCTTAGAGCGTAGAATTGAGTTCTTAATGGAAGGAAAGCGTTTTGGAGATATTCACCGTTTACAAGGAGACGATTTAGCTCCTATATCCGGTATCCCTGCAAAAGTAGCAAACGGTGTTCCAGATCCAAGTCTATATGACGCTGCTTCTGGTAACATGCCGCCTCTAGGGGTATCTGCAATACCTTATGATGATTATCGTTTTATTTGGCCAATTCCTATGTCTGAGACTAGTGTTAATCCAAATGCTGAACAGAATCCAGGGTATTAATAACCTTTAAAACTAACTTAGTTACATTAGTAAGGCTGTTACGAAAATTTCGTAACAGCCTTATTTATATTATTAGGGTTTATTTGAAAATAAATAGCTACTTGAATTTATTTATAAAAATCTATCTTGATAGTTTTTATCAGGAAGACTACAAGTGTTTTGTTTTCCAAACCATTTATATCGTCTTTTAGCAACAAAACGATATATTGCATCTCGTATTCCTTTGGGCCACCAGATAAACAAATAGTAGAGTAGTGGCCAACCTCCGGATAATTCCTTTGCTGTGTAGAGTGCGGCCGAGGATTCGTCGTATACTTGTCCTTTTCTAATTAAAACGATACTGTGTAAATCGGTTATATAATCCTTTTTAGCAAAAGTAGACGACAATAGTTTCTCTGCAATAGGACTTTGTAAAGGAGCAAATAAAAACACTTTATCCTTATCACGACGTAAAACAAATTGCACACTTGCGTTACAAAGGTTGCATACTCCATCGAACAATAAAATTTGCTGTACGTCTTTCATTTATCTAGTATACTTTTTCTAATTCACCAAGATCTATGGTAGTAGTAAACATCCCATAATTTACAATTGCTTTTCCTCTTTCTATTTTATCGATTGTTCCAACTGCTGTACCACTTACTATTCGAACCCTATCTCCCAAGTTGAGTGTTACTTTTGGTTTGGATGCTTCTTTTTTCTTTTCTTCTTTTTCTCTTTCTTTTTTCTTTTTACGGACCTCTTCTAATTTCTTTTGAACTTCTTGTTCCACTTTTCGTTTGGCTGCCTCTTGTTTTCTTTGTTGTCGTCTAGCCATTCGCTGTCTCTTGCTATTCTCTAAAAGTACGAGTTTAAACAATTCGTCATTCAGCTGTCTTTTTCGTTTGTTATAGAAAAAGGTTTCTGCAATTTTATCGAATCGTTTACCAAGTGTAATATACTTCTGATTGGCATCGTATAATTCCTGATAGCTTTCTAATTTCTCCTGTACACGATTTTTTGTATCGGCCAAGCTTTCGCTTGCTTGTGCAGCTTTTCTTTCTTGAGTTTTCAAATTCTCAGAAGTCTTACGCAAATCACGCCTCTCTCTTTGCAAATTAGCAATACTCCGATCGTAACGAATTTTATCACGTTCTACTTTTTTCTTCGCACGATTAATCAATCGATACGGTATACCATTTTGTTGGGCTACTTCAAATGTAAACGAACTCCCTGCTTCGCCTACAAATAATTTGAACAGAGGTTTTAGGGTTCTGCTATCAAATAGCATGTTAGCATTTATAGCATGAGGTAATTCACTTGCTAATATCTTAAGATTAGAATAGTGTGTTGTGATAATACCATAGGATTCTCGTTCATAAAATTCCTCTAAGAATACTTCGGCCAACGCCCCACCCAACTCAGGGTCACTACCAGTACCAAACTCATCGATTAAGAACAATGTATTTTTGTTGCAACGACGTAAAAAATGATTCATTCTTTTTAATCGATAACTATAGGTGCTTAAGTGGTTTTCTATAGATTGGTTATCTCCAATATCTGTGAGAATCCGCTTAAAAAAGCTAACTTCACTCATAGGATCCACTGGTATGAGCATTCCACTTTGCAACATCACTTGCAATAAACCAACGGTTTTCAGTGTAATACTTTTACCTCCAGCATTTGGCCCTGAGATAACAATGATTCTTGTTTCTTTATTTAAACTTATTGTCTGCGGATAAGTTTTTTTGTTATTTTTTTTATTGCTTACTAACAATAGGGGATGGTAGGCATCTTTTAAATGAATTTCCTTATCCTCTCTAATAATAGGTAGACTCCCACCTATAGCTTCTGCATATTTAGCCTTGGCGTAAATTACATCGATATGAATCAAATATCTTTGATAAGTGTTCAATAATGGTGCATACGGCCTGATGTATTCCGTTAACTCTTTAAGGATACGCTTTATTTCAAGATCCTCTTCATATTTTAATTGGCTTAGTTCCGTAGCATATTCAAAGGTTTCTTGTGGTTCTATATAGACAATACTGCCAGTTCTGGAAGTTCCTAAAACAGCTCCGTTAATTTTTTTCCGATGCATAGCCATTACCGCCAAAACGCGTCTATTTTCAACCACAGACTCTCGAATCTCATCTAAGTAACCCGATTGAGAATACCGCGCTAAAGCACGATTAAATGTGGCACCTATTTGGCTTTTTACATGGAGAAGTTTTCGTCTAATACCAGCTAACTCTTCCGATGCATCATCTTTAACCAATCCGTACCTATCGATTACCTTATGAATTTCTTGACTTATTAATCTAGTGTATTTTACTTTAGAAGCTTGGCGAGAGAGGTACTCATAAAACTCTTCGTTTTTCCTTAAGAAGAATAGGATTTCGCCAATAGTTTCGCAAACACTCAAAATTCTTCTAAAACCAGATACTTCAATCCTACTATTTTCTATTGATAAATATTGAAGCTCTTTGTCAATATTTTCGAAACCATGACTAGGTATAGGATTATCACTCCCGAAAGATCCAGTAAATTCTTGTACATGGGAAAGTTCTTTATGAATTTTACGATGGTTTCTAAATGGAGTTAATCTTTGTGCACGATCTGCACCGCTTTCCGTTATGCAATATTCCGAAATCTGTTGTAAGACTGTGGGAAATTCTAAATCGTTAAGCGTTATTTGGTTTATTTGCGCCATGCTTTAATAGGAATAATTTAGGCTGGTTTAATTTAGCGCAAAAATACAAATAATCCTTGATAACAGAAGGAGGTAAGAGGAGATTAATAACAATGAATATTGCTTGTTACTCTTCGTCTACATAGCTTTTATCCGAGGGGTTACAGCTAAACTTAAGCAACAAGAAATTAATTAAAATAAGGGAACCTAAAATAATTACTAAAAGCTTCATAACCCAAATGATTTTAATGGTTTCTATTACATAGATGTTCGAGGCTGTAAAAGGTTGCGCGAAAGTATCGAATAAATTACACTTAGAATATCGAATAAAGAGTCTTCGTAAGGGTTAGTGATTTTAAACAGATCATCCTGAGACTGTTAGAGCAATTAAAGCAAGCGGCTTTTATGAAATAAAAAAAACACATCTTACAATTATCTTTTGTAAGATGTGTTTTATTTCACTTTTTGACTTGATTATTTTCTCATTGGTTAATCGATACTTGCGATAATATCCAATGAGTTTTTTATCAAATTCTCTACAGCCATTAAATTGTCCTCACTAAAAGTGCCTGCAGCACGGTTAGCAATTATAGCGTTAACGGATAAGGCCCGATGTCCTAATAAGCTAGATAAGAAATAAATAGCCGAAGTTTCCATCTCTAAGTTGGTAATGGCCATATTGCGATATCTGAAGCTTTGTAGCTTTTCATGCAAGTCCTCTTGCGGAAGTTGCAAACGCAATACCCTTCCTTGTGGACCATAGAAGCCTACATTGGTTAGCGTACAACCTATAGCATACTCATGTTTTTTAAACAATGCAACCAAATCTTTATCCGCTTCAATCCAATACGGATGGGAATTACGAATATCCCAGTCGCAGTGTTCTTTAAACACTTTTGGGAAAGTGGTATCTAAGAAATGGCTTTCTCTATAGAAATAGGGTAAATTATCCAAGCCAATGGCATAGGCACTAGCCAGCATGCTATCCACTGGAATTTCTTTTTGTAAAGCTCCCGATGTCCCTAATCGAATAATATTTAGGGAAGTGAGCTCTTCTTTTATTTCTCTAGTAGAAAAATCAATGTTCACTAAGGCGTCTAATTCATTAAGGACAATATCAATATTATCTGGTCCGATTCCAGTCGAAACAACAGAAATACGTTTTCCTTTATATGTTCCAGTATGTGTTATAAACTCTCTGTGATCCGCTCTGTGTTCTATTTCATCAAAGTATTTTGATACTTGGGCTACACGTCCTGGGTCGCCTACGGTTATAATGGTATTTGCTATTTCTGATGGTTTAAGATCCAAATGGTAAATTGCCCCATCGTCTGTAATAATTAATTCTGATTCTGGTATTTTCATATTTAAATTTTATCCGCCTACACGTTTTACTTGAAATCCTTTTTTCTTTAAAAAATCCATTATTTCCTCTCGAAGATCCCCTTGAATTATTATTTGGTCGTTTTTAAAACTGCCACCTACACTTAAATGGTTTTTTATTTGACTGGTTAACTCTCTAAAATCCTCTCGAGCTCCGGTATATCCGTCTATAATGGTATTTACCCTTCCTCTTCTTCTTTCAAACTTACATTCTAACGGATCATCTTGTAACCAAAAATCAGGTTTTTCGTTTTCTGATTTTTCTGGTTCTTCAGGAACGTGCTCAGGAAATAAATTTTTCAGTTGATCTTTTAAATCCATTATTTTTTATCTTCTTTTATTAGTCCAATTTCTACCAAACGTTGGTGTAAAAATTCACCAGCTGTTATATCGTCATAAGCTTTTGGGTGGTCCTCATCCACACACTCTTCAAGACAGTTTAAAGGCATATCTGCTCTTGGGTGCATAAAGAATGGAATAGAGTACCTTGGTTTATGCCATTGCTCTTTTGGTGGGTTTACTACGCGATGAATAGTGGAGCGAAGTTTATTATTGGTATGTCTTTCCAACATATCACCAACATTAATAACCAATTCATCGTCTGCTGGAATAGCATCAATCCATTCTCCATCTCTACGCATTACTTGCAATCCTCCAGTAGATGCTCCCATAAGTAAAGTAATTAAGTTTATATCGCCATGCGCTGCAGCACGTACGGCACCATCAGGTTTTTGGGTGATAGGTGGATAGTGTATAGGACGTAAAATACTACTACCGTTTCGAGCCCATTTATCGAAATAGGTTTCCTCTAACCCAAGATGCAAAGCTAAAGCACGTAGGATGTACACTCCTGTTTTTTCTAGCATTCTATAAGCTTTCATACCTGTTGGATAGAAATTAGGCTGTTCTTTAACCTTTAAATTGTCTGGATATTCTTCCGGCAAATTTTTGGTGTTGTCAGGTTCTTGTCCAAAGTGCCAAAACTCTTTCAAATCTCCCTTTGTTTGGCCTTTAGCATGTTCTTTTCCAAAAGATACATAACCTCGTTGTCCGCCTAATTCTGGCTTTTCATATTTTTCTTTCACTTCTTTAGGCAAGTCAAAAAATCCTTTTACCTCACGATACAGGTCTTCAACTAACTGATCATCAAGGAAATGATTCTTGAGTGATACGAAACCTATTTCCTCGTAAGCCTTTCCAAGTTCGTTTACAAATTTCTCTTTTCTTGCTGGATCGTCCGACAAGAAATCCGATAAATCTACACTAGGTATGTTGTTCATAATTTTCTTTCTTAGTTGTTGTAAAGATAATAAAACTCTAATAGAGTAAAACTAATAATATATAGTTACTTCTCCTTGTATATAGCTAATTTTGGCTAAGTTTGGGGGTTATATAATTTAACTAAATATGTCTTCAGAAATTACGACAAAAAGCATGTTCGATTATGATACCTATGCTTTAGATAATGAAACGAAAGTAGCATTATATAAAAAAATGCTTTTACCAAGAATGATCGAAGAGCGAATGCTCATCCTTCTTCGTCAGGGTAGAATATCCAAATGGTTTAGTGGAATAGGGCAGGAAGCAATTTCTATTGGTGTTACTGCAGCCTTGCATGATGATGAATACATTCTTCCTATGCACAGAAACTTAGGAGTGTTTACCACAAGAGAAATTCCTTTGCATAGATTATTTGCACAATGGCAAGGAAAAGCCAGTGGTTTTACCAAAGGTAGAGACAGGAGTTTTCATTTTGGTACCCAACAATACCATATAGTAGGTATGATTTCTCATCTAGGGCCGCAATTTGGTGTTGCATCTGGAATTGCTCTAGGTAATCTACTTAAAAACAATAACAAACTCACTGCTGTATTTAGTGGAGAAGGTGGAATGAGTGAAGGTGATATTCATGAATCTATGAACATAGCATCGGTATGGAATTTACCCGTGCTATTTTGTGTGGAGAATAATGGATATGGTTTATCTACTCCAACAAATGAACAGTATGCTTGTGAGCATATTGCCGACCGTGGTGTAGGTTACGGTATGGAATCGCATATAATCGATGGAAATAACATTGTAGAGGTCTATGGAAAGGTAAAAGAATTGGCCGAAAGTGTTCGAAAGAATCCTAGACCCATTCTTCTGGAGTTTAAAACCTTTAGAATGCGAGGTCATGAAGAGGCAAGTGGTGTAAAATATGTACCTAAAGAACTTTTAGAGGCTTGGGAAGAGAAAGATCCGTTGAACAATTTTGAATCGTATTTGTTAGAAGAAAAAGTTTTAACTCAAGATACGATAGAAGAAATTCGTTCTACATTTAAAGATCAAATTTCCGAAGGATTGGATATTGCATTCGACGAACCAGAAATCCAATCTACCCCAGAAAGAGAATTGCAAGATGTTTATAAATCTCATGAACCAATCCGCATTGAACCTAAAGGGGAGAAGGAAAATGTTCGGCTGATCGACGCTTTATCCGAAGGTTTAAGACAATCTATGGAACGTCATGATAATCTGGTGATTATGGGACAAGATATTGCTGAGTATGGTGGGGTGTTTAAACTCACCGATGGCTTTGTTGATCAGTTTGGAAAAGATAGAGTTCGCAATACACCTATATGTGAGTCGGCTGTAGTTTCTTCTGCTATGGGATTATCCATAAACGGATATAAAGCGGTTATGGAAATGCAATTTGCCGACTTCGTTTCGTCAGGATTCAATCCTATTGTAAACTATTTGGCTAAAATACATTACCGTTGGGGTGAGAATGCTGACGTTGTAATTCGCATGCCTGCTGGAGCAGGAGTTGGTGCGGGACCATTCCATAGTCAAACCAATGAAGCATGGTTTACGCACACCCCTGGGTTAAAAGTGATATATCCAGCATTTCCTTACGATGCTAAAGGGTTATTAGCTGCAGCTATAGAAGATCCAAATCCAGTAATGTTTTTCGAACATAAAGCGTTGTATAGAAGTATAAGACAAGAGGTGCCGAAAGATTATTATACATTGCCTATTGGAAAGGCCGCTACTATTCGCGAAGGTGAGCAGGTAAGTATTATTACCTATGGTGCTGGAGTACATTGGGCATTAGAAACATTAGACCATAATCCAGATATCTCTGCAGATCTTATCGATTTACGAACTTTAAGTCCTTTAGATGAAGCAGCAGTATTTGCTTCGGTTAAAAAAACAGGGAAAGCAATTATATTACAAGAAGATTCTGCGTTTGGTGGAATTGCTTCGGATATATCAGCTTTGATAACTGAGGATTGTTTTGAGTATTTAGACGGCCCAATTCAAAGGGTATCAAGTTTAGAAACTCCCGTGCCATTTGCTGCAGATTTAGAAAAGCAATATTTAGCTAAAATGAGATTTGAAGAAGCATTAAAGAACTTAGTAGCTTATTAAGGCTATGGTATTATTATGTTAAATTAAAACTAATGAGCCATACCATTCAACTTTACATTGGTATCTTGGCATTTGATAACAAACTGAGACTTCCATATATATTTACGATATTTTTTAAGGAAATAGTTATAATATAAGGAGGTATTAAACATTAAAAACCATATAACTTATGAGAAGATTAATTTTATTTGGTGTTTTACTCTTTGCATTAGCCTCTTGTGCACCTAGTAAGGTAGTGCAAGACTCTCGAAAGATAATTAAAGGCTATTGGAGCTTAGATGAGATATCCTATAGTGAAAAAGGGTCTTTTAACGTACAGATGTTTCATGACACGTCTACGGAATGCTTCGAAGGAAGTACTTGGCGATTTATTCCGAACAACAATACAGGTATCTATAGTATAGAAGATGCTGGTTGTCCGGTAGGAGACAGAAATTTTGTCTTTACTATTCAGGAAGTAGATAAAGAAACAGGATTATATGATTTTTTATTGAAACCTACTAATGAAAAAGGAAAGTCGGAATCCAACATAGGATATCGTATAAATCTACAGCATTTAACAGAAACAAATATGCTGTGGAAACAAACGGTAAGACTAGAAGGACAGCCTTTTGATATATATATGAACTTTACTAAAATCTCTAATTAATGAAACCCAATATGAATTCAATTTTTAAAAAAATCAGTCTAGTAGCTTTAGCTATAACCTTAAGTATCCCATTTGTTGGCTGTGAAGCTACTAGAAATGCAAACAACAAACAAAAAGGTGCTGTTATTGGTGCAACTGGTGGTGCTATTTTAGGTGCCGTTCTTGGAAATAACTTAGGAAAAGGCGGCAATAGCGAGCTTGGTGCCGTAATTGGTGGTGTTGTAGGTGGAGGAGCTGGTATAATTATCGGTGACCGTATGGATAAACAAGCACAACGAATCGAAGAAGAGATTCCTGGTGCAGAAGTAGAGCGTGTAGATGATGGAATTGTTATAACATTCGATGAAAACAGCGGTGTACATTTCGATACCAACAAACACAATCTTAAACCAGAGGCTATTCAAATTCTAGATAAATTATCTAGAATAATGAATGAATATCCAGATACCGATGTTCTTGTTGTTGGTCACACAGACAGTACAGGACCAAGAGCGTTTAACATGACATTATCTGAGCAACGTGCCATGTCTGTAACCAATTACTTTGTAAATACTAAGAATCATAGTTATTCTCGCTTTACAACCAAATGGTTTGGTCCAGATAACCCAATCGCTGATAATAGTACAGTAGAAGGTAGAGCGAAAAACAGACGTGTAAACGTTGTGATTATTCCTAATGAGAAAATGAAGGAAGACGCAAAACGAGAAGCTGGAGAAATTTAATAGCAGATAATTTAAAAGTTATAAAATCCCGATATTTGGTATCGGGATTTTTTTATTAAACAGATTATGAGCACACCGAATAGATTGGCTGTAAAGCTTAAGCCTGTAGCAGAAACCGCGGTAAAGAAAGGGCATCCTTGGGTTTTTTCCAATAGTATAGAGAGAATAAATAAGGAAGGTAAAGCTGGAGATTTAGCTATAATTTTTGATCAAAGAAGGAATAAACCATTTGCATTTGGTCTTTTTGATCCATATTCGCCAATTCGTATAAAAATCATTCATAATAAAGGACCGATAAAAATTGATGAGGAATTTTTTAAAAATAAAATCTATCAAGCCTACTCGGTAAGGAAACCATTATTATTAAAAGATGTAAACGCTTATCGTTTGCTCTTTGGTGAGAATGATGGAATGCCTGGTCTTATAGTAGATATTTATAATAAAGTCGGTGTAGTGAAAGTCTATTCTGCTATTTGGTTTCCCTATATAGAAACTCTATTAAAGCCAATTGTAGGAGTGAGTGGAGTAGAAGCACTGATAATTCGATGGAGTAGAATTGTACAATCGTTAGAAGTGCCTTATAAAGAAGGGGAAGTTATTTTTGGCGAGCTAAAGAATTCTCAAATAAAGTTTACGGAGTACGGAGTGCATTTTGAAACAGATGTTGTTTTAGGTCATAAAACAGGATTTTTTTTAGATCACAGAGAAAATCGTCGTAAAATTGGAGCCATGGCCAAAGGTAAATCCGTATTGGATGTGTTTTCTTATACTGGTGGATTTTCCACTCATGCTCTTTTTGGAGGCGCAAAGGAAGTAACAAGCATGGATATTAGTAAGCAAGCATTAGAACTTGCAAAACGTAATGCTGCGCTTAATAAGCACTCAGGAGTTCATAACATTATAGCTGGCGATGCTTTTGAAGAATTAGAGAAGCTTACTAGAGAAAATAAAAAATACGATATAGTAATTATTGATCCGCCATCGTTTGCTAAAAATGAACAGGAAATATTTATAGCTAAGAAAAAATACGAGCAACTTGCAGAGTTAGGTGCAGAACTCACAAAAAGCAATGGAACTTTGTTATTAGCCTCTTGCTCTTCTAGAATTACTATGAAAGATCTACTTAATGCCCATCAAGAGACTTTTAAACGTTTACGAGTAAACTATACTATAGTGGAAACAACCACACACGATATAGATCATCCAATTGGTTTTGAGGAGGGAGCCTATTTAAAATCAGTTTATTACAAAATACGCTAGCCATTTTCATGACTAGCGTATGTATATTTTACAAAACTTTTAAATTTATTCTACCTATTTCGTGCAAATTTATCCTTTCTTCTTTTTAATTGTGTTTCCAGTTCTCTTGTCACTTCATTTACCGATGCTTCAAACTTTGCATTAGATGCTTCCGTAAATAAGGTTTGACCGGGAGTTCCCAATCTAACTTGACAAACTTTACCTTCATTGGCTGTGGAAGTGTTATTTAATTTAAAGTATACATCAGCATTAACAACAAAATCATAACGCTTAAATAGCTTGTCTAATTTAGTCGAAGTGTAAATTTCTAATCTATCACTAGCGGCTACATTGTGATACTCAAAGTTAATATTCATAGAATAGGGGTATTAAATAGTTAGTATTTAATGAAACATCAAGGTAATAACTTTTGCTTTTGAAAGCAAATAATTTATCTAGTAATAATATAAATTAATTCTCTTTTTATTATTTGATTTAATAAAGCTTAATATCCGTATACCTATAAATTACTTAAGCTAATGGGAATAATTTTATAACGCATTTCTTTGGGGAATACAATTCAATATTTCTATGATATACCATCATTTTTTACTCACTATTTCTATAAAGTAATAGTTAATATTTGTAAATTGATGTTTTAAGGATTAGACAGACTATTTTATACCATGCAATTGGGTTACTAATTAAGAAAACGAAATAATATGAGACAAATTCTTATACCAACAGATTTTTCTGAGAACTCTTGGAGTGCAGCATTATATGCTATAGAGTTATTTATGGAAGATGGAGCAGTGTTCCATTTGCTTCATGCCTTTTCGCCTTATGTTGTAGCACCTTCAGGTCCTATGGAAACGCATATTATGGATGAAACCATTTATCGAGCAGCAGAAGAAAATAGCAAACGTGAATTAAATGCTATTAAAACGAAGCTATTAGAAATCCATCCGAAAGCTAATATAAAAGAACATTCTAAATTTGATTTTTTCACAAATTCTATCCAACGCTTTTTAATTGATTGTGAAGTTAATTGTATTGTTTTAGGAACGAAGGGGGCAAGTGGTATTAAAGAAATTTTGATGGGGAGCAACACCTCTAGTTTAATTGGTAAAGTAAAGGTACCTATATTGGTAATTCCAAAAGAAACAGAATATAAACCAATAAACAATGTTGTAGTTGGCTCTGATTTAAATGTAGTGCCAACCAAAAAAGGGGTAGAGCTTATTCGAAGACTTTTAAAGTTAACTGGAGCTAGCTTGCATGTTTTGAATATTCAAAAGTCCAAACGAGAGTTGACAAGACATGAAAAAGATATTCAAAATGTGTATGAGGTATTATTAAAAGAGCATGAGGTTGTTTTTAAAAATCTTACTTATAAAGATGTTGAAACTGGAATTAACTTATATGTAGAGGAAATAGACGCCGAAATGATCTGTGTAATAGCAAGGAAACATTCTTTTTTAGAGCGACTGCTTGAAAGATCTAAATCTAAAGCATTAACCAATCATACAAAAACTCCACTATTAGTGCTTAATGAAGAGTCTCGTTAAGGATTTAGGACGACATCTTTTCACCAAAACACAGATCGCCAGCATCGCCAAGGCCAGGTACAATATAACCATACTTATCTAGTTTTTGATCGATGGTGCCAACCCACATTTTTGTGTTTGCAGGTAATTCACTTGCGAGGTAATCGATTCCTTCTTGTGCGGCAATGACAGAAACAATATGTATTTCCTTTGGATTACCTACTTTTTTTATTGCCTTATAGACATTTACAAAAGATTGGCCGGTGGCCAGCATAGGATCTGCTAAAATCAATATTTTCCCATCTATGCTTGGCGAAGCCAGATACTCAACCTTTATCTCAAACTTTTCGTCTTGATTAGGATGATGTCGATAGGCAGAAATAAACGAGTTTTGAGCTTGATCGAAGTAATTTAATAATCCCATATGTAGTGGAATTCCAGCTCGAAGTATGGAACAGATTACCAATTCGTCAGAAGGATGATTAATAGTTGCTGTTCCTAGTGGTGACACAATTGCTTCCGGCTTATAGTTTAGGGTTTTACTTAACTCATAGCCGAGTATTTCGCCAATGCGTTCAATATTTCTACGAAAACGCATACTGTCTTTTTGAATATTTACATCACGTAATTGTGCAACAAACTTATTTGCAATAGTATTCTGATCGAGAAGGTGAAATATTTCCATAAATATTAATTGAACTTAGATTCGCGTAAAATTACAAATAATAAGATTTTTAAACACAAATATATCAAGATAAGACTTTAATGAAAACCAACGATATTTTTTAAATCGGGTAGGGGAGTCACTTGTCCAGGTTGCATGCCTTTTATAGTTAAATCCCCAATTCTAGCACGTACTAATCGTAAGGTTGGGAAGCCAACTGCTGCAGTCATTTTCCGAACTTGACGGTATTTCCCTTCTGTTAGGGTAATAGAAACCCAGGAAGTAGGACCATGATGATCACCACGAATATTTTTTCGACGAGCTGGTAAATCTGGAGGGGATATTTTCTTTGCTTCACAGGGTTTTGTTTTATAGGTACTCCCTTGATTTGAAAGCGTTAAACCATTCTTTAGCTTATCAATAGCTTCTTCGGTAATAATACCATCTACTTGGGCAAAGTACTCTTTTTCTATTGCAGAACTATTTATATAATAGCTTAATTTACCATTGGTAGTAAGTAGAAGAAGTCCTTCTGAAGCTTCGTCTAATCGCCCAATAGCCATGATTCCCTCTGGAAAATCATGAAATTCACCTAGCAACTTTTTCTTATATCCTTTTGGTTCATTAGTAACAAACTGACTTACATAACCATCTGGCTTAAACAATAAATAATGTTGGTGTTTTTCTTGCATAAACGCAAGATAAGTCAATTGCTATGTTTTGCCAAATGATGAAAATCAATCAGCATATTTTGATAAGGTTTTTTTATAAAATATACAGGATTTTAGTATAGTATGTTATATATCAAAATCTGTCAGGATAGTTATCTTTATACACTATAGCTGTTTTTTGTAAAAACTCTACAAACTCATCGATTGGGATACGTATAAGCTCATCTAACTCTTTTTCTGATTCACAAAAATCTATAAAGTGAGGGATGTTAATAGAGGCCATTTTAAGGGTCTTAGTATAGAAATGACTGGGCATCCTTTTTATTACATATTGACGTTTTTTCTCTCTATTTTCTATAGCTATTCTTTGTTTAATTTGCTTTAATTCTCCTGTAAGTGTTGCCATTAAAAGTTCTATAGGGGAGGAGGTATAGGAAGATAACAGTCTTTCGCTTTTTGTCATATCATTCTGTGTTTCAGGAAACCCTAGGTCTGATGATGTAACTACAGGTTCTGTTGGAAGTAATCTCAAATCTAAATCAAGATTTCCAGTTAAACTCCGATTGCTTAACCTAACTTCCTCTAAATATTCCATATTCGCGTGAATAGGTAGGGTTATAAACTTATCGTTTAAATGCATTTGCTTAATTACCAATTCACTTGTTTCGATTTGCATAGCAGAGGCAACTATTGTATCGCCTATACGCATAGTGAGATTAAAGTATCCCAAAGAATCGCTTAATACTCCTTTTTTAGATTGTTTATTATAAACATAGATAGTTTCCAGATTGAGATTTTTTGTAGCTGGTAGTAGCTTTCCCCTTATTTCTTGGCGTGGAGCAATTTGTCCGTAAGAAATGAAGGTTATAAAATAAAAAATGTATAGCAATCTGAAATTAGACATACTTTAAGAATTAACAGGATAATATAGTAAGCTGAAAATAAAATCCAATCTAACGATTAACATCTTTAATTACTTTAGCAATTAGTAAAAATAAGAAATTAACTATATTATATAGAGTTTAATAAAGTACAATTAAGATAATATTTGTATTTTAAAAATACAACAACTAACTATTTACGAACTAACTAATATTAACCATGAATAAAACAAGCTATCTTATTTTATTATGCTTCCTATTTAGCTGTTATAACTATGCACAGGAAGCTGATTTTACGCACTATGAAACCGATTTTAATGTAGAGGAAGAAAAAACTGAAGTATCTCTAAATAATCAAATAAAAGTAAATCTAGCTACTTTACTTTGGGGTACTGGTTCCATCAATTACGAACGACGGCTTTCCAAACAATGGACTATTGGGCTAACAGCAAACTATAGACCAAAAAGTTCGCCTCCATTTAAAAGCACGATACAAGATGTTTTTGGCGATAAAACTAAATCTTATGAGGATTATGCTTTTGATGTAGATCAATTAGAATATGGAAATTGGTCTATTAGTCCAGAACTAAAAGTTTATCTTGGTAAAGCAGGTGCTTTTAAAGGATTTTATATTGCTGCATTCGCAAAATATGAAAATATTGATATGGATTACGATTTACCACTTAGTTTCGATATTAATGAACGTAACATTGAAACCACTTTGCCATTAACCGGAAGTATAAAGCCTTGGTCTGGTGGGATATATATTGGATATCAGTGGCAATTAGGTAATAGTTGGTTTTTAGATTTACAGTTAATCGGTGGGAATTTTGGTGCTGGAACATTAGAGGTTGCTTCAAATCAAAGTTTAACTCAAGATGAACAAGATCGAATATTATCTTTTGCTGATCAGGTTCAAGATGAATTAAGCGATGTTAATTATGAAGTTGATAGTAATGGAGCCAGAATTTGGGGAGATATTCCTTGGTTTGGATTGCGTACAGGAATAAGCATAGGATTTGTATTTTAAACAAAAATCACAAAACAGTGTCTTTTTATATATAGGACACTGTTTCTTAAAACTTATAGTTTGCACTATAATTTATATTATGTTAAATAGAGTTTTCAATAAGTAGACAGGAGTCACCTATCTTCCTAAATAAACACTATTCAAGTATCTAGGTTTCTATATCAAGAAAATGCACCTATCTTTGTAACATGAATTTGTTTAACGATATAAACTTGGAGCTAGATTTGCTCCCTACATTAAAAAAATACTTTGGATACGATTCCTTTCGTGTAGATCAAGAAAGTATTATTAAAGATGTTTTACAGTCAAAAGATGCGCTGGTCATTATGCCTACTGGTGGCGGAAAATCATTGTGTTATCAATTACCTGCTGTGCTTTTACCTAAAACAACCTTAGTAATTTCCCCTCTTATTGCTCTAATGAAAGATCAAGTAGATTCATTATTAGCAAACGGTATATCTGCCGCCTACTATAATAGTACACAAACACCCGAAGAGCAAAACGTTATTGTAGAAAGAATTGTAAATCAAGAAATAAAACTCCTATATATTGCACCAGAAAGTTTAGCCAACATACAATACCTATTAAAATACGATTATATTGACTGTATTGCAATTGATGAAGCCCATTGTATATCATCTTGGGGACATGATTTTAGACCTTCCTATCAAAACCTAGGCTTTCTTAAGAAGCAATTACCAAAGATTCCGATTATTGCCCTTACTGCAACAGCCGATGCTGCAACGCGCGAAGATATTGTTTCCCAACTTCATATTCCAAATGCAACACGCTACCTCTCCTCTTTTGACCGAGCTAATATATATATGGAGGTTCGTCCGTCGAACAAACGAATTCAGCAGATTTTAAAGTTTGTTAAGAATCGACCAGACTACAGTGGGATTGTTTACTGTTTAAGCAGGAAATCCACAGAAACTGTTGCCCAGCGTTTAGCAGATGCTGGATTTTCGGCCGAAGCATATCATGCTGGATTAGATTCAGAAGTTCGTGAACAAATTCAAGATAGTTTTATTCAGGACAAAACGAAGATTATCTGTGCTACTACAGCGTTTGGCATGGGGATAGATAAGCCTAACATCCGATTTGTAATCCATTATAATATGCCTAAAAACATCGAAGGCTATTATCAGGAAATCGGACGTGCAGGAAGAGATGGCTCGGATGCCGAAGCACTTTTATTCTATAGTTATGCCGATATTATTCAGTTAGAACGTTTTATACAAGGAGCTGCAAATGAAGAAATGCAACGATCTAAAATGGATCGGATGAAACAATTCGCAGAAGCAACGAGCTGTAGACGACGTATTCTACTTAATTATTTCGGTGAAATCAGTGAAAACGATTGTAAAAACTGTGATGTTTGCCACAATCCCCCATCGTTTAAGGATGGAACACTATTAGCTCAAAAAGCTTTGTCCACTATTTACCGTGTAAAAGAAAAGGAAGGAATAAATGCAGTAATTGATATTCTTAGAGGAGCGAAAAACCAACATATATTAGAGAACAACTATACAAGCTTAAGTACTTACGGAATTGGAAGAGATGTGTCGTGGCGAGATTGGCAACATTATATTATTCAATTTATAAATCAAGGACTTTGCACCATAGCATTTCATAGAAATAATCACTTGGAATTGACCAGATTAGCTAGGGCTGTTTTATTTGAAGGTTTAAAGATAAAAGTTACCGATCCAATAAGGAAATCTACTAGAACACCCATACCTACACGTGGGAAGAAAAAACAGGTATATGATGAAGTTCTGTTTGATAAGCTAAAAGAGCTTAGATTGGAAATTTCTAAAAAAAGAAATCTTCGACCGATAAATATAATTTTTACCGATGCCACGCTAAAAGATATGGCACTGAAAAAACCAACTACTACATCAGCTTTTTTAGATGTTTCTGGAGTAACACCACATAAATTAAAGTTATTTGGGCAAGAGTTTATAGATGAAATTAAGAATTATACTTCGTTCAAAAAGGCCAATACATATCAGAAAACATTGTTGTTACATCGCGAAGGACTGCCTATAGAAACTATTGCTTTAAGAAGAAAGCTTCATGAAACCACCATTTATTCGCATATAGCAAAACTATATCTCGAGGGTGAAATAAAAAGCTTAGACGCCTATATAACTAAAGATCAGGCAGATAAAATAAAGGAGGCTTCTAAGAAATTAAACAATGAAAGAAAACTGAAGCCTTACTATGAATATTTTAAAGAGCAAATACCCTATCATATTATTCGATTAGGATTAACCATTTTAGATAAGGAAGGAGTTTAATTTTCTTCCTTCAAATTCTCCGATTTGTCTAGCGTTTTCATTTGTTCTGTATCAATAGTGATGTCCTCCTCCATTTCTGCTTGTTTTATGATAACTACCGTAGCTTTAAATCCAGTTAACAAGTTCCATTCGTTAGAAGAGACTAAATTCCCGTCATCGTCATAGACATGAAGTTCTGCGGTATTTGGTCCTGAATCACCTTGGTTCAAGGCAACAAAATCTACTTTATTAACTCCGACCTCTAATGGCAGGTGAAGGCCTTTAAAATGACCTTCGAGCATGGTTTCGTAAATAACCACTTCGTCGTTTACTAATACTCGAATTCGATCGCCATCCACCACCTGGTGATCTCTATATAGAACATGTAATCGATTAGCCTCGGTTACAATATCACTAAATGCTTGATTTCGTCCAGTAGGCATTTTCCCTTCATTTTTTTTCTTACCAATATTTCTAGGCTTAAAATCTGGCGTATACTCTTTTAATCCATCACCTTTTGTAACATCAATTACTTTTTCTTTCTTTTTGCCTAAGTCTTTATATTTATCTGATATTTTTATGGAGCTTTCAAATATAGGTGTCTCTCTACCAGTACTTAAACTTGGTGCTGGCCTTGCACCTAATCCGCTAGACGGGAAGGAATTCGATTTAGTTTCTGACTTAGGAAAGGATCCTGTTCTAGTATCAGGCTGAGCAAACGATACAGTAGTAAAAAGTAAGAATAAAAGGTATAATATAATGCGCATGATAATCCAAGATTAATAGTAAGCTTATACTCAATAAGTTTGCCAATCTTTAAATATTGTGCTTCTTTCGAAACTTCCAAGATACCAATCCCAAAATTATAAAGATTATCGGAAGTACAAAATATAGGATTAAATCGGCCGGATTGCTCCAATCAACAGGTTTGTTGTCAGCAGGATTGGGTACAAATCGTGGGATTTGCGCATAAGCTGATCCTATTTGCATAAAATAAAGCGAACTAATTATATAAAGGATACGTTTCATCTGTTTGTTTCTATTTTTTATAAATTACAAAATAATACGCACATAGCCCTTATATTTATGGCATTTTGGGAGGATGTTTATTAATGTCTTACCTTATTTAACATTAATTCTCGTCCACTACTACATTCTGAATTGTAGTAATTACTATGTCTAATAAAAAACAACTACTAATGTTGTAAGTTACTTTATTTTCTTCCGACTAATATAAGCCAAATCAAACAAAGCAACCATACATATTGAAATTAATATTGGTTATATTTGCATGATTTAAAAATTATGCTTAATATAGAGTGTTATTTTTATTACTATACAAATTAAATAGTTTATAGGATTTATATATGAGACAACTTAAGATTACCAAGCAGGTTACCAACAGGGAGACGAAATCACTTAACAGTTATTTACAAGATGTAAGTCGTATTGATATGATTACGGCTGAAGAAGAGGTAGAACTTGCGCAGCGTATTCGCGAAGGCGATCAACGAGCTTTGGAAAAACTAACTCGTGCTAACCTACGTTTTGTAATTTCCGTAGCAAAACAATATCAAAACCAAGGATTGCGTTTACCAGATTTAATTAATGAAGGTAACTTAGGCTTAGTAAAAGCGGCTAAACGTTTTGATGAAACGAGAGGTTTTAAATTTATTTCCTATGCTGTATGGTGGATTAGACAAGCAATATTGCAAGCGATTGCCGAGCAGTCTCGTGTAGTTCGTTTACCATTGAATAAAATTGGTGACATCAATAAAATCCGTAAAGCTGCAATACATTTAGAGCAAGTTCATGAGCGTAAGCCTTCGGCTCAAGAAATTGCAGAAGAATTAGATATGTCTGTTGAAAACGTAAAGCAGTCTCTGGAAAATGCAAACCGAAGCTTGTCCATGGATGCGCCTTTTCAAGAGGGTGAGAATGACAACAACCTTTACGATGTATTAAGTTCATCAGAAAGTCCAAATCCAGATAGATCGTTAATTCACGAGTCATTACGAATTGAAATCGATAGAGCTTTAGACACCCTATCCCCTCGTGAAGCTGATGTGGTACGCTTAAATTTTGGTCTAGGTGGACAGCCAGCCATGACATTGCAAGAAATTGGTGATACATTTGATTTAAGTAGAGAACGTGTTCGTCAAATTAGAGAAAAAGCAATACGTAGATTACGTCACCAATCTAAGAGTCATATTCTTAAAAAATATCTTGGATAAAATATATTTACTCCAATACTAAGTGTTCTAAACACTTATGTGTAATAATAGAAAGCTATTCGTATCACCATTATTTCATACCGGAATAACCTGATTCGAATAGCTTTTTTATTTTGCAATCATTAACTATTATCTAAGACTACCTTATCATTCTATCTCATTTAATATAGTTTACTTGCACTCAGTATAACCATTTAAACTATTAATGATGAGAAAACTATTAGTATTACCATTAACTCTTAGTCTGGTTCTCGCCACTTCTTGTGTTTCTAAAAAGAAATACACAGAATTAGAGAACAAGTATGATCACACTACTAGCACTTTAGTTAAAACTACTCAAGAAAAAGAAGAGGCTGAAGCTAAGTTAGCACGTATAGAAGATCGCGTATCCGATTACAATGCAAAAATTAGAAGTTTAACGGATAGCAACAGTAAGAAACTAGAGAATCTTGATGGTGTTGTAGTATCGGACGAAATGAAATCTAAAATGCGTGCAGCATTAGCAGATATAGATCAAGATGAATTAAAAGATGCTCGAACGCTTAAGGACTCAATGAGTGTTCTTATTTCACACAATCTTAAAAAAGGATTGGACTCAAGTTTTTCAGATGAAAATGAAGAAGATGTCAAGATTTCCATCGACGAAACTGTGGTGATGATATCGGTATCCGATAAGTTGTTATTTAACTCTGGAAGTGCTGTGGTAAGCTCGAAAGCAAATTCACTTTTACAGCGTTTAGCAGATTTAATAAATAGTGAACCAGCTATGGAAGTTCTGGTAGAAGGTCACACCGACGGGCAAAGTGTAAAGCCAGGCTCGTATGTTAGAGATAACTGGGAGTTAAGCGTATTACGTTCTACAGCAGTAATTAGAAAACTTGAAAATAGTTTTGATGTAGATCCTAAAAAGCTTATTGCTGCTGGTCGTAGTAGTTATATGCCGATTGCCTCGAACGATTCTGTAGAAGGAAGAGCAAAAAACAGACGTACAAGAATTGTAATTCTACCTAATCTAGATAAATTCTTAGCAATGTTAAGCGAGGAATCTAATTAAAAACATAACGTACGTTTAGTTTATTATATATAAGGAGCTCATTAGAGCTCCTTTATTATTTATGGGTTAATTGGGTATTTCTATCCTACTAATCCTTTTAATTCATTAGTATTTTATTGTATCTTTGACCCTAAAATAATGCACTTACCTATTCCTTACTTTCGTGTTATTAGTACATTAGAAGCACTATCCTATCTACTTTTATTAGGAATTGCTATGCCTTTAAAATATATTTGGGACAAACCAGAAATGGTCCAATATGTTGGAATGATTCATGGTATTTTGTTTATAGCTTATGTTTTCGCGGCATTTATACTTTATAAGCAGTTATCATGGAGTAAAAAGACCTTAATCATAGTATTGATTTGTTCTTTATTACCATTCGGTCCTTTTTATGCTGAACGCAAATTTTTACCTGCTACATAAAACACGAGACAATAGTAACCTAACTAGTTTTTCTATACAAAATTATCGTTAAATTTATTTGGTGAATCATCCGATTTACTCTATTTTATATAATCTAAATTGCATAATTTTAGTTCTCAATGATAAACCTAATTCTTTCAAATAATAACTTGGAAGTTTATACGCAGTGGATTAAAAATGCCTTGATTAATTTGGGCCTATCGGAGAGTATAGCAGGAGGTATAAACCTTCTAGCATTGCTTATTGTATATTTAGGTTTTTTATATTTTGTAGCTTATATGCTATTGAAAATCTTTCCAAAGATAATCGATAGCCTGTCTAAGTCTAAAAGAGTCAAGTTTCTTAAGTATTTAGAAAATACAAGATTCACTAAAAATTTGGCTTACCTAATTCCCTTGCTTGTTATTTCTAGATTAACTCCAAAGGTACTTACACTCTATCCGACTATTTCCAAACTATTGATGGTTGTATTGAATATTGCAACGGTTATTTTACTATTGTCTTTAATAGGAAGTCTATTAAAAGGGGTAGAAAACTTTCTTCGAAGCAAGCCGCAATTCAAAGAAAAACCTTTACAGAGCTATACGCAAGTCTTAACTATTTTTGTTTGGGGCGTTGGATTGGTTTCCCTTTTTAACTATATAGCTGGTGGAAATCTTATCACACTAAGCGCTTTAGGTGCAGCTTCGGCCGTCTTACTCTTAATATTCAAGGATACCATATTAGGCTTTGTAGCAAGTATTCAGATTTCGGTAAGCGATATTGTTCGTATCGGAGATTGGATTGAGTTTAATAAATACGGGGCGGATGGCTTTGTGATGAATATCAGTTTGGTTGCGGTTACCGTAGAAAACTGGGATAAAACTTACACCACAATTCCTACTTACAGTCTTATTTCTGACTCTTTTAAAAATTGGCGCGGAATTTATGACAACCAAGGACGTCGAATAAAGCGCTCAATTTACATCAAGCAAAATAGCATTCGATTTTTAGATGCAGATGATTTAGAGCGGCTAAAAAAAATTGAACGTGTTAAAAATTACATCGATCATCGTCAATTGGATATAGATCGTCACAACGAGGCTATAAATGCAGATAAATCAATCGTAGTCAATGGGAGAAACCAAACAAATATAGGTGTATACAAGAAATATATAGACACCTATTTAAAAGAGCAAACCAGTCTTAATTTCGATTTATTATGTCTAGTTCGAAATTTAGCACCTACGGAATATGGAGTTCCTTTAGAAATATATTGTTTTAGTAAACGAACTGCTTTCGTTGAATACGAAGCAATTCAAGGCCTTATTTTCGATCATATTACCGCTGCTGCCACCCATTTTGATTTAGAGATATTTGAAGCTCCTTCTGGAAAAGATTTAAAGAGTTTAGCTGAATAAAAAGACAACTTCTATCAGCTAAACCTAACTAAATTAGATGCTAAGCTTTATTTTTTCTTAGCTATTCTATCTCTTACAAACTCCACTTTATTTTTCCCATGAGCAGTTGGCCTCCCATTTTCATCTAAAGCAACCATAATTATTTTCTCTAATGTGATAATTACTTCTCTAGTCATTTTATTTCGAACTTCGCAACGTAAAACTAGCGATGTATGCCCAAATTTAATTGGTGCTATACCAATTTCTATAATATCGCCCTGCTTTGCCGAACTCTGAAAGTTCACCTCACTAATATACTTTGTAACCACACGAGGGTTTTCAAGTTGGATTATAGAGTACAATGCTGCTTCTTCATCGATCCATTCCAATAATCTTCCGCCGAATAAGGTCCCGTTTGGATTTAAATCTTCTGGTTTTATCCATTTTCTAGTATGAAATCTCATTCCCATATTATTATTTATTTTATATATACTGTTTTTTTATTTACAAATTCCATTATTCCATCAACGCTTAATTCTCGCCCATAGCCGCTTCGTTTAATTCCGCCAAATGGCAAACTTGGGTGGCTTTTTACAAAGTCATTAATAAATACACAGCCTTCTTGAAATTCACTTATATGTTTCTCAATAAAAGCAGTATCCTTGGTAAACACCGACACACCCAGACCAAAATCAGTTGCATTAGAAATATTTATAGCCTCTTCCAATGATTCAAAGGTCAGAATTGGAAGTACTGGGCCGAAAACCTCTTCTTTACAAACCGGCATATCTAAGTTTACATTGGTTAATATGGTAGGTGCATAAAAAGCTCCGTCGCGCTCTCCTCCTGTCTGCAACTCTGCTCCCATTTTTATAGATTGTTCCACTTGCTCCTCCAACTTAATAGCTAAATCTTCGCGTGCAAGTACACCTATAAAAGTTTCTTTATCCAACGGATCACCACATTTAAGCTCCTGGATACGGTTCAATAATTTGTTTGTAAATTCTTCGGCTACTCCTTTTTGTACAAGTAGTCTTTTTCCAGCTATACAACTTTGTCCAGTGTTTAAAAATCGACCTTGAATACATGCATCCAACGCACTATTTAGATCGCAATCATCCATAACAATTAGGGCATTACTACCACCTAATTCAAGCACTGATTTCTTTAAGTTTTTACCTGCTTGCGATGCAACTATGCTCCCAGCAACTTCACTTCCTGTTAAAATTACTCCAGTAATGATAGGATTTATTATGACTGACTCTACATCCTTACTAGGAATAAGCAGGCTTGTAAACACACCATCAGGAAGTCCAGCATCTTTATATAGTTGCTCAATGGCAACAGCTGATCCAAAAACATTGGAAGCATGTTTTAAAACCGCCACGTTTCCTGCCATTATAGCTGGTGCTGAAAAGCGAAAGACTTGCCAAAACGGAAAGTTCCAAGGCATAATACCTAAAACAGCACCCTGTGGTTCAAACTGCACATAAGATTTATATGCTTCGGTTTTAATCGGTTTTATTTTTAAAAAATCGGCTGCATTATCTGCATAATATCGACATACAGAAGCACATTTTTTTACTTCGGCAATAGCTTGGCTTACAGGCTTACCCATTTCATTCGATATGAGCCTACCATATTCTTCAGCCCGTTCCTCAAGTAAAGTAGCTACATTATATAATAATTCTTTCCTTTGAGTAAAGTTTGTTTTGCGCCAACTTTCAAAAGCAAGATTAGCTGTTTGTAGTTTTTCATTAATTTGCTTTGGAGTAAAGGTCGTATACTCTTTTAAAGTCTGCTTAGTATAAGGATTTTTTGATTTTATAAGGCTAGTACTCTGCATTTTGTTTTTTATTAAAAATAATGAAAACAGATAAATATTGATTGTCAAGTTTTGCGCTTAACAATCTATACTACTCCCCATTCTTTAGACCAGGGTTAGGCTGATTTAAGTTTGTTTTTTCTTTTAACATACAGTTCTATTGGCTTTACACGACCAATTCCCTGATGTTTTCTATTGTTGTACTCATTTACAA
>Ga0209487_1000450_pt1 | contig 37700 bp, 26 predicted proteins | sample Poulit2012_FD_187524 | JGI IMG/M metagenome (GOLD analysis project Ga0209487, IMG submission 187524) | Agricultural soil microbial communities from Georgia to study Nitrogen management - Poultry litter 2012 (SPAdes) (version 2) | ecosystem: Environmental > Terrestrial > Soil > Agricultural land...
TATCTGTGGTGGAAAATTACTTATCCCTTCACCACGGATTTACACAGATTTACACGGATTAAATAATCTGCGATAATCTGAGTTTATCTATGATGTAATTTCCCTTATCAAATTTAACTTATTTAATTCTGTTTGTGAAAATCAAAACTCCCCTTCCGTCCTAAGACCAAAGGGGAGTGTTTACTAAAATCAAAACTAAATATGAGAGAAAAATAATTAATCTAAGTAAACATTATTTTAAAAATAAGTGCTAAAACCAAAATACCAAGTAGCTTCATGCCCAGGTGGGTTGTTCATAACATCGGTTTCCCATTCGTACCTATAATTGACTCGGAAAACAGTTCTTGGTGTTGGTCTAAAGCTTATGGCTGGGGTTATAGCTAGCACCTCATCGCCAATTCTTGTACCTGTTTCGTTAAACCGGCCTACATTCCAATCTACATAATCCAACCTAGCGGCTAGATTTACTGTAGCATTTTCCCAATCTAAAATGGTATTGCGATATACAGGTTGTACTACATCTACGAACATACCCATCTGTTTCTTTCCGTACTGTTGCGTATAAGTATCTGGAATCTGCACGTTAACCCAAGCTATTTCACCGATAATTTGCGTACCCCATCGTGGGATTTCGGTATGTAAATCTATAGCATATACATTCACATCGGCTGGATCTTCTATATCCTCGCCATCGTCTATGTGTTGGTTATAAGTACCTCCCATGTAGGAAAATCCTACCTCGCCTAAGTGTCTGTTTTTAATTGCAATTTTCCCTGTGAACATGGCTTTTCCGCTAGCGTTACTCATAAACCTATCTGAATCTGCTTTTCCAGCTGGCAAATAAGTCTTGTCTTTATCATTAGAGATTATGGTATTATTAAATCCATTGGTTAAATACGCTTCGTAGCCAAAAATCCAGTTTTTATGATAGGTTTTCCCGTGTAATCCGAATCCAGCATTAGACAAGGTGGCGCCAAGCAATTCTGTAGCTACATTTGGTCGTTCTACAAACTCCCATTTTGGGCCGTCGTGGTTTTCGTTGAAGGCTCCGATAGGATTCATTACAATTCCTCCGCGTAGATTAACCAACGGATGAAAAGCAACATCCATAGAAGCAAACTCTATTTCCACTTCATCTCCCCCATCTTCGAATTCGATTTCGGTCATAAACTTGATTCTTTTGGAAATACTTGCCGATACAAAAAGCGTAAGTCTTCTTGCTTGAAATGACAAGCCGTCGGTATCGCCTTCATCGTTTACACTATGTATGGTATTCGCCTCTAAATAGCCTCCTAAAGAAACGGGTGACTTTTCGGAGGTTAAATATGGTCGATTAAAAGCAGCATCCATATTCATTATAGAATCCTTGCTTTGTTGTGCAAACCCTGTGGTTGTCCAAAGGAACAAACCTATGGCCATTAATTTATACAAGGTGGATGTAAATATTTTCATGATCTGTTGTTATAGGAAATGTTTTTAATTGTTTTTCTGCTGGTCCTTGCAGTACTTCACCATTGGTGCTAAATTCACTACCATGACATGGACAGGTATAAATACCTCCGCCTACGTCTAGCTCGCAACCTTGGTGGGTGCATTGAAGTAAAGATGCCGTATAATCGTCTTCACCATTTCGATATAAGCAAATAGGATAGCCTCCTACTCCTTTGTTTATCAATACAAAGTTTCTAAAAGATGTGCCTTTAGCTTTCGTTTGTATAAACTCCGACTTTTTCACTATATACTTTCCGTCCACTTGTTTGGTTTGCGCATAATAAATGCTCTCGCAAGAGTTTAACAAGCTCATAGCAAGTGGTGCACCTATAATAGCACAACCAAGCGTTTTTATGAATTTAGCTCTATCCATGGTTTATAAAGATTCTAAGAATGTAAGGACTTGATGTTTTTCTTCTTGTGATAACTGTTCAAACAGTGCTCTAGAATTGGCTGCTTCGCCTCCGTGTAAGGCTATCGCTTCTTCTATACTCTTAGCACGCCCATCGTGCATTAGGTAGTATTTTCCGCCCTGTGAATCCTTAGATAAGCCTAAACCCCAAAGCGGTGCCGTACGCCATTGTGCAGAGTTGGCAAAACCTTCGGTGTAGCCATCATTTAGTTCTGGACCTAAATCATGAAGAAGTAAATCGGTGTATGGATGAAAAGTTACATTCGATAATACTTCAATTGGCGAATATCCAGTTTCCATATTCGGTCTATGACATACGGCACATTGGACTTGGTCAAATAAATTCCGTCCTGCAATAACATCTGGATTATCCTGATTACGAGGCACTGGTGCTTTTAATGTTTGTAAGTAAAACACCACATCGCTTATGGTTTGTCTATCGATTTCTGGCGATAACATGTCGCCACTATAAGTATCATAAGGTTCGTAAAACGACGTAATGCCAATATCTTGATTATATGCGTCGGCGGTTTGTTGTAATAAATCGTATACCGAAGCTTTTTTCCCAAAGCGAGTGATATACTTTCCATCTTTTGTTATAGCGTTAGGTCTCAACGTAACATAGTCTGGTACGTGATTCCAATGTACTTCACCATGTATTCCATCGGTTCGTTGTGCTTGTTCTGCTTCTATATCCAATAAGTAAGCATCGGTCACCGCATCGAAATATCCTAAACCAGTTACTGCCGGTGCTAAGAATGTTGCATGTGGTGCTCCTTCTGGCAAAATTTCAGGTTCATAGCCTGGTAATGCTTTGTTTTGTAACTGAGGGCCACCTTGATCTAAAAAGTGATTTCCAGTTTCATCGCTTTGTCCAAAACGGATAAACTGATTAAATGGGTGTCCTTTACCATCGCCAGCATGGCAACTTACACAGCTTGTTCCAGTAAAGACTGGGCCCAATCCTGTTTCTGCAGTAAATATCTGATCGTTAAAGGCAACATCACCTGCAACAAATCGTCGTGATTCTGCGTGAGTAAGTCCATCAATCGGCCCATCTAATAGTTCGTACTCTTCTAATTCCGTAGGCGCAAACACTTCACATCCCACTAAAAACAGAGGTAATAAGCCTAAAGTAATTTTTATTTTCATATTGTCTATTTTAAATTTAGACAAACCTAAATAATTATTTACAGCTAAACAATAATACTGAGTTGAATTTTATTAAAGGGGTAGGTTATAGGTTGTAAATTGTAGGATAGGAAAAGTAAATGCTGAGTTTGTAATTTGTGTTTTCTTTGGTGCGAATAGCAATCTTGCGTTATTTCGGAAGGAGGAGGATCATTTTTAACTTGCTTCGAGACATTTTAAAACAGTAGGACTGTAAGCGACTGAATCCTATAAAATAGAAGCGTAGCGAGTGATTAAGCGCTTTATTTTTTATATTTTTTTTAATTTGTAGAATGTAATACGTCCACTAAACAACGGAGTTTTTCAAAGGCGTATGCCATGTGTTACTTAAAGGAATCGTTATGCAACCCTTTAACTATGCCATCGGCTAGACCGATTTTAGGAACAAAAACTCGTTTGGCATTGGCCCATTTCATAGCTTGTAGATAGATTCGTGTGGCTGGCACGATAACATCGGCACGATCGGGTTTCATTTCCATTTTCATAATCCGTTCATTATAAGTGTAGTTTCGAACGGTATTATAATAAGATCGTAGATAAGCATAAGTTAGTGGCTTATTTTTCTTCCGACCGCTATACTTATGGATGTGGTTTATATTTCCCCCTGATCCTATAAGCGATATTCCTGTAAAGCCATCCGTTGTTTCTAGAATCCACTCCTTCATTCGCTTTGTTTCCTCTTGAATGTTGTTGTCATTCAACAATCGAACTGTACCCAGGCGAAAGGACCTTGTCCCTAAGAATTTTCCTGCACTATAAAAATTCAATTCTGTACTTCCACCACCTACATCGACGTATAAAAAATTCTTTTTTGTATTTAGTAAGTCCGATAAATTGGTTTGTGCAATAATATTAGCTTCAGCTTCTCCATCGATTAATTCTATCGAGATTCCAGTTTCTTTTTTCAACAGTGCCACTACCTCAGCTCCATTTTTTGCTTCTCGCATAGCCGATGTAGCACAGGCTCTATATTTATCCACTCCATGTGCTTTTAACAAAAGGCTAAAAGCTTGCATAGAATCTTCCATTCTTGCAATATTATGCTCTGAAACTTTCCCATTAAAAAATACATCTGCTCCTAAGCGAATAGGCACTCTTACCAAGGAAGATTTCTTATATTGAGTAGGTTGGTTTTCTAACTCATATACAAACATTATAAGCAATCGGATGGCGTTCGATCCAATGTCTATTCCGGCATATTTGGAAATTTTTAATCCCATATTAAACTTTTAGTTTCTTTGCATAATAGGTATACGTAGCAAATTGCGAACGCACTTTTATATTATCGTCTTGTCGATAGGTATTGGTTTGCTCTTCATCGATAATTCTAGCTTTTACATTGTCGCTCCAACAGATTTCAAAAGTATCTATAAGCTCCTGCTTAATATCTTCATCGTAAATCGGACAAGATATTTCCACTCTTCTATCTAGATTTCGTGTCATGAAATCGGCCGAAGAGATGTAAATTTTTGGGTCGCCATTATTTTCAAAAATGAATAACCTAGTATGTTCCAAAAATTTATCTACAATGCTAATCACCTCTATAGTATCGCTCTTATTTGGAATACCTGGCACCAAACAGCAAATTCCTCGAATAATTAATTGAATTGGCACTCCTACACTACTTGCTTTGTATAGTTTGCTTATCAATTTATGATCGGACAAACTATTCATCTTTAAACGTATACCGCTTGGTAAACCTTTTTTGTGATTGTCTATCTCATTCTTTATCAGCTTTATAATAGCATTCCTAGTATAATGTGGAGATACCAATAGGTGTTTATATTTTTTTACTCGGTAGTTTACTTCAAAAAACTGGAAGACTTTGATAACCTCCTTACAAATACGTTGGTCGGCAGTAAACAAAGTATAGTCCGTATAAACTTTGGCAGTAAACTCATTAAAGTTTCCTGTGCTTATAAACCCATAGTGGCGTATTTTACCTCCCTCTTTCCTATCGATAACACAAGCTTTACAGTGTACTTTTAAGCCTTTTACACCAAAGATAAGTCGCACGCCTTCTTGTTGCATTTGTTCGGCATAACGTATGTTAGACTCCTCATCGAAACGAGCTTTCAGTTCAATTTCTACGGTTACACTTTTTCCATTTTTTACTGCATTGATCAGAGAACTTGCTACATGCGATATTTCTGCTAGTCTATAAATACTGATTCGGATTGCTCGGACTTTTGGGTCTAAGGCTGCTTCGCGCAAAAAGCGTACTACATACGAGAAGGATTGGTAGGGAGTGTATAGTAGGTAATCTTTCTGATCTATTTGCTTTAATATACTACCATGCATACTTAACCCAGGGATTTTAAGCGCAGGATATTTTTTATAGAGAAACTCTTTTATTCCTAAGCTTGGGAACTTCATGTAATCTCGTCGGTTGTGATAACGCCCGCCAGGAATTAGGCTATCGGTTTCGGTTAAGTTCATTCTCTTTAATAAGTATCCCAAGGTTTTTTTATCGATAGCCTTGTCATATACAAAACGAACTGGGTGCCCCAAGCTCCTTTCTTTAACCCCCTGGTAGATTTTGCTTATAAAGCTTTTATTTAAATCACTATCGATATCCAATTCTGCATCGCGTGTAATTTTTATCATGTGCACACGAATGCTTTTATATTTAAATATGCTAAATATCTCGTCTATACAATAGCGAATGAGATCGTCTAAAATAATTATATAATGCTTGTTGTCTGTAGATGGAATTTCTACAAATCGATCGATTGTTCTAGGAACCTCTATAAGTGCATAAGTTATTTTCTCTTTCTTTCTAGATTTATCCTCCATCATCATACTCACAGCTAAGTAGGCAGAGTTATCTTTTAATGTCGGAAAAACCTCTAAATCATCTAGCATATACGTAACCAAGGCAGGCTGCACGTGTTCGGTAAAATAGGTCTTTATGAACTTACTTTGCGGCTTGCTTACCTGTGTTTCGTCGATAATATACACATCGTGTTTTTCCAATTCCTTGTGAATATCACTAAGAATATCCAAACTATGTGCTTGCTGGTGAATTACCGTATTGGTAATTTCTTCTAATAAGAGATTTGGATCGATGTCTCCTAAAATACTTCTTCCCTCTCCTCCCGATTCTACTATTCTTTTTATGGATGCATATCGCACTCTAAAGAACTCATCTAGATTATTAGAGAAAATTCCAACAAACCTTAGTCTCTCTACCAAAGGAACGGTAGCATCTTCGGCTTCTTGTAGCACTCGCGCATTAAACTGTAACCAACTTAATTCTCGGTTATAAAAAACATCGTTTATTTGCGTTATCTGTTCTTTCATTTATCTACTAGTTATATAGCATCTGGTAAGATAATGTCATTGGTAGTTCCTTTTCGCAACCCATGCCAAGTATCTGCTTCGAATGTAATATGTACCAATCCACTTGTTGGCAGAGCGTTTACCGACTTATCTCCAAAATAGTTTACCACTTCTGTTATTCCAAAATTATGTCCTACTAGCAAAACTCGATTCCATTCTTCGGATAAATTATAAATAAAATTTTTCACTTTATCCCCATTAAAATCATATAGCTCAGAGGTCAGTAAGAAGCAGTTTTTATTTATATCCCATATTTCTTTAAAGTATGCTGCTGTTTGTTGGGCTCTTTTAGCATGACTTACGTAGCATACATCTGGTGCTTGTAGGCGATTTTTTGCATAGGCAGCTACCCGAGAGGCTTCCATTTTCCCTTTCACATCTATTGGTCGCTCCACATCCTCTACTCTAAGCGTATCTGGAGCGTGTGCGTGACGTAAAAAATAAATCTCTTTCATAACTTTAAACGTTTATAAAACATGTTTTATGGTGCTAATCGCTGTTTTATCCATTGACTTCCCTTCTGTACATACTCCACCCTATCATGTAGCCTGTTAGGTCTTCCTTGCCAAAACTCCACACTAATGGGTTTTACTATATAGCCGCCCCAATGTTTAGGTTTTGGAATGCGTTCTACCTCCTTATATTTCTCGGTTATTTCTTTTAATTTATTTTCCAAGTATTCTCGATTTGGAATAGAGCTGCTTTGTGGCGAAACAATCGCACCTAATTGACTCCCTCTAGGTCGAGAATGAAAATAAGCTTCCGATTCCTTTTCTGACAATTTTGTTGCGGTTCCTAAAATATTTATTTGTCGCTCTAAATCTGGCCAAAAGAAAGATAAAGACACTTTGTTATTCTTTTCTATGGCTTGCCCTTTAAAGCTTTGGTAATTGGTATAGAAGTAAAATCCGTTAGTATCTACTTGTTTTAGCAAAACCACTCTTGATCTTGGAAATCCAGAAGTATCTATAGTAGTCAGTGTCATGGCATTCACCTCTAGCACTGTCCCGGAGTCTTCGGCTTCTTGAATCCATTTCTGAAATTGTGTGATGGGATTGTCTGCTAAGTCCTTTTCCTCTAAGCTAGACTTTTCATAGGATTGGCGATAAGCGTGTAAATCTATAGACATAATTACATGTATTTAATGCAATTTACAGCATTTCGTAATGCTATAAAAGCTTAGCATAGAATTAAAACATGTAAAATGTAGTTAGAAGCTAATTTCTTTAAGGTCTTTAGCCAATCGTACTTCTGGGAAAATCTCTTGTGCCTCTCTTCTAAAATCCTCTAAATCTTTATATCTACCAGAATAATGCCCTAAGACAAGTGTTTTCACATTTGCTGATTTTGCTATTCTCGCAGCTTCTTTTGCTGTACTGTGCATGGTCCGTTCGCATAGGTGTTTATGCGAATCTAAAAAAGTACTTTCGTGGTATAATACTTGAATGCCTTTTAATTGCTCTATAATTTTAGGATAGTACATGGTATCGCTACAAAAAGCATAGCTTTTGGGTGGGTGTGGATCTAGTGTTACCGAAGCATTTGGAATAAGCTCCCCATGTTTATTTAGCACGTCATAGCCTTGTTTTAGTTTGTTGAAATAGGCTACATCTATTTCAGCTTCATTTGCCGCCTCTATGGCAATACGTCTTTGGCCAAGCTTGGCTCGAAACAAATATCCATTACAGTATATTCTATGACGTAAAGGAATGGTATCTACCATCACCTTATCATCTTCATAAACTCGCTCTGAAGTATCGCTATTCAACTCTACAAAATGCAAGGGATACGTTAATTGTGCTTCACTTGCTTCTAATTGAATAGTGATAAGGTTTTTTATTCCTTTTGGGCCATAAACGGTCAATGGTACTTTTCTTCCTAATAGTTCGAAGGAAGAAATAAGTCCGATAAGGCCATAGTAATGATCTCCATGTAAATGCGAGATAAAGATTTGCTTAATGCGTGAGAATTTGACTTTACTCCTTCGTAATTGCATTTGTGTAGCTTCACCACAATCGATCAGAAAAGTACGGCCAGCAATCTCCAAAACCTGTGCTGTGGGATGTGCTTGCCAGCGTAAAGCTGCGGCGTTACTACCTAATATGGTTAACTTCATTTTTATAGAGGTGTTTAAAAGCCTAGATCACGCTCTATTTCTTCCATTTCTATTATATCTTTTGCTTCTTGTAAGGTAGGCGTTACGTGTAAAGTTTCCGGTATCTCATTGTGGTTAATGGCATCGTTAACAATAACGAACGAACACTTTGCTTCGGTATGGGTATCGGAAAGCGTTTGAAAGGTCAGCAAGTCTGAAAGTTTCAATTCCGTTAAATTTGAAAGATCCAAAATAGCATTTCTATATTTTGCTTTTCCGCTGAGTAGTTCTTTCTCTAAAGCAGAAAACACCTCAGAAAATGGAATATTTTTGACCGTTAATATCACTAAATTATCCTCTACTTCAATTTTCATTTCTTTCAATTTTTGATGCTAGCAAATAAATTACTGCCATTCGGATTGCCACTCCATTTTCTACCTGATCTAGGATGATGGCCTGTTTGCTATCGGCTACATCGCTAGTTATTTCCACCCCTCTATTTATTGGACCAGGGTGCATTACAATAATTTCTTTGTCTAACGAATTTAATATTTTTTTGTTTACCCCATATTGCTTTACATACTCTCGGGTAGATGGGAAATAACTTATATCCATTCGCTCGTTCTGAATTCGAAGCATGTTTGCTACATCGCACCATTCTAATGCTTTTCTCAGATTCAATTCCACTTCAACACCTAAGGATTCGACATGTTTAGGAATAAGGGTTTTCGGACCACAAACTTTGACTTCTGCACCGAGTTTTTTCAAAGCAAGGATATTGGATAATGCTACTCTTGAGTGAAGAATATCGCCAACAATCACCACCTTTTTACCGGCTACGTCGCCCAGACGTTCTCTAATAGAGTACGAATCTAATAGGGCTTGGGTAGGATGTTCGTGGGTGCCATCACCTGCATTGATGATTTTGGCATTTACTTGTTTAGATAGAAAAACGCCAGCTCCTGGATTAGGATGTCGCATTACCACCATATCCACTTTCATAGCCAAAATATTATTTACTGTATCTACCAGCGTCTCTCCTTTATTTACGGATGACGAAGATGCTGAAAGGTTTATCGTATCGGCCGAAAGTCGTTTTTCTGCTAATTCGAAGGATAAACGTGTACGGGTACTGTCTTCAAAAAATAGGTTGGCAATGGTAATGTCTCTAAGGCTAGGTACTTTTTTTATCGGCCGATTTATTACTTCCTTAAAGTGATCGGCTGTTTCGAAAATCAATTGAATGTCCGATTCTGTTAAATCTTTTATTCCTAATAAATGAGACACACTAAGCTCGTTCATAATCGCTGTATTAATTCTTTTTGGGGTATTATTTTTTCACTAAATAAACGGCATCTTTTCCCTCTAGTTGTTTCCAACTAACTTTCACCTTTTCATTATTAATAGCATCTACCTGTCGACCTAGGTAATCAGGTTGAATGGGCAAATGTCTGCTAAAGCGTCTATCTATTAAGGTAAGCAACTCGATGTTATCTGGTCGTCCAAAAGATTGGATAGCAGAGAGTGCCGAGCGAATGCTTCGACCCGTATAGAGTACGTCATCGATAAAAACAACATTCTTATTTTCTACAACAAAGTCGATATTAGTTTTATTTGCTTCTAAGGGCTGAGCGGTTCTTCGGAAATCGTCTCTAAAAAAAGTGATATCTAAGTAGCCTAGAAGTAGGTTTTCCACTCCATAGTCTTCTTGCAAGATGCTTTTTAGACGTTCGGCCAAATAAACACCACGAGGCTGAATACCGATTAGCACTGTGTTTTTAAAGTCGTCGTGTCGTTCTATAAGTTGACAAGCCAAACGCTGTAATGTAATAGCGAGCTCCTGTTCGTTCAGTAATACTTTTTGATCCATAAGATAATAGGTTTACCGCGCTATGCAGATAAAACAAAAATACAAATTTTTATTTCGACCCAATCCGTATCATTCAGCAAATTAATCAGATGTTTTACTAGCGTAATAGAAAAAATAAAACAAAGTAGTTTTCTGAAATCGCGTAACTTCCCTCTTTTTACACAGCTTATCCATAAAAAAACCCTCTTCTTTCGAAAAGGGTTTTTATTATCTTACTTAAAGTAAAATGTATTTAGATTATAAGATTTACATCTTATTTTCCTTCCATTCTATCTTTTAGTTCTTGAAGCTTCGTATTAGCATCGCCTAATGTTGGTTTTGCTTCTGCTTCGGCAGCTGCTTGTTTCTTAGCTGCTTCGCGTACGATTTTCGCTTCTTCTTCTTTGTGTACTGCAGCGTGTGAAGCTACTACTCTCTTAAAGTCCTTATTGAACTCTATGATTTGTACTTCTGCTTCTTCGCCTTTCTCTAGTCTTGAACCATCTTCTTTTTCTAAGTGACGGTTTGGAACGAATGCTACGATGTCTTCGTTGAACTGGATGGTTGCACCCTTGTCAACAATTTCATGTATGGTAGCAGTATGTGTTGTTCCTACTGCAAATTCTTTTTCGTACTTATCCCAAGGGTTCTCAGTAGTTTGCTTGTGTCCTAGGCTTAGTTTGCGTCCTTGAACATCTAGCTCTAATACTATTACCTCTAAGGTATCGCCGATATTGGTGAATTCGCTTGGGTGTTTAACTTTCTCTGTCCAAGAAAGGTCGCTGATGTAAATCAATCCATCAATTCCCTCTTCTAGTTCAACAAACACACCGAAGTTAGTAAAGTTACGTACTATACCTTCATGTCTAGATCCTACTGGGTACTTAGACGTAATGTCGGTCCATGGATCTGGTGTTAATTGCTTAATACCTAGCGACATTTTTCTGTCGTCTCTATCAAGCGTTAAGATCTCAGCTTCGATTTCGTCGCCTACTTTTACAAAGTCTTGTGCGCTTCGTAAGTGAGTAGACCAAGACATTTCGCTTACGTGGATCAATCCTTCTACACCTGGGCTTACTTCGATAAACGCTCCGTAATCTGCAATTACTACAACCTTACCTTTTACTTTATCGCCAACTTTTAAGTTCTCGTCTAAAGCATCCCATGGATGAGGGGTAAGTTGCTTTAATCCTAATTGGATACGCGTTTTATCTTCGTCAAAGTCTAATATTACAACGTTTAACTTCTGATCTAGTTCCACGATTTCGTTAGGGTGGTTAATTCTAGACCAAGATAAGTCGGTAATGTGAACAAGTCCGTCAACACCACCTAGGTCTACGAATACTCCGTAAGAAGTAATGTTCTTAACCAATCCTTCTAGTACTTGTCCTTTCTCTAACTGACCAATAATCTCACGCTTTTGCTCCTCAAGGTCTGCCTCGATAAGCGCTTTATGAGAAACTACAACGTTTTTGTACTCATGGTTGATTTTCACCACTTTGAACTCCATAGTTTTACCTACGTAAGCGTCGTAATCACGGATAGGTTTTACGTCGATTTGTGAACCTGGTAAGAAAGCTTCAATACCAAATACATCAACGATCATTCCTCCTTTAGTTCTACTTAGAACATATCCGTTTATAATAGTTTCTTCGTCGTGTGCTTTATTTACACGCTCCCAAGCTCTAATTACTCGAGCTTTACGGTGCGATAAAACAAGTTGACCAGAGCTATCTTCACGAATGTCGATAAGAACATCTACTTTGTCTCCTACTTTTAAATTTGGATTGTAACGGAACTCGTTTAACGATATAACACCTTCACTCTTAGCGTTAATGTCGATAATCGCCTCGCGATCGGTCATGTGAACAACCTCTCCTTCTACTACCTCTTTATCTAAGGTATCTACGAAGTTCTCTTCTACTAATTTCTCGAACTCCTCTAGTTTCTCATCGTCAATCGGATCAATTCCTTCTTCGTAATTGTGCCAATCAAACTCCTCTAGGAATTTTTGAGGATCACGCTCCTTTAATGAAAGCTCCTCTTGTTTTGTTTTCTCTTCAGCCATTTTAAAATGAATGAAATACCTTTCGATCTACATTTAATTAAAATCGAAAGCTAAATGTTTGTATTTCGCCGTTGCTCAAACTGTTACCGACCAACTAACGAAAGTGATTTTACATTAATTTACTTATAAATCCAAACCCAGTTTTGACGTGTCGTAAGTTTGGAGTGCAAAAATACAAACTTAATAAGTAGAATACAAGAAAAATAAAAGAAATAAGGAAAGATGCTTATAAAATGGTTTTTATGTAAACAAATCAAAATTTCCTAGATTAATTACCTAGGTGCTAACCTTATAAACCATGGTGTGCTGAAAAGTCAGGTAAAATACAAAAACCTATTATTTACCTTTTACCAAAGCATCCTGAACTAATTTATTTACTAAAATAAATTGCTCTTCTAAATTCATATTGGAATTGTCTATTTCTATCGCATCTTCGGCTTTGATCAATGGCGAATCTTCACGAGTGCTATCTATTCTATCGCGCTCTTGTACATTATGTAAAACCTCTTCGTAAGTGAGCTTTTCTCCTTGTGCTATTAACTCATCATATCTACGTTGGGCACGAACTTCTGGAGTAGCCGTCATAAATAATTTTAGTTCGGCATTTGGAAACACTACCGTACCTATATCGCGACCATCCATCACTACCCCTTTATGTTCTCCCATTTTGTGCTGTTGCTCTACAAGCTTGCGTCGTACTTTTGGAATAGCTGCAATTAAGCTAACTTTTTCCGACACTTTCATATTGCGAATTTCTTTCTCTACCGATATTCCGTTTAGATGAATTGTAGGAAGTTCATCGTTGGCAATTGGTTTAAAGCTAAGGTTTATTGACGGCAAAGCATCCAGAAGTTTCGAAACTATAAGTTCTTCCTCCTCATTAAAGAAGTCGTTTTGTATAGCATATAGCGTTACTGCTCTATACATAGAACCAGTATCTACATAGATATAATTTAGGTGTTTTGCCAATTGTTTGGCCAATGTACTTTTACCTGTAGAGGAGTATCCATCTATAGCAATACAAATTTGTTGCATCATGTTGTTTTTAAAAGTCGATGTTTAGTCCGAAATAATTTGAGCTAGCAGCGGCACTATATTTAGCATAGCCATAACTAACACGGAAGGAGTTTAGCTTAATAGAAAAACCAGCATTTAAGCCTGCAAATGCTCGTTGTTCTTCTATGCGTAATTCTTCTCCTCGACGGAAATTATATCCTAATCGGAGATTTATTATACTTTCCGGGAAAAGTTCTACTCCTATTATAACGTGTCGTAATGCATGATCTATAAATGTAACACTCTCTTCTTTTTCGGTTCCATCTAAGCCAACTTCTGTTCGATTCGGATTGGCAAATCCAATCTTCCATTTCTGCATATTGTCTAGGGTAATATGCCATCGTAAAGGTAAGTTTTCTAATTGATTGGAGACACCCAATAGAAGTTCAAACGGCAAAGACTCGTAGGTTTCATGATATGCTGTAACCTGAGTTCCTATGTTCCTAGCTACCACACTGATTCGAAGGTCAGAGTCTGGTGCAAGATACATGGCACCCAGATCCATAGCCACCCCAAAGGAAGAGTATTGCTCTAATTTTGAGGAGATGAACTTTGCATTTGCCCCCACACGAATGGGAATATTCGGAATAGCATAAGCATATCCAAAAGAAAGTGCTACATCGCCTCCAGTAAATGTGTTAGTGAAGTTTCCATTTGGGTCATAGCCATCGAACGTGCCGTAATTTATATAATTAACACCCGCATGTAATACATGGTTGGTTTCGCCTAATTGCAATGCATAGGCTGCTGTTCCATAGTTTACATCGGCGATATAATTTGTATAGTTTAATGCGATTTGATTATGCATCTCGGTGTTAATACTAGCGGGATTAAGGATTGCTGCCGATGGATCATAATCAAAAAGAGTGATTACTTTTCCCCCTAAAGCGCTTTGACGTGGCCCATGAGCTAGGTTTAAAAAACTATATACATGTTTTCCACCAACTTGTGCAACACCATTTACACAAGCAAAAGACAAGAGTATAAAAAATAAAATTTTACGCATACAACAACGGTGGCATTATCGCTTTAGTCTACTAATTAATTACATTCCACTTCGTATATCTCCTGATTTTATTGAAATACAAAAGTTTAAAATTGACTAATTCTGATTAATTTTAAGGTGTTTTATGAGCTATTTCAACAGCAAAGCAAAGCTAACGTAATTTAAGCTTGCTTACAATAAGAAACAATAAAAAAATCCCTTCGTTTGGTAGCGAAGGGATTCTTCCTTATGTATTCTTGGTACTTCTACCTTATTGTTTTAGATGTGGTTGGCTTAAAACTTTTTTGCGTCTTTCACTTTCTGTTTCGTTACCGTATACTTAAGCATCTCACTCATATCGGTAACATATTCGAAGTGTAGACCTTTTAAGTATTCAGCCTTTATCTCTTCGACATCTTTTCGGTTGTCTTCACAAAGTACGATATTTTTTATTTTCGCTCGCTTTGCTGCCAAGATTTTCTCTTTTATTCCTCCAACTGGTAGCACCTTACCTCGTAGGGTTATCTCACCCGTCAAGGCTAAATTCTTGCGTACTTTTCGCTGTGTGATAAGCGACACTAAAGCGGTCAACATGGCTACTCCAGCACTTGGCCCATCTTTTGGTGTTGCGCCTTCCGGTACGTGGATATGCACATTGTAGTTTTGGAAAATATCTGGATCTATCTCCAATTCTTCTGCATTTGCCTTAATATACTCTAAGGCAATGGTAGCCGATTCTCGCATCACTTTCCCTAAGTTTCCAGTAATACTCATGGTGCCTTTTCCTTTGGAAAGGGCTGTTTCGATATACAAAATATCTCCACCAACTTGCGTCCAAGCCAAGCCTGTAGCTACTCCTGCCACGTCGTTACCTTCGTATCGATCTCGCAATAGTTTTGGAACCCCTAATATTTCCTCTACTACCTCTTTGTTTACCGATTTCTCATACTTTTCATCGGAAGCTACTTTAATAGCGAAGTGGCGGATTACTTTAGCTATTTGTCTTTCTAAATTACGAACTCCACTCTCTCGCGTATAGCCTTCGATTATAAATTCGAGTGCTGTGTCGTTTATTTTTAAATCTTTAGTTTTTAACCCATGCTCTTCTAATTGTTTTGGGAACAAATGCTGTTTTGCTATTTCCACTTTCTCTTCGATTGTATAGCCTGTAACATTAATAATTTCCATTCTATCGCGAAGTGCTGGCTGTATCGTAGCTAAACTATTCGCCGTAGCGATAAACATAACATTAGAAAGGTCATAACCTATTTCTAAGAAGTTATCATGGAAATCATTGTTTTGTTCTGGGTCTAATACTTCTAACAATGCAGAAGAAGGGTCGCCTTGACTACCTATAGCAAGTTTATCGATCTCGTCCAATACAAAAACCGGGTTTCCTTTTCCAGCCTTTTTTATATTCTGAAGAATTCTACCTGGCATGGCTCCGATATAGGTCTTTCTATGTCCTCTTATCTCAGACTCATCTCGCATACCTCCCAGGGAAACACGCACATATTTTCTACCTATAGCATTGGCAATAGATCTTCCTAATGAAGTTTTTCCAACTCCTGGAGGACCATATAAACAAAGTATAGGCGACTTCATATCTTTTCGAAGCTTTAGTACCGCTAAGTACTCGAGGATTCTATCCTTTACATCGTCTAGTCCATAGTGATCCTCATCTAGTTTTTTTCTTACCGTATTCAGATCAAATTTATCTTCGGTAAATGTGTTCCACGGTAGATCCAACATCAGGTCTAAATAGTTTCGCTGTATGCTATAATCTGCAACTTGTGGATTCATACGTTGCAATTTGGCAAGCTCCTTATCAAAGTGCTCTGCAACGTCTTTGCTCCATTTTTTCTTTTTTCCTAGCTTTCGCAGTTCCTCCACCTCAGCTTCGGCTGAATGTCCACCTAACTCCTCTTGAATGGTTTTCATTTGCTGATGCAAGAAATACTCTCTTTGTTGCTTGTTGATATCGGTTTGCACCTTGCTTTGGATATCCATTCGCAAAGTTAGTTTTTGCAATTCTATGTTCATCAGTCGCAAGGTTTCCAGCGCTCGATCAATTTGAGAGTCCATCTCCAATAGTTTTTGTTTTTCTTCTACTGGAATTCCTAAATTGGACGACACGAAATTGATTAAAAAGCTTGTGCTTTCGATATTTTTAATAGCAAATGCCGATTCCGAAGGCAGCGTAGGGTTGTTCTTAATAATCTCCAGTGCCACTTCTTTAATGGAGTCTATAATGGCATTAAACTTCTCTTCCTCTTCCGGTTGTGCCACTACATCTACCATCTCTTTTACCTTCGCATGTAAATAAGGTTCCGAACTAACTTCCTCTATCATCTTAAAGCGCTTTCTACCTTGTATGATAACGGTGGTATTACCATCTGGCATCTTAAGCACCTTCAGAATTCTTGCTACGGTACCTACTTTATGCAGCTCCTTAAAGCTAGGGTCTTCATTTTCTTGGTTATGCTGTGCAACAATACCAATAGCTCTATTATTGGCATTGGCTTCATTGATAAGTTTAATAGACTTATCCCTTCCAGCCGTAACAGGCACAACTACACCAGGGAAAAGCACCATATTCCTGAGAGGTAGAATAGCCAACTCTTCTGGCACCTCTTCTTGATTCATCGCTTCCTCATCTTTCGGAGATAAAAGTGGAATAAATTCTGCATCCGTGTTTAAATCCTGTAATGACAAACTGTCTAAAAATGATATTTTTGATTTGCTCATATGTATTTTCAAGGTCAATGTGTCAGCTTTCTTTACTAACACTATATTGATTATCTATTTATTTTTCTTCACAACCGCTACAATGCCCCATATTATACGGACTTCGCAGCGTATTTCAATCTATATATTCAATTGTTGTGCCACAACCATTTTTCTATTACTCTAAACCAATAACTTAAATATTTAAGCCACTTTATTTGTTAATATGTATTGGGTTGGAAAATGTAATTTGCCGTAACGCTATAAATCAACCCATTATTTCAAATTAATTCAAGGATTTTATTGAGTGAAAGCGAAAATACGATAGATATTTTATCCGCATCTTAAAAGTATATCCTTTATTTATCTTTTTTAGCTTGTTTATAAAAGGAAGTTTTCTAAGCATTCATATGGTTATTAAAAAACATTCTATAATTTTAAATCAATCTAAATAACAAAATTATAGACTTATGAAAATAGCATCACTCACCCAGGATTTAATCTATCATGAAGAGCGCCCGACCCTCAAGGTTTTGTTAGATACAGAATTTGGTAAAGAGATTCGTATTGCATTTAAAAAAGACCAAGTAATGAAAGAGCACACAGCACCATTTCCAATTGTAGTGGAAGTTTTTGAGGGGGCGATAGATTTTGGGGTAAAAGGCGAAGTGCAGCACTTAAAAGAAGGCGATATAATTGCATTGGATGCCCATGTGCCGCATGATTTAAAAGCAACTAAAACAAGTATTGTTCGTTTAAGTTTGAATAAAGCGGATTCCATTGTTCGAGTAAAAGACGTTGTTAAATAAGTTTGACTTAAAGAATCTCGATAGTGAAATAAAAACACCACTCGTTATCATAATATAAATGCAATTCCCAGCCAAACAATCATAAAAGCAAAGATAACACTCAAATTATTCGTTATTTTTAAATTAATAAACCCTATAAATCAAACTATATTATGAAAAGAAAAGCTACCGCCGTTTGGAACGGCACGTTAAAGGAAGGAAGTGGAAAGTTAACTACCCAAAGCAAATTGCTAGACGGCAGTCAATACTCATTTGGCACTCGTTTTGAAGAGGGAAAAGGGACCAATCCAGAAGAGCTTATTGCCGCAGCACACGCAGGCTGTTTTGCTATGGCCTTAAGTATGAATTTAGGTGAGAATGGTTTCACACCCGATTCATTAGAAGCTACTGCAACAGTTACTTTGGACACCACGAAAGGAGCACTTTCTGAGTCCCACTTAAAACTGAAAGCGCGTATCCCTGGAATCGATATGGAACAATTTCTTGAGAGTGCCAATGCCGCAAAAGAAAACTGTATTATTTCTAAAGCACTTCGTCTAAAAATTACCATGGACGCTAGCCTTGAATAATCGTTTTAGCATGCATTAATTTAAGTAATTCTAGCCATAATTAAGATGTACCCACAAGAAAGAATCGCATCGTTGATAAAAGCCTATCCACTACTCCAAGAGGTGATAGAATTAAAGCCAGTGACTTGGATCAATCCCAATCGAAAAAAGATTCAAGACATGCCAGAGTTTTCTATTCGTAAAAAAGATATGCTTGAAGCAACAAAATTATGGGAGCGATTTGCGCCATATTTTAAAGTAGCATTTCCCGAGACAGCTAGCAAAAGTGGGATTTTAAGATCACCTTTAGTACCGATACCAAAGATGCAAAACAGTTTGAGCAGAGATGGAGTTTCCATTTCTGGCAAACTGTTTTTAAAATGTGATAACGCACTACCCATTGCAGGTTCAATAAAAGCAAGAGGCGGGTTTTTTGAGGTACTACAACATGCAGAACGATTGGCTTTAGAAGCAGGATTAATCAATAAAAACAGTAATTATGCATGCTTTAACTCCAAAGAATTTCATAGATTTTTTAACCATTATATATTAGGAGTTGGCTCCACTGGCAATCTGGGTTTAAGCATTGGAATATTAGGTTCGAAATTAGGTTTTCAAGTAAAAGTCTATATGTCGGGCGATGCAAAACAATGGAAAAAAGAGTTGCTGCGTGAAAAAGGTGCAGAAGTCATAGAATTTAAAGGCGATTTTAGTGTCGCTATAAGTGCGGGAAGAGAAGAAATCACCGCGAATCCGAAGGCTTATTTTGTAGACGATGAAGACTCAAAGGCATTGTACTTAGGCTACACCACAGGTGCGGTAGAATTAGCTAGGCAACTTAAAGAGCAAGCTATTAAAATTGACAAGGACCATCCGCTTTTTGTGTACCTTCCATGTGGTGTAGGTGGTTCTCCAGGTGGAACTAGTTTTGGACTCAAACAGTTATTTGGCGATAGTGTACATTGTTTTTTTGTAGAACCTACGCATTCTCCAGCTGTGTTGATTGGGATGCTTACTGGGTTAATGAGTGAAATTAGCGTACAAGACCTCGGTTTGGATAATCTTACAGAAGCCGACGGATTAGCAGTGGGAAGGTCATCGAAATTTGCTACCTCCATAAGCAAGCATCTCATTAGTGGTATTTATACCTTAGCTGATGATAAGTTATTTAAACTCCTCACTCAATTAAAAGATTCTGAGAATATTTTTCTTGAACCCTCTGCGACGTCTGGATTAATTGGGCCACAAAGAGTTGCAGCAACAAACTATGCAGCAGAGAATGCTATAAATCTTACCAACGTAACGCACATCGCATGGGCAACTGGGGGAGATTTAGTGCCAGATGCTGAAAGAGAATCATACTACATAAAAGGAAAGACCTTGCAACAAAATTAAAAACCTGCATGTTTTTACACGCAGGTTTTTTATATATACGCTTAAACAACAAAATATTGGTTTAATCAATTATTAAAAACATTGAACGTCGATTTAATTGATGTTCTTCGTCCGAACAATCTACTCCATCGGTACAGTCGTTTACTAATCTACTCTCGCCATAACCTTTTGCTGTTAATCTCGAGCTATCTATCCCTCGTTCTATTAGCCATTTCTTTGTTGACTTCGCACGATTTTCGGATAAGGTTAAATTATAGCTATCTGTTCCTCTAGAGTCGGTATGAGATTCTATATGAATAATCAACTCTGGATACAGTTTCATTGCTTCTAAAATTTTGGATAACTCTACCTCTGCATCAGATCTTATATTCCATTTATCAAAATCAAAATATATAGGTTGCAAATCCAGTTTACATCCTAAATCGCCCATACATGGATCAATGGGTTTTAATGGAATATTTAAAGCCAATAGATTCTCTTCAGCATTATCCATCAGAGCATGGAGTTCTTTTGTATGGTATCCGTATGCCAAACCTTTTACAATAAAGTCATACTCACAAGGTACTTTAAATTCGTATTCGCCTTGTTTATTTACTTCTTTGGCATCCATAAGTTCTCCATTATGATCTAATAATTGTACCGTTGCAAAATCTAATACTTCTTCTGTTTCTTTATCATAAACCACTCCATTTATAAACAGGTGACATTCCTCGGTAAAGTAATAAATATTATCTACTCCAGACTCACCTTCCACTTGTGTACGGTTTGAGCTAAAATAGCCTTTTCCATTTACCTCTTTTATAAAGGCAAAGTCATCTTGGGGGCTATTAATTGGTGCTCCTATATTTTTGATTTCGGTAGGAAAACCTAAAGAGTCTAATTTTGTATAAAAAATATCTAATCCCCCAAAACCAGGACGACCGTCGGTTGCAAAGTAGAGGGTGTTTTTTTCATCGATGTATGGAAACGCATCTCTACCAATGGTATTTATTTTTGCTCCTAGGTTTATGGGATTACCATAACCAGAAACCTCATTTGTATCGATGCTTACATACCAGAGATCTGACTGTCCATGTGTGCCTTCAAAATCGGCAGAAAAATACAACTTATCTTCTTCTGCATTTAACGCTGGATATGCAACCGAATAGGAGTCATCATTAAATGGTAATTCCTTAACATTTCCCCACGATCCATCGTCTTGAAGACTTGCTTTAAAAATTTTTAAACGCATGGTATGGGAATCATCATATTTGGCTTTTCCTTTTATATAGTTGTTTCGAGTAAAATATACTGTCTTACCATCTTTTGTAAAGGTAGCGGTGGATTCATGAAATGGCGAGTTAATTTCGCCTTGAAGTTTTTCAGCATTTTCCAAATCCCCTCCATCTTCCTTTCTTTTAGCTTTGTAGAGATCTAAAAATGGTTCGCCATTCCAGTCGTGTTTACCAGAAGAAATATCTCTAGAAGAAGAAAACACAATATGATTGTCGCCCAAGAAACTTGGGCCAAAGTCTGAAAACTCTGAGTTTATGGCTATAGGTGCTATCGATATTTCCTGCGACTTATCATAAAGTTGTTGCATAGCCTCTGGGTCTTCAAAATCAAAACTCTCAGGTATTTTCTTTCCGATTCTTTCATAATATTTATTCATATATTCGGCCGACGCTTTCAAATCACCACTGGATCTTATGGATAAGGAAGCTCGAAAAATAGCCTCTGGCGAAGCTATTTCGTTATATTTCTCTAGCAATTTTACGTACCAAATACTTGCATTTTTATAATCGCTATTATAATAATAGGTGTCGGCTAACTTTTGTAAAACCTGTGCCGATTCGTGTCCGCTTTCCACTACTTTTAAGTACACCTCTTGAGCATCGATATACGCATGTGAATCATAGTCTTTATCTGCTTTTTTCACACGAGTTGATTGCGCGTATAGCAAAGAACTTCCTATGGTAAATAAAAAACTTATAACAAATAATAGGATATTACGCATAGTAGATTTTTTTAGAAGAATCTTGGCGTAAGAATACTCTTACGTGGATTGAACAATTCAAATTTTAATATTATTTCATAGGAGCCATCGCTGTACTTCTCTAAATTGGTGAGTTGATAATCGTAGCCTACGCCAATAAACCAATTGTTATTTATTTGAAATCCAGCCAATGCTGAAACTGAGGCATCCCAACGATAAGCAGCGCCTAGTGTAAATTTTTCATGAAACAAAAAATTGGCCGAAACATCCCATTGCAGCGGTGCTCCTTCTACCGCTTTCAACATGGTTGCTGGTTTAAATTTTACAGCATAATTAAGATCAAAAACATAGCCCGCAATTAAATAGTAGTGCATTCTTTCTGCAGCAACTGCTTGAAAGCTTTCGCTGCTTTCAAAATGCTTTGTTTCTAATAGATTGGGAACAGATAATCCTGCATAGAATCGATTGGTATAGTAATATATTCCTGCGCCGATTTGTGGTTGCCATCGATTATCGATATTTTCCTGAAAATAAGGATCATCTGGGTAGTAGATATTAAGTTTTCTAAAATCTACATTTAAAACGTCTACCCCAGCATTTACGCCGAATGATAGTTTCGCGTTTGCTGCTATGTCAATTTCATAAGCATAATTTATCGTAGCGATTGTTTTATTAGATGGGCCAATCTCGTCGTGGCTTATATTAATTCCCAAGCCCATATTTTCATATCTTCCAAGAGGCGTATCAGCTGAAAATGTCGCTGTTTTTGGTGCGCCATCTAATCCAACCCATTGTGTACGATAAAGTAATCCAGCTGAAAAACTTTCTTTAGAAGCAGTATAGGCAGGATTAATAACCTGGGTGTTGTACATGTATTGTGTATATTGAGGGTTTTGTTGTCCGAACATCCAAGTCGAAGACCAAAGGAACAACAAACCATAAAGTAAGTATTTCATCATGTGTTGTGTGTTATAGTATTATCTAGTTAAATACAAATACCCTGCATTAGTTAAACGCTTTCCAGTTGCTTCATCGATTCGTCGAATAACATAAAAGTAGGTACCTTCTGGTAGTTCTTTATTTCTTTGAATAGTTGATCGACCATCAGATAATCCTCTAAATACATTTCCACTCGTATCGTAGTTTTTTGTTTTAAAAACTTCTACGCCCCATCGATTAAAAATAGTAACCTCATTATTCGGATACTTATCTAAACCTGTTATGCGGAAGTATTCATTTCCGTTGGTATTATGTGGGTTAACTGCATTAAATATTTCAAAATCATCCTCTTCTTCTACTTCTTTTTTGGCAGCCAAAGTATAAGCTCCATAGAGATCGACTTTAAAAATGGTAGTGATAAATTGACCTTCTACATCCAATGCCCCTCCAATATCTTCCCACCTTTCGGTATGTGTATTCCACGCCACAATAGTCGGGTCATTATTTGGATTTCTAAATTCGGCAGGTGTAGTTCGACTATCCAAGGATAAAGTAACATATACATGGTTGGAAGTAACTATATCGTTTAACTCCCAATATTCTTCAGTATTGATTTGATCAATATTCTCTTCTTTAGAATTATGAGAAAAATAAGTATCAGAATTCTCTAGATGATAGATCGCAGCATAAGTATCATCTATTCCTGAAGAGCCAAAGATCTGCATAGGTCGATAGTAACTCTCATGACCTATAGGATATTCAAAATTGCTATTCCCTACTTTATACACCCAACCGTCCACATAACTATTATCATTAGCAGAAATAGCATATGCATCTTCATAAAAAGTAAGACTTCCTCCTGTAGTTCTCGTATTGGCTATTCCATCATAGAAATCTACCTCTCCATAAGCTTGCAACTCGCCATAGATTGCAAATGCTTCTTCGGAAGTAGAATTGTTAAAAAGAATGTCATAAAACTTTGCTGGACGACTCCCGAGCATATCTTGTAAACGTCGAGATTCAAACCTAGTGTACCCCATCAACCCTTCTGTAAACCCCCATTGTCCATCATTAGAAATATGAGAATAGAATATCAACTCGCCGTCATTGGTAAACACTCCTGTATCGCTATTGACAAAAGGCGAAACCACACTGACTAACGTATTGGGATGGATATGCACTTCTCCTTGGTTGTGTACCTCTCGTGTTTGAGCAAATACACAACTACTGAGAAAAAATAAAACATATAAGTATCGCATATTCTTATTTTTTTAAATTGTTTTAAGCATGAAACCCCAAGGCTCCATATCTTCTTCTTTTTAATCCTCTTTTACCACAAAAATGATAGTCATAAAAGAGTAAGGTCCAGCGTTACCAATTACTTCATAACTAACTACTCCTTGATCGTTGATAGTGATACTATTTGAATCAATAACCGTATCATCAAAATGGGTGATATAATAATGTAAATCTTCGGCATTTGGTAAATGTGGAATTGCATTAGGTGCACTTCCATTCTTGACTAAAGGTGTTCCGAATTGACCAACATATTCTTGATACAAATCTTTAGTAAAAGAACCCGTTGTGGAGGTATCGAACAACAAGGCTGGCATATAGAAAAACTGTGGCATCGCTGCTTTTACATCTATCTTAAAAGTAGTATGATTAGCATTGTTTGGATCTACTTCTTCTGTAACATTTATGTAAGCATTATCTCCTTCTACAACATACGTTTTTTGCTTGCTTTGGATAAGCGTCTCGATATCGATGGGTTGCTCCTCCCCATCCTCATCTCTATAGAAAAAATCATCTCCATCATAGAATACGTTAGCATAGGTACCTGAATTAGGCGCAAGAAACTCCCATTTACCATCTAACCAATAGTAATACCCTATTTTTACTCCATTTGTTTCCACTGGATTAAAAATAAGCAAGCTTTCTTCTATCGTGGTCGCGTCGATAGAAGCGGTATCAGTTAGACTTTCAATGCTTACTTGTGGAATTAGTATCCCTTTGTCAGTCGCTTCGATATGAAGTTGTGCCGATTCATGGGGGGTTGGGGTTCCTATTCCTGTTTGTGCGGTGGCTACTAAACAGGTAAATACGAATGAAAGTGTTAAAAATATATTTCTCATAGCGATGTATTTTAAGGCTTTTGCCGTATTATAAACTTCTTTTTATTTGTTGGTTATTATAGTTTATTAATTATGTTAGGGTTGACTATCAAGGCACTTTTTCCGTCGATATTGATCAATAAGTTTTCACTTATAAGCTCACATCCACTGTCGGCGGTTATCACTGCACGAATTACCAATTGGGAGTTTCGAATATCGATTATAGAACCATCAGGTAATAGCACTTCCCCATAATCTGGTATTTCCAATTCTAAGTTACCCTCGACATCCGTTTGACCAAAGTCAATAGGCATCCACTCTGAAGAGTCTTCTGGGTTTTGTACTTCCCAAAGGATAGTATCTCTATTACCTCCATTCCAACTGATATTAGGAGTTATAAGCACCTTATCACTTGGGGAAACGTCGATTTCAAAATCGTTTGGATTATAGGTGGATGGAGCATCTCCATTTTTACTAACCTCATAGCCCAATACTTCTGGCGAAGGAAGTACCGTTACCTCTATATCTTGTCTTTGACCTATCTCACAACCTTGACGAATAGCCTGTACGTAATATGTATAAGTTCCTGGAGCTACGCTTGTCGGAACTGTAAAGTTCAATCCATCTTGTGTTTCTAATAAATTGTCGCCGTCATCATATATGGCGTATATCGTACATTCGTCTTGTTCTTTAATTATTAGCTCCTCTCCTGGGCAGACTGTAAACTCTTCATTTTCATCTTCATCTTCTACTTTGGGTAATACACTTATGTCAAAGATTTCGACCTGATCTCCTAATTGCAATTCTACTACAGAACCATACGCAATTTGAATTCGGTCATACGGTTCATCAAAAGAACCTACTATTAGTTTTACTCTATCCGAAGTAAAAGTCAGTAACTTAAGATCTAAGATATTTCCTCCTTGAATAGGATCTCCTACTGGCGTATCCCCCATGTAACGCTGGAACTGGAAACCCGTCAATAAATCTAAACTTAACCCATTATTGGTTGGGTCTTTCATTATAATCTGAATCTCATCCGTTGGCATTACTTGATTTTTGAAAACTGTAGTAATATAAGCTGCATTTAATACACCAACGCCACGCACTAATTTTGCAGAAGTATTTAGGTCTCCATCAACCGCACTCCATGGTTCCACAACGGAAGCCATTGCGCTTCCTACCCCTAAGCCAACATCCATAACGCCGTGCAAAACATCTAGTATATCAGGATTGGTGTCCGCATCAATTGAGGCACAATCCGGTTGCCCTAGTCGTTCGTAATAGGCTCCATATACCTTCGCATTTTGGGCTACACTAACCAATGCACCTTGTGAGATTCTAACACCATGATATGCTTTAGGACCCGAGTTAGTAGAAGGAACAAAAGTAAATTCAACCACGTTATCGGCAACTAATAGATCTAGCAAACCGCCCGCCACTGTTTGCAATCCACCTATTGTACTACCATTATGATCTAATCCTTGCACGGATAAACCTCCTGCCAGCATTACACCACTATATTCTTTTCCTAACTTTATCGTAACCGGTGTTCCAGCTGATACCTCATGATCAAAATAAATATTTTGCCAAGTAGTACCGATTCCCAACAATCCTACTCCTGTTGTGATGGTAGAATGTGTCTTTGGATTTCCGTCAACAGCATTATTTTGATTGGAAACACCTCCAGTAATTATGGAGCCCCAACTTGATCTATCCGTAGCATACACTCGCTCCATAGTCGGAGGACAAGCATCCGCATCATATACATTTACGATAATGGTTTCGTACGACATACACCCTGCATCTTCAGCAACCACATAATAAGTGTGCGAACTTACAGCTGCAAAACTAGTTGGAAGATTACCCGTTATGACATTTTGATTACTGTCGTACCATGCTACATTTAAAGGATTTCCATTTTCATCTTCGGCAGTAACCGTCGGCCAGTTTATAGTTGTACCGGTTGCCACATAAATTATCGTACTTCCATCTATTGTTAGTTTCGGAGCAGGATTTACTGTAATAGTGTGCATTGCCACATCTCCTGTATTAGCGCAAACCCCATCACCTTCCACGGTTACATATAAGGTATGGGTTCCGCTTGCTACCACTTCAAACTCTTCCCCTTCGTGTACCAATTCTGTCAAATCAACATCTAAATACCATTTGAATATCGGGTTGTCAATGGTCTGCGCTGTCGCACTCAAAGAAGCCTTGAAGCTGACTTCAGTATTTTCACAAACACTTGTAGGTGCATCAATTTCAATGTCTGCTGCTACTGCTGTCGGTAAAAATGTTACCTCTACTGCTGCGGAAGGGTCACTATCACATCCCGTAGCATTTAGTGCAGTCACTGTATAAGATCCTGTTTCGATTGCATCATAGGTAGCAGCATTTTCTCCCGTAATTTCTACTCCATCTTTATACCATTGATAAGAATCTGCACCTGTTGCCGTTGCTGTTAACTCCACAGTTTCTCCTAGACAGACATCTGTAATGGCACCATTGGAAGTTATAGTTGGCGTGCCTGCTTCTGGCTCAATTGTAATTGTAATTTCTTGAGCAGGCGTAGTAAAGCAATATCCGTCTGCTTCTAAGGTTACATAAAACGTAGTCGTTTCGGTTACACTTGTTACTAACGTCTCTCCTATAATAGGAGTGTCTGTTAAAGCGGCGTTTGTGTACCACTTATATACTGGATCTGTCAACCCAGGTAATGTAGTTGAAGCTGTAATTGTAAACTCATCCTCTGCACAAACAGTTAATTCGTCTGGATCTAATACAATTTGATTAGCTATGATTGGCGTACAAGAAGTCGGCATAATATGCGTCGTCTCTTCTGTTTTATCTTCCGTATTGTCTTCGTTTCTATATGTTACTGTCGCGGTATTTTCGATTTCAGTAATCCCTCCATCTAGATTGTTTACTTCTACGATTATAGTAAAGGCTTGCTCCACGTCCACTTCTAAACTTGCAATCTCAAACGTTAGATTATTACCATTAACTGTAGTAGCACCCCCATTATCAATAATCGTAAGGTTGGTAGGAATATCATCTTCTACAACTAGATTGGATAAGGATTTATTACCCGTATTCTTTACTGTAATCGTATATGTAATTTCATCTCCAATCTGAGCTTGCGCATTGGTTGTAGCATTATTACTTATTCCTATTTTTGAAATTTCTACATCGTGATTTGGCGTTACATCCAATACCGTACCCGGTGTACTGGTTTCATCCGGCTCAGTAGGATTTGTGTTGTCTACTGGCGGGAAAGATTCAAATTCATCTGTTTCATTTGGATCAGGTCGTACTACAGCGATATTCGATATTTCAGTGATAGCCGTCAAGTCTTTGTCTACCGTCACTGTAAAATTCAAAGCCGAAGACGTAGCTCCTACTGCCAACTCATTTATCGTAAAGCTGACAACCCCTGCATTATGTGTTCCTCCCGTTTTCCAAATTACGCCATCAGGCAATACATCCGTGATTTCGACATCGGTCATATCCTGGTTTCCTGTATTACGTACATATATATGATAAGTAACGTCTTCCCCTCCAGATACGGTGGTCGATGTTTTATCATCTGCATCGATCGTATACGCCTTCCATGAAACAACCGATTTCACTTGATCTACCGGAATAATTGTTCCTGTATTTCCACTGTCATCTGGTTCGTTTGGATCCGTCTCCGATGGAGGGTAAGTTTCGGTTCCTGTATCATTCTCGTCCAATTTCACTAAGGCTACGTTGGTAATCTCAGTAACCTGTGTTAAGTCTTCATTTACTTTTACTATAAATGAAACCGTCTCGGTGGTTCCAACAGCTACATCTATATTTTCAAAAGTAACGATACCACCTGTTTCTGTCCCACCGTTAGCAGCAGATACAAAAGTGGTGTTGCTAGGAATAGCGTCTTCCACAATCAAGTTTTGAAGATCTATATCTCCTGTATTTCTTATATGAATCGTGTACTCAATCTCTTCACCACCTCTTACCGTTTCGATAGACGCATCCTCATCTATTTCATAAGACTTCCATGACACAAACTCAGGATCTGCCAAGCCCACACAACGCTCCACATTATAGAGCATAAGCGGTGGAAAAACAGAAGCTCCTACCAATGTTTTTATACCCACAGAAATACGGTCAAACTCACCTCCGGGTGCAAAAGGAACCGTCACTCTTTGTCCATTTTGAATTAGATCTAAAACATTCACACCGTTCACGATTCCATTTTGCCAATTCAAAGTAGCAATAGTATCGTTTCCTTTATATGCCATTATTTCCAATCCACCCAACAAGTCCAAATCAACAACACCAGATTGTGTGTCAAATTCAATGTGAACCATATCATCTGCTGCAGAGACCGTATTAAAGAAAATCCATTGCTTGGTAGAAGCACCTACTGCCAAAGTTCCGTTACTGATCTCCGAACCTTGCGTACTGTTACCATTAATCGCATATTGTGGGTTAGCAACACCTGCAGCCCCCAAGTCATTGACACTTAAACTCAATCCTGAATATTCATACGAAGTCGCAAAAGCCTCCAAACACTGATCCGTGCTGTTCTCATAGCACATACCATAGACATTCATCGTATTCGGTTGTGCCAATAAACCTAAGGCGCTATTGGTTTTATCGGTAATACGCACCGAATTATAGTCTTGGTCAGGGGTAACCGCGATATAATAACGTCCTTGCTTATCGCGCACCACACGAATAGCATCGTTACCTCCTGCCGAAGCGTCCCCACTGCTGGCATCAGCCACAGAAGTTCCATCATGCTTTACATCTACTTCAAAGAAATGATCTCCTAAAACTAAGCCGTCCAGCAGGCCTGAAACAATATTTCCAAGGCTTCCCCCTACTAATTTATCCAATACTCCATCTTCAAAATCAATTCTTATATACGAAGTTGTGCCTGCAGGTACGTCATGATCGTAGCCCAACTCAACAAAACCTTCGAATTTATTGCCTAATCCTAATAAGACTCCGGCACCGGAATTAAGTGTCGCAAAACTGTCAAAATCATCATCAAATAAATTCTGAATATCATCGGTATTTTGCGCATCGATTAACTCTGTAGCACAGGTGGGCGATTCAAAAGGAGACTCCCCAATAACCAATGGACAGTCATCACCATACCGTTTTACACTATAAATCCTGAGAGGTTCTGTGGCCACATTCAGAGATACAATGGATTCAGCTCCGATATCTACACGATCAAACGTATCGGAGGGTTCAAATTCCAACTCAGCAATTCCACCCGAATTGAAAAGAGCCAGTAAATCGATATTGTTTATTAATCCATCCTGCAAACTATAATCTTCTACTTCTGTATTGCCGTTATAGAACTTCACTTTGTAAGCGCCCAGCAAATCCACAGACAAAGCCGAAGAAGGCTCCATCTGCAATCTGATTTTCACTTTGTCATTTGCTTCAGAAGGTTTGTTAAAGTAAATAGTCTGATAGACATTTGCCGCAATTCCTGCTATTCCTAAATTAATCTTAGAATATTCGGAAGAGTTTGCGCTTATCGCACGGTACGGATTTTCTACACCTACATCCGATAAATCCCCTAGACTTAAGTTTATCCCTCCTCCTCTATAGGAAGTAAAATTAGGTGGAAAGCAATTATCTGTTCCGATCTCAAAACAAGCATTATAAACATCCAAAGATGCTTTTTTACCCGTGGATAAAGCCGCCGTCACATGGTTGGTAATGCGGATACGGTCGTAATCACTGTCTGGTGTAATGGCAATATAGAAACGTCCTATATCATCCTGTACCAAGGTAACCACGCCGTCAGCCGTTCCTTCAAAAGCATCTGAACTCTTCTCTTTCAGCACGCTCGAATTGCCATTTTTGGCTTCAACTTCAAAGTACTGGTCCCCTAACAATAAGCTATTAGCCAAATCAGAAACCAACTTTCCTAAGCTCCCCCCTACTAATCTATCCAGTACATCTTCGTCGTAGTTGATGCGTACATAGGTTGTTTTATTGGCTGGAACAGTTTCTCCCAAATCCATCTCGATAAAACCAGCCGTCGGACCGCTCACCAATAAATTTCCGGCGTCAGCATAGATGGTAGCATACGATTCATTATTGCCATCTACTGCTCGCTGTGCGAAATCGACATTATCAAAATCGATTAAACCACTTGCGCAGGACGCCTCGTCGAAAGGATCGGGCGTAGCAGAAGGCACTGCTGCAATTTCAGGATTTGGACAGCCCGCTGCATCGTCAAAGCGTTCTACATCGTAGATTCGGAATCCAGCAGATAATAAATTTAATCCTACAGGAGAGTTTAATCGGAACTCTATCCTATCAAATTTTCTTCCAGGAGCAAAAGTTAATGTAACTGGGTTGCCTGCATCCAGAAGATTAAGCGCATTTGTATTATGGAGCAAACTGCTTTTTAAGGAACGTTTATGTACTTCATCGCTACCTTGATAAAACACAATTTCTGTAGCACCTAATAAATCTAAATCCAATAGACCCGAAGAACTCATTCCCAACTTTACATTTACAGAAGCTGTTTCAGCAGACTCTGTAGGAAAATAGAAATATTGAGACAAAGTAGAAGCTACGCTAAGCCCTAACAAAGAAGAATTGCTTAATTCAGAATAGGTGTTCGGATCGTCATCTATAGCTCTATTTAAGTGTTGATTATCCAGATTTAATAAAGTTAAGTCTATTCCACTACTTCCATCAAAAGAAGTCGCTAAAGGACGGCCGCAATCTCCTGCCGAATCATTTTCGTCATAGGTGAAGGCGTAAAAAACTTTATTTGTAAAAGTATTTCCTAAGCCCAGAAGTGAATTAACACTTGCTTTGAACTTGACTTGGTTATAATCTTGATCGGGTTTGAGACCTATAAGATAATGCCCTTCCCCGGTTTCAATCAACCGTACTCGATCTGTATCAAAACCTTGATTTGAATTTCGTTTTAAAACCTCAGTTTCAGAATTCAAAGCAGAAGCTTCTACAATTAAATCCCCTAAAGCTATTCCGCTGATAATTCCCCCTAATGCATTCCCTAAGGTTCCGCCTAAAAGCACATCTACCAAACCACCATCCAATTCTACTCGAATATAAGACCACTGATTAGCAGGTATGGTCTCATCAAATTTCATTTGAAGAGAACCGGAATAAGCTCCTATTCCTAGTGCTACACCAGACGAAGTTTTAACTTCCGCATAATCATTATTGTCTGTATTGACATTGGTTTCATCGCTAACACCATTATTGGATTTAGATTCATATTCCGCCAATATTTTCGTTTGCGCATAAGATTGCTGTGTAAAGGTAGTTAGCAGCAGGAATGGCAAAATAAAATAATAGAACCTTCTCCATGGAAGCGGTCTTTTTTTACTATATAGATTGTATGTATTCATACTCATATTTTTTAGGCACAATTTTCTTTTGCGAAGCGATTATTCAAAAAAATATATTTTAACTCACTGCCAGAAGGCAGTGAGTTTATAAACAACTTAAGTTTAACAAATTAATGTTATGGGGAAGTTGTTGTGAAATGCAGGATTACTTCGTAGGTATCTTCTGGTAAAACTTGATAAAAGCTACCAACACCAATATTAAAAGCAACATCATTGCCAGTAATTTCCACATCGGTGGTTGCGTTCGTTACTAATACGCCTCCTTTGTATAGTTCTATGCTTACCACTCCAACTGGTGTTACTGGTAAGCTAACGCCAGTTGTTTCGGCGGTATGTCCTATAATTTGTGTGGTTGTCTTAAAGGCTGCTACAGGATTACCATCGATTTCATCGCCAGTGTAGATAACCGAATTATCTTCGTACTTATTCCCTAAAATATTCTTCAGGTCTTGTACTTGTGTAGAGTTATCTATTAAATTCTGTATCAAGGTATTTGCTACATCGATAAGCTGGGCATCGCCATTATCATCATAGTAGTACAATACATCGGTATAAGTATCTCCTTCGATAGTTATATCTCCAAAGAATACGCCACCGCCAGCTTCTAGAATATTGGTAATATTATTTTTGACCTCCTCATTATTAGTTAATGAGAAAAGCAAGTCTTCGGTTATGTTTAGATAATCGGTGCCATCTTCTGAATCATATTTATATAAAATTTGTCCAGCAAAAGTGGGGTCGGTTTCTACCGTATCCACATAATTAGGTGTATCGCCATCATTAGTTATTTCGGCACGAGTAATTTTTGTTTTCGTTTCTAAATCGGCTACTAAGTCCCCAAGATTAATACTAACATATTCTGTTCCATCAAAATACTGGAAAACCCAGTTATCAGGAGCATTAGGATCATTAGGGTCTTTATCATTTATATAAATTACATTCCCCTCAACTTCCGAAGAAATTATTTGGATGATTTCCTCAATAGTATGCTGATCGCCGTCGTAGGTAATCGTCTGATTAAGAATATACTCAAAATTAGCTGCTACATCATCGCCAAGCTCGATAGCTGTAACTCCAGTTGCAGTAATTGGCATATTAGTTTCAGGATCAATATTTGAAGCGTCCGCTGTCAACCAGTCTTTAATCGCTTGTTCAGAGAAATAATAATAAACAGTTGGAGAAGTGACCGTACCATCCGTAGCTATTACAGCATCTACTTTACGGATGAAGGTATTGGTTTCCAACTCGTTTACCAACTCATCAAGGTTGATAGTAATATATTCCTCAGTTGTAGTATCGTAATACTGGAAAACCATTTCACCATTTACTTCAGTGTAAATCACATTCCCCTCAACTTCCGAAGAAATGATTTGGATGATTTCCTCAATAGTATGCTGATCGCCGTCGTAGGTAATCGTCTGATTAAGAATATACTCAAAATTAGCTGCTACATCATCGCCAAGCTCGATAGCTGTAACTCCAGTTGCAGTAATTGGCATATTAGTTTCAGGATCAATATTTGAAGCGTCCGCTGTCAACCAGTCTTTAATCGCTTGTTCAGAGAAATAATAATAAACAGTTGGAGAAGTGACCGTACCATCCGTAGCTATTACAGCATCTACTTTACGGATGAAGGTATTGGTTTCCAACTCGTTTACCAACTCATCAAGGTTGATAGTAATATATTCCTCAGTTGTAGTATCGTAATACTGGAAAACCATTTCACCATTTACTTCGGTGTAAATCACATTTCCCTCTACTTCCGAAGAAATGATTTGGATGATTTCCTCAATAGTATAGATATCTCCTTCGTAGGTGATTTCTTGCTCTAAGATATACTCGAAGTTTTCTACCACATCACCTACCACATCGATTTTAATAACACCCGACTCTGTTTCTGGCATATTGGCTTCTGGATCAGTATTGGTACTATCTGCTGCCAACCAAGCTTTAATAGCTTCTTCAGAAAAATAATAATACACATCTGGACCATCCGTTTCAGGTACTATTCGAATAAAAGTATTGGTTTCTGCTTCTGCTACTAAATCTATAAGATCAATCGTGATATAATCGTTTCCGTCGAAGTATTGGAAAACCCATTCACCATTTACTTCGGTGTAAATCACATTTCCCTCTACTTCCGAAGAGATCATTTGAATAATTTCTTCAATCGTATGTGTATCTCCTTCGTAGGTGATTTCTTGCTCTAAGATATACTCGAAGTTTTCTACCACATCACCTACCACATCGATTTTAATAACACCCGACTCTGTTTCTGGCATATTGGCTTCTGGATCAGTATTGGTACTATCTGCTGCCAACCAAGCTTTAATAGCTTCTTCAGAAAAATAATAATACACATCTGGACCATCCGTTTCAGGTACTATTCGAATAAAAGTATTGGTTTCTGCTTCTGCTACTAAATCTATAAGATCAATCGTGATATAATTCGTTCCATCAAAATATTGGAACACCCACTCGCCAGGATTAATCTCAGTATAGATTACATTTCCCTCCACTTCCGAAGAGATCATTTGAATAATTTCTTCAATCGTATGTGTATCTCCTTCGTAGGTGATTTCTTGGTTTAGAATAAACTCGAAGTCTGCTGCAACATCTTCTGTTACTTCAATTGGCAATACGCCAGGTTCTGTAACAGCCATATCCGCATAAGCATCTGTATTGTTAATTGGATCTAAATCTACCCAGTCTTTAATTGCTTCTTCTGAGAAGTAGTAATAAACAGTTGGGGTACTATTAGCTGGATCGTTAGCATCTACAACCCCAGCTACCTTCTTGATAAAGGTGTTGGTTTCTGCTTCTGCTACTAAATCTGTAAGATCAATCGTAACATAATTCGTTCCATCAAAATATTGGAACACCCACTCGCCAGGATTAATCTCAGTATAGATTACATTTCCCTCCACTTCCGAAGAAATCATTTGGATGATTTCCTCAATAGTATGGGTATCTCCTTCGTAGGTGATTTCTTGTTCGAGGATGTATTCAAAGTTATTCACCACATCACCTACCACATCTATAGTCACTACTCCAGGCTCAGAACTTAACATATCTTGGACTGGATCTGTATTATTGGCTGGATCTATTGCCATCCAAGTTTTGATAGCTTCTTCAGAAAAATAATGATACACATCAGGTTCATCTGTAGTCTGTTCGATTCTGATAAAAGTATGGGTTTCTGCACCAGAAATTAAGTTCTCTAAATTTATAATAGTCCGTACATACGATTCAGATGTTGGGTCATAGGTTACTAGATAGAAATTCCCAGTACCTTCGTCCCATACTACTGTGGAGTGGTCTTCTGTTACTACTGGATCCCCATTATCATCGATATTATTTGGATTACTTGGAGCGATATAATTAATAAGGTCATGGATTTGTTCGATATTCTCATTAAAAATAGTATCCAAATTTTCAATAGCTGCATTTAGGTCTTCTGCATTCACTATACGCTGCCACTCATTATCTCTCCAATAATAGAATCCTGGCCAAACCGCATCAGCTTCATCCAAATCAGAGGAAGTACTTATATTATACACTAAAATACTCTCTTCGCTCGTTCCAACTAATGGAGCAAACTCACCTGTAGCAGTTAAACTCACACGTGGAATAAGAACACCTTTATCCGAAGCCTGTACTTCTAACATAGTCGCATCACTTGGGTTGGGAGTCCCAATTCCCATCTGTGCATTTGCCTGAAACACTCCAGCTAACATGAGCGCTGAAGCTAAAACTGTAATTTTTTTCATAAGCCTTACTTTAAAAATTTCATGAATTGTCATACACTTTACTTTCCCATTTTTAAATTGTTAAGTGTTTTTCAAAACTCACAACTCATTAATCTAGGTTATAAAACCGCGACTTTAAGATGTATGACTAATGCAATATTAGAGCTAGATAAGAGGAAAGAGGTAGCAGATTGCTTACTCGAAGGTTTAAAAAGAAATCTATTAGGTTCAAATAAAAAATGACACTTATAACTGACTAATAACAAAGGAACTACACCTAAGGCTATCTTTAAAGTGTCAAAAAAAATTAGCCATTAATTTCGAATAGTACTAATAAACTTCCTGGGAGTTTGACCCATTACTCTTTTAAAATGTCGATTGAAAGTAGATTTTGAATTAAATCCCGCTTGAATATAAAGTTCTTCAATAGAGAGAATTTGATCGTCTTTTACTTGTTCTTTTAATGCGTCCACCACATATTTTATACGTATGTTATTTACATAGGTATTAAAATTCACACCAAGTTTTAGGTTTAAAACCTCTGAAATAAGAGCTGGACTGGTATGGGTAGCATTGGCTAAAGTTTGCAAATCGATAGTGGAATTTAAAAACCAATTCGCATCGGTTAAATCCTGAAGCTTTTGCAATAGAACATTCACCTCCTCTGCATGGTCAATAAAAGAGTCATGTGAGTTATCGTGAGAATCTATCAAATGATTTTCGACTTTCTTAGTAACTTCTATGGGTGGAATGCTATAAGAATGATCTTTATTATGTCTAACGACTTTTGAGTTATCACTTATAATTTCTTTCTCCATAGTAATGACATACAACAATACAGCAAGTAATAGTAGAAAGATCAAACTATACTGACCGTGCCGATCTAGCACGATATCTTCCTTATACAGAAACTCAAAAAAACGTATTAAAGAAAAACTTCCTTTAAGTACCATTAGCATAATAGCAATTTCTATAGCAATTCTCATACGAGATTGGCGCCTATCGCTTTTTTGTGATTTATAAAGAATAAGAACACTCCATATAGAATAGAAAAAAATAGATGTTATCTCTACAAGTAGCAACATCTTAAAAATAAACACACCATATAAGTCTCTTAGAATTTGAGAAAAGGAAAGGATTACAAAAATTAATAAAAAAATAAATATTGGTATAAGATGGAATATAATATATTTCTCAAGTTCTCCTCTCTCTTTTTGGCTCGATAATTTAACTGTAAAATAAATCAATGGTGGATATAGTAATCGATAGGGCAGTAAAGCATCTAAATACAAACTGTTTGGAAAGTATGTGTTTACAATGTAGATGTGGATTGTTTGCAATAATACTACTCCTGTAACCAAACTTAATATTTTATCTAATCTTGTAGATTCTGTTAATCGAAGACGTACATATAAGGATAGCGTACAAATTACAATGATGATTATGGGAAAAATCTCCATGTTATTTATATATATAATCTTGATGAGGATTCCTTTGAAAACTCAGAAGGAAGGCAGCCTGTAATTTCTTTAAAATGTTTATTGAATGTGCT
>Ga0209487_1000452_pt1 | contig 37604 bp, 35 predicted proteins | sample Poulit2012_FD_187524 | JGI IMG/M metagenome (GOLD analysis project Ga0209487, IMG submission 187524) | Agricultural soil microbial communities from Georgia to study Nitrogen management - Poultry litter 2012 (SPAdes) (version 2) | ecosystem: Environmental > Terrestrial > Soil > Agricultural land...
TGTGGGACCGGGCGGAATCGAACCGCCGACACACGGATTTTCAGTCCGTTGCTCTACCAACTGAGCTACAGTCCCGAATTGGAAGACGAAAAATATAAGGGCTTTTACTACCACAAACAACGGATCAAAATCATTCTTTGAATGACCGCAGCCATAACTCGAAACCCAAACCTCATCCACCCATAAACCTCATCCACCCATAACTCGAAGCTCACACCTGATCCACCCATAACTCAAAGCCCAAACCTGATCCACGCCTGACTCAAAGCCCAGACCTGATCTGAAGCTATATCCGCACCTCAGTACCAACCTTGACCCCTATCCAACAACATACCGCCCCTGATGATAACTCACCGACTGCTCCAGATGAATATCTCTCAGTTTCAGCTGAAGCGGCCCGTTGCCATTCCAGTGGTTCTCCTCCACCTCATATGCAATATCGATCCGCTTCCGGCCGGTATCTCTCACCATCGGCAGGTATTCATGCATATGGAAACCGATCGCATCAAACACACCTGATTCCTGCTGCCTGAGCCGTAATTTCAGATGCCCCTTGCCTACAATGGTTGGCAGCCCGGTCAGCTCCACCCCCTTGCTGACGAAGACCGGCTTCTTATTTCCCGGGCCGTATGGTCTGAACCGGTTCAGAGACTGCATAAACGCCCTGTCGACCTCTCCAAGACCAATCTGCAGATCCACCTTCAGTTCAGGAACAAAGTCGTTATCTGCCAGAGCCAGTGAAGCCAGCTCATCAATTCTCTGTTTGAACTCGTGTAGCTTCGAAGGTTTGATCGTCATTCCTGCGGCATACTGATGCCCCCCGAACTGAACCAGCAGGTCGTCACACGCTTTTAGAGCCTCATAGATATTAAAACCTCTGATCGATCTTGCCGATCCCTTGATCATCCCGTCCACCGTGGTGAGAAGAATGACCGGTCGGGAGTAGAGATCCACCAACCGTGATGCGACGATCCCGATCACTCCCAGATGCCAGTCCGGTGAGTACAAAACCAGTGAGCTGGCCTGATCCATGTTCACCTGCTGCTCTACTTTCTGAACCGCCTCTTTCATCGTTTGGGCATCCACTTCCCGCCTTGCCGTGTTGATCGCCTCCAGCTCAGCTGCCATCCTTTCCGACTCCGCTCGCCGGCGGGAGATCATCAGACTCACAGCGGCGGCGGCATCTCCCAGTCTCCCCGCAGCATTGATCCGGGGGCCGATGGAGAAGATCAGAGTAGATGTATGAACACTCCCTCTCCGGGCATGGATCTGTTTCAGGAGCGCCTGGATGCCGGGACGTGGGCACCGGTTTATCAGATCCAGTCCCTCGCTCATCATCACCCGGTTCTCATCGATGAGGGGTACAATGTCTGAGGCGATCGAGATAGCGATCAGGTCGAGGTATCGGGTGGCCACGTCCCGGCCCAGCCCCAGTTTCTCCACTGTGGCCTGAATCAGCTTGAATCCGACACCCGCACCGGACAAGCCATCAAACGGATATCCGCAGTCCGGACGTTTGGGATTGAGAACGGCATGTGCATCCGGCAACTGCTCCCCAACCGTGTGATGATCGCACACGATCATATCGACCCCCAGTTTTCTGGCCAGGTCGGCGGCTTCAAACGCGCTGATACCACAATCCACGGTGATGATCAGGCTGGCTCCAGCCGAAGCTGCCTGTCGCACCGCTTCAGGACCCACCCCGCATCCGTCCTTGAATCGGCAAGGGATGTCGAAATGGACATCTACGCCAAACTCCTGAAGGAAGAGAAGAAATGCCGCAATCCCGGTGGTTCCGTCAACATCATAGTCCCCATACACCAGAACCGTCTCATCAGACCGGATCGCCCTGGAGAGTCGCTGCGAAGCTTTCTCCATATCCCTCATCAGAAACGGGTCGTGCAGCTGATCGATCTGTGGTTTCAGGAAGCTCCGAGCCTGATCAGACGTGTGGATATCTCTCAGCGTCAGCAGACGGGCAATCGTTTTGGAGACCCCCAGCGAATGATGCAACTCCCTCACTGAACCCTGTTCAGCCGACTCTGTATAAACCCATCGGAATGGCATCATCACAGCCTCTTTTTTTAAAGTTATACCGCTTTAACCGTTTAACGGTGAGAGTACCAGCTTTAACGGTCTGGCCACCATGTTCTGGCCACCATGTTCTGGATGGGTAGTTTCAGAGGATTCAGAGTATCCCCACCATGTTCTGGCTACCAGTGGCACCATTTACTACACCTGCTCTTCTGTTAAAGATAACAGAGTGCGGCAATTTTTCACGTTGTACTCCGAAGTTCCGTAAATTTAGATGTGACAGCCCTGTTCTGATCATGTTTTTTCTGACGTAGTAACCATGTGCCGTCGTCGTATCATGTTCCGATGTAGTAGAAGCAGAGGACCCACCCTATGTACGTTCCGGGAGTGAGTGACGTTAAAGAGTGTTGACACCGGTCTTGCAAGCATCATAGAAACCGGCCCGGCAATCTATCTCTAATACAAACTGTAATTATGCTCAAGTCACGAAAAGAAGCGATCAAGTTCAAAGACAGACTGATCAAGGGAATCACACCTGATGGTTATTTTAAAGTATCTGTCATCAAGACAACCGATGTGGTACGTAGCGCCAGAGAGCGTCATGACCTCTCTCTGCTGAACACCGTCCTGCTCGGGCGGACTCTGACTGCATCCATGCTGCTCGCCTCGGAACTGAAAGGTGAAGAGAGAATCAGCCTCAAGCTGGAAGGAAACGGGCCAGTCAGTATGCTGATGGCCGAAGCCAACCGCGCCGGAGAGATCCGCGGTTACTCCTCCAACCCTGCGGCTGAGTTGCCTCTGTCAGAAAATGGAACCACCCCTTCACTGGGTGATGGATTAGGTGTCGGCCTGCTGACGGTCTCCAAGGTCCTCTATAATGAAGCGAGACCCCGTACCAGTACCATCCAACTCCACGAAGGGGATATCACAACGGATGTGGCTCACTATCTGGCACAGTCTGAACAGATCCCCTCAGCGATCCTGCTGGACGTCAAGCTATCCGATGAGGGTGACGTGGTTCAGGCGGGAGGTCTTCTGGTTCAGAGATTGCCAGGCGCACCTGATGATGCAGTTGAGGAGCTGCAGGAGCGGCTGACACGATTTGACCAGATCTCTGAACTGCTCGACCAGGGGCTCTATATTGACCGCATCATGAAGCGAGCCCTCAAACCGGGTGATGTACGGGAGATCGATCGCCAGCAGGTACACTTTTTCTGCCGCTGTAACAGAGATCGATTCCTGTCTGCACTCTCGCTGCTGAGTTACGATGAACTCAAAGAGCTTGAAGGCGAGAGTCAGGAGATGATCTGTCACTACTGTAGTAACAAGGTGCAGATATCGGCAAATGAAATTGATGCTCTGGTCGAGGGCGCCCGGGCCAAGCTGAACTGATGGTGTATGGCCTGTACCCAACTGTATAAGCCTATACCGCGCCTTGAACGAATAGGCACGGGTTCCATGTTGATCAGTAGAGGTTGCACCCGTATAGTATGTAAGAGTGTACGGGACTCGAATGGATTGGGCCTCAGGCAGATCGGGTGATTCGCAGGCTGCAGGGGCAGGAGTGAGTGTTCAGAGCAGTGGTCACCCGGAACTCCGAAAGTTGTGTGTACGGTACCCGAGATTGCGTGCGGAACTTCAACAGCGAGCATCATACGGAAGTACAGAACCAGCAAGGTGAACCAAGATCCCCCTCAACATGATCGAAAGATCTGACGTCATCATCATCGGTGGTGGATTCGGTGGAATCAGTGTGGCAAGAGAGCTCGCCAAGAGCTCCTGCCGTGTCACCATCATAGACAAGAACAACCACCACCTGTTTCAGCCACTCCTCTATCAGGTGGCAACAGCCGCACTCTCCCCCGGCGATATTGCGATTCCGATCCGGGCCATGTTCAGCAAAGATGAGAATATCAGTGTGATCATGGATCAGGTGATGGCGGTCAACAAGGAGGGCCGAAGTGTGCGCCTGAGGAGCGGCAGAGAGATCAGCTACGACTATCTGGTCATGGCACCCGGGGCCGTCTACAACTACTTCGGTAATGACCACTGGAAGAGCTATGCGCCGGGTCTCAAGTCGATCAGTGACTCTCTTTCGGTTCGTGAAACGATCATACTCTCACTGGAGACAGCCGAGCACCTGGAGCACCCTGTGGACAGGGAGCCCTGGCTCACATTCGCCGTGATTGGTGGGGGGCCGACAGGTGTAGAGATGGCCGGAGCGATCGCCGAAATTGCCAAACGGAGCATGATGCGTGACTACCGGAATCTGATCCGTGACGACACGCGTGTCTACCTGATCGAGGCGGGTCCGCGGATCCTCAACGGGTATCCGGAATCCCTCTCTCGCAAAGCGCAGAAAGAGCTGGAGGGGATGGGGGTTAAAGTTCTTTTGAACTCACCTGTGAACGACATCACAGAGAACGGGGTGACGATCGATAATCAGACAATCCGGACGCCAAACATCATCTGGGCCGCCGGAGTCATTGCTTCTCCACTGGTTAATAAACTGGGTGTCGAACAGGATCGAACCGGCCGGGTGATGGTTGAAGATGATATGAGTCTGAAAGGTTTTCCCAACCTCTTCGTGATTGGAGATGCAGCTCACGCTACCAATGAGAAGGGTGAACCCCTTCCTGCAGTAGCACCTGTCGCCATTCAGCAGGGCAAGTACGTAGGTAGTCTGATACGGAAAAGGCAGTCCAGGGAGGAGCGGAAGCCGTTCCGCTATAAAGACAAGGGGACGATGGCGACGATCGGCCGGGCCAAGGCTGTGGCCGAGATACGCGGCTGGCACTTCACCGGATTTATCGCATGGGCTCTCTGGTCCGTGGTTCACATCTTCTTTCTGATCGGCTTCCGGAACCGGTTCCGCGTCTTTGCTGAGTGGATCTGGTACTACTTCACCTTCAAGCGGGGTGTCCGGTTGATTACCCGGAAAAAACCACGCCACCGCTATCAGGACGCCGGTTTTATAGATACCACCGAAGATGATGAAGATGATCCCGATGATCTGGACGCCTCATCAGGTCACGATTCATCAGATCCCGCCTCAACAGGTCACGATGAACCGTCCACCGGAAATGCTGAACGGGCAGAACGGGCTGAACCGGAACCGGAGCATCAACACGACTCAGATAGCGAATGAGGCGCCACAGCCGCAGTTGTCGGTAGCATTGGGATTATCGAAGGTAAAGCCCCGGGCATCCAACCCGTCAGGATAGTCGATCTGGATTCCGTCGAGATACATCAGATGGCGCGGATCCACTACAATGGCGACCCCTTCACTCTCCACATCGACGTCATCGCTATTGCGGACATCGAAGCCGAGCTTGTAGTTCAGCCCTGAGCAGCCACCCCCTTCTACAGCAACCCGCAGAAATAGCTCACTGTCGAGATTCTCACTCTCCCGGATTCTGCCGATCTGCCGCGCAGCACGTGGCGTCAGAATCACCGGCTGATCACTGATCGGTTTGTCAGACGGTTGAGGCATCTGGGGCTGGGGTGCCTGCTCATCGTCCGAGTCATCTATATCGATCAGAGAGGAGATTACATCGTCAAGATTCTCATCAGACATATCCATTACTCACTTCTTTTATTTTGTTCTCTGAGAAAAGGTAAAATAGTCAATATTCGCACGATTCGACAGACTCAGTATTCCGGCGCTCACCAGGTTCACAAGAATCCGTGCAGACCGGAAAGTGGTCACATTGATCAGGTGAGCATACTTCTCGACGGTGATCTCGCCATACTCGTTGAGATACCGGAACAGCATACGTTCACGTTCCCCGTATTCAAATGTTACACCCTCCTCGCGGGATCCGTTTTTCAGTACCTCGATCATCTCGTCACTGGCCAGTACACTCTCGTCATCCCGCCGTACATAGACGTAGCGACGTTTCTTTCCTTTGAGCCAGACAGGCTTTGCCTCTGCCTCCGGAACGGTGACCACCAGCACATCCACATCGGCATAGTGAACCATCTCGATGGTGATGGGGACTTCCGGCACACACAGGTCTGCAGCCGCCTTCTGGAGCAGGTACTCCTCCTCAAAATAGGCGGCGACACCCGGTACTGACTTGTCATCATTCACACCAACCAGAATGGTTCCGCCATCGGAATTTGCAAAGGCGGATATTTCGCGGGCGATCTTTTCAGCTGAAGGGGTTACTTTCTTGAACTCAAGATAGGGGCCTTCACCGGTCTGAATCAGGTTCCGCAGATCACGTGGTGACATCCGGGAGATTGAGATCGGCGATAAGGGGTATTTCATCGTTGCTGCAAGATTTGATTGACAAAAGAGTCATCAAGGTGAAGAGACAGCAGTTCAGATCATGATCTCTTCTTTAGCATTACGTGTCATAAGCTCATATAGTGCATCGATGGGGTCAACATTTTCGAAAAGCACTTTACAGACTGCTTCTGTAATGGGCATCTCCACACCGTTCCGCTCTGCCCACTGGTGAACCGACTGCGCAGTCCGGACACCCTCTGCCACCATCGTCATTCCGGCTTTGATATCATCCAGACTCTCCCCTTTTCCGATCCGGTAGCCGAGGTAGCGGTTCCGGCTGTGCCGGCTCATGCAGGTCACTATCAGATCTCCCATTCCCGACAGCCCCGAGAAGGTGTCCTGGGAGGCCCCGAGTAGCATCCCCATCCGTTTCATCTCATGCAGCCCCCGGGTAATCAGAGCTGCCTGGGCGTTGTCACCCATCTCAGCACCATCTGCAATTCCGGCCGCAATCGCCATAATATTCTTTACCGCACCTCCGATCTCCACTCCGGTCAGATCGTGATTGAGATAGACGCGGAACATCGGCGTCATAAAGGTGTCCTGGATGATCCGGGAGGTGGTTCTGGAGTTGGCGGCTGCAACCACCGTTGTCGGCTTGAACTTCCCCGCCTCTTCGGCGTGGCTGGGGCCGGAGAGCACTCCGATCAGATCCTCGTTGATCTTGCCCTCCAGTTCACTGGCCAGAACCTGCGACATGGTCATGAAGGTATCCGCCTCGATCCCTTTGGAGACAGAGACGATCACCTCACGTCCTGTTAACCAGGGTTTGATCTCTGCAGCCATTTTCCGAACCGAGTGTGACGGCGTGGCGATCACCACCATGGATGAGCCCTCCACCGCCTCTTTCATCCCGGTTGTACAGACTACACTCGTCGGCAGGCGGACATCCGTCAGGTAGGATGGGTTGAACCGATTCTCGTTGATGCCACTGGCCACGTCGGCTTCACGTGCCCAGAGGGTCACCTGATGACGATCTGACCGGGCCAGAATCACTGCCAGCGCTGTGCCGAAACTGCCTGCTCCTATTATAGTGACCTTCTTCACGCAGTGCTTTGATCTTCGTTGAGCCGGCCTTTGCCCGGGCGGAAGGAGCTGATTCTGTTCTCCGTTCCGTGTACGAGACGCTTGATGTTCTGGTGATGTTTGACAATGATCAGAACCGCAAGTACCGCCGTCAGAACCAGGATACTGGGGTCGATCTCCAGACCGAAATAGCGGGTCAGTGCGAGCTGGGAGAGCGGGTAGATGATCGATGCGACAATGGTACCGAGCGAGACATACCGGCTGACGTAGATGACCAGGAGGAATACTGCAACGGTGATGGAGATCGAGAGAGGTTCAATGCCGTAGAGCATTCCCGCAGCAGTAGCTGCACCCTTACCACCATCAAATGAGGCGTAGACGGGGTACATGTGACCCAGTACCGCCATGATACCACAGGAGATTTTCAGAAAGATCTCCACATCCCAGACGGCGGGCGATACCGGTCCTGAACCGATGCTCCAGGCGAGTTGGCTGATCACCATCGTTGACACAAATCCCTTGGCAAAGTCGAAAAGAAGGACAATGACCCCCGCCTTCCACCCCAGAATTCTGAAAGTATTGGTAGCTCCGGCGTTGCCGCTGCCGTATCTCCTGATGTCGATCCCTTTGTAGAGCTTCCCCATCCATAATGAGCTCGGAATCGAGCCGATCAGGTAGGAAGCCAGTAGAACTGTTGCAAGTGCCAGCATTGAAGTATTCTCATAAATTGCCTGTCCAGAGCATGAAACTCATCCGATTATAAAGAATAAACTCCGGCAATGCGAACGTCAGGCAATCGTTTTTTCTCTCCTGAACCTGGTGCTGAAGAGAGCTCTTCAGACGTGTCTTTCCGCATGATATGAGGAGCGGACAAGCGGTCCACTCTCAACATGCTCCAGACCCAGACTCTCTCCGATCTCCTTGTATTCGGCAAACTGGTCCGGATGAACCCACTCGATCACCGGGTGGTGCATCTTGGTTGGCTGCATGTACTGGCCGATGGTCAGAACATCCACTCTGTGTTCAACGCAGTCCTCCATCAGACGGATCACCTCATCCCGGGTTTCACCAAGCCCCGCCATAATTCCGGTCTTTGTACGCAGCCCCTGCTCTTTGGTCCGTAGCAGCAGCTCCAGCGAGCGGTCATACTTTGCCTGTGGACGGACTGAGCGGTAGAGCCTTGGAACTGTCTCCAGGTTGTGGCTCAATACGTCAGGCGGGGTGTCGATGACGATCTGCAGAGCATCCCAGACGCCCCGAAAATCGGGAATCAGCGACTCGATGGTCACTCCATCGATCTTTTCACGCAGGGCCGTGTGGGTGGCGGCAAAGATAGGAGCTCCACCATCTTTCCGTTCATCCCGGTTGACGGAGGTGAGCACCACATGCTTCAGCTTCATCTTGAAAGCCGCATCAGCAACCCGTGCCGGTTCATCCCAGTCCAGATCAGCAGGCGGTCGGCCGGTCTTGACGGCACAGAACGAACAGGAGCGGGTGCAGACATCTCCGAGGAGCATGAACGTCGCTGTTCCGGCTCCCCAGCACTCTCCCATATTGGGGCAGCGGGCTTCAGAGCAGACAGTATTCAGATTGTGCTTCCGGATCGTCTGGGAGACCTCCTTGAACTTCTCTCCGGAGGGGAGTTTGACACGCAGCCAGTCCGGCCTGCGATTACCGGGAGTCTCCTTTTCGATGACATTCAGTTCCTTGATCATGAATCTGTCCTCTTTCGCCGTACCTCACTGGGCAGGCGTGTGATTGGGTTCACGGATGATTACAAAAGATACGTAAAATGCCCGTCGGTTTCATGCCGCAGATTGGCACCCTCTCCGATTTGGGCAGAGAAGAGTTCACCGAAATGGTGGAGTATCCGGCGCTTCACAGGCTCTTCATCCACCTGATTGCCAGTGAGTTCCGAAAGGCTGGTGACACCGCGGTCGGAGATACCGCATGGCACAATATGAGAGAAGTAGCTCAGGTCAGTGTTGACGTTGAGTGCGAAGCCGTGCATGGTCACCCAGCGTGAACAGCGGATCCCCATGGCGCAGATCTTCTTACCGTCGACCCAGACGCCGGTCAGCCCCTCAACCCGGCCCGCCTCCACACCCCAGTCGGAACAGGTCCGGATGACCACCTCCTCCAGCAGACGGAGATACTTGTGGATATCGGTAAAGTAGCGATCCAGGTCGAGAATGGGATAACCGACAATCTGACCGGGCCCGTGGTAGGTGATATCCCCGCCACGGTCATTCTCGATAAATTCGGCGTCGATCTGTTTCAGTTCAGCCAATCCCCGGAGCAGGTTGCCGCGATCTCCGCTCTTGCCGATTGTATAGACGTGCGGATGCTCTACAAAGAGAAGAACATCGTGAACGTCTGTTTCGGAAGCCTCCGAACGTTCTGGAGGTCTGCCGTTCACCCCTGCCTCTACCCGCAGACTGCTACTGCCTGAAGGCTCTCTCCCGGAGTTTATTTCGGCAGCACTCGCCTCCTCACGTTCACGCCGGCGCGCCTCCAGCTTGGTGTCGATCAGATGCTGCTGGATCCTCCGCTGCAGCTCCCAGGCATCCCGGTAAGGGGTCCGGCCCAGATCATAATACTCTATCTGATTCATGACTCAACTACACTTTGAGACCGGACCCTTACGATTATGTCAGGGCGCCGGTTATTTTTTGGCCTTGGGCTTTGAACCGAGATGCACGCCCACTCCATACGCCTCGGCAACCGCCTCCATCACCGCTTCACTCATGGTCGGGTGCGGGTGTACAGCGTGGATAATCTCATGGCCGGTGGTTTCCAGGTCACGGGCAACTACCACCTCGGCGATCAGCTCGGTGACGTGTGAACCGATCATGTGGCACCCCAGCCACTCGCCATACTTGGCATCAAAAATCACCTTCACAAAGCCCTCTTCGTGACCCAGACCGGCCGCCTTTCCACTCGCGGAGAACGGAAACTTGCCAACCATCACATCGTACCCCTCCTCTTTGGCCTGCTTCTCCGTCAGCCCGACAGAAGCAATCTGTGGCTCACAGTAGGTGGCACCGGGGATGTTGTCGTAGTTGACCGAAGAGGCCTCACCCGCCAGCCGTTCAACGCAGGCGATCCCCTCGTGAGTTGCCTTGTGCGCCAGCCAGGGGGCTCCCGCCACATCACCGATCGCATAGATGTTCTCTGCAGTCGTCTTGTAGGTGGTCCGGTCGATCTTGATGGTGCCTCTGTCGTGCTCCACACCGGCCTTGTCCAGACCCAGATTCTCAACATTACCCACCACACCGACAGCAGAGAGTACCAGATCCGCCTCAATCTCTTCGCTACCTTTCGGAGTCTTGACGGTCACCTTCACACCCTTGCCCTTCTTCTCCACCTTCTCTACAGAGCTCTCGGTGTGGATGGTGAACCCTTTCTTCTTGTAGATCTTGCCGAGCTCCTTGCCGACATCCTCATCTTCAACCGGTACCAGTGTCTTCTGAAGCTCTACAATGGTGACCTCTGTGCCGAGGGTGTGATAGAAGTAGGCAAACTCAATACCGATAGCACCTGCACCGATCACGACCATCTTCTTCGGCTGCTTGTCGAGCTGGATCGCCTGCTCATAGCCAACCACGGTCTCTCCGTCGATCGGAATATTGGGAAGCTCCCGCGCTCTGGCTCCTGTGGCGATGATGAAGTGCTTCGCCTTGATCGTCTCTGTCTCCTTGCCATCCTCATCCTGGACCGACAGCTCCTTGCCTGACGTGAACACACCTGTTCCCATCAGAACCTCAATCTTGTTGGCTCTCATCAGGAACTGGACTCCCTTGCTCATCTTGTCAGCCACACTCCGGCTGCGCTTGATAACAGCCGGAAAATCAACAGAGTGCTCCTTTACGTTCAGGCCATAATCTGAGGCATTTGTGATCGATTCATAAACCTCTGCTGTCCGCAGCAGCGCCTTGGTCGGGATACAGCCGATGTTCAGGCAGACACCTCCAAGATGTCGCTTTTCAACAATAGCTGTCTTGAACCCAAGCTGTGAAGCCCGGATTGCAGCGACATAACCGCCAGGTCCACTTCCGATAACACAAACGTCAAATTCTTTAGCCATGATCTATTCTCTGTTGTAAGGTTCGCAGTCACCGGGGATCCGCAGTCCCTTCAGCAACCGGTAGTTAGCATTCTCTTCAACTGTCAGACAGCGAAGGAATTTAAGAAAATTCATGCAGATAGTTAAGTATACATTAACCCTGCTTGTACTTGAAAAGGTTCTCTGCACCCACCTTCTCCTCTGCCTGGTTCACCGCATACTGGCTGTCAAACAGAACTATCGGATTCCCTTCAAGATCACGGGTGATGGAGGTGGAGTAGCTGCTCTCCAGTTTTCCGATGACGTCAGGATCATTCGGAAGCCAGCGCGCTGAAAAGTAGTTGACCGCCTGCATGTTCAGCTCCACGTTGTATTCAGCCAGCATCCTGTGCTCCACCACCTCGAACTGCAGCACCCCGACCGTTCCGAGCAGGAGCTCATTCCCGACCCCGTGCGGGACCTCAAAAACGTGCACCACTCCCTCTTCGGAGAGCTGCCTCAATCCTTCCCGCAGCTGCTTTCGCTTGAACGGGTCTTTCGTGGAGACCTTCATAAAGTGCTCCGGCGAGAAGAGCGGGATGACGTTGAACTCGACCGGGTTATCCTCATAGAGCGTACTTCCGATACGGAAAAATCCCGGGCTGAACAGGGAGACGATATCCCCGGGCCAGGCCTCCTCCAGGATGTGGCGCTCATCCCCCATCAGGGTGTGCGGCGTCGAGAGCTTCACCTTCTTGCCGGTGCCGGCGTGAATCACCTCCAGACCTCGCTCGAACTTACCCGATGTAATTCGCACAAATGCGGCTGTATCCCGGTGATCCGGGTTCATGTTCGCCTGAAGTTTGAAGATGAATCCGCTGAACGGCTCATCAAGAGCGCGCACCTCCCCGTTTCCGTTACCATAGGTCTGCGGCCCCGGGGCCAGCTCCGGATAGTAGTTCAGAAAAATGTCCAGCCCGAAGCTGTGGAGGGCTGAACCGAAGAAGACTGGAGTCACCTCACCGATATCAAACTTCTCGCGATCCATCTCGGAAAACATATCCTCGATCAGCATGATCTCCTCCTCCAGCTTCTCCTTCTCGGCATTTGAGAGGTCCACCTGCTCCAGGCCCTCTTCAAGGCTGAGAACCGTCGTCTCCGCCTTCCTGGCACCCTGGCTGGTCTTCTGGTAGAGATGCATCTCCCCGCCGATCAGGTCGTAGATCCCCTGAAACTTCTGGCCATACCCCACCGGCCAGCTCGCAGGAATCGCCTCGATTCCCAATTTGCTCTCGATGTTGCTGAGGATCTCCAGCGGCTCCATCCCGGGCCTGTCGCACTTGTTGACAAAGGTGATCACCGGCACCTGACGCATCCGGCACACCTCAAAAAGCTTCTCGGTCTGCTCCTCGATCCCTCTGGCGACGTCAATCACCATCAGGCCCGAGTCAGCCGCCACGAGCGTCCGCAGTGTGTCCTCCGAAAAGTCCTTGTGTCCCGGCGTATCCAACAGGTTGTACCGGTAGCCATCTTTCTCAAAACGGAGCACCGATGAGGTAACCGATATCCCCCGCTCCTTCTCGATGGCCATCCAGTCGGACGCTGCATAGCGCGAAGCCTTCCGCTGACGGATCGAGCCCGCCTCGTGGATCGCCCCTCCGTAGAGAAGCAGTTTTTCCGTCAACGTGGTTTTCCCGGCATCCGGGTGAGAGATGATCGCGAATGTACGCCGCGTTTGTGCCTCCTTGAGTATGGTATCAGAATCTGGTAAAGTCTTGGACATAGTTGTGAATAACGTTCAGAAACACGTTTCATTGGCCTGCAGAAGGGCTGGGCCGGCTCAGGCACAAAATATTGATCACAAAAATCTTCGAGTCAGAAAAAATAGATTAAAATTGTTAGAATTGCTGACGTTCCTGCAATGTCTGATCCGGAATCTTGTCTGAACCTTCAGTGTATGAACCTGTGGAGGTGAACCTTCAGTGTATGAACCTGTGGTGGTGAACCTTCAGTGTATGAACCTGTGGAGGTGAACCTTCAGTGTATGAACCTGTGGAGGTAACAGCTGAACCTCTCCGGTGGCGTTGAAGCATCCGGCCATCGAAATCACACATCCTGACACGCCCGGCTGGGTATCACCCTCCGACCAATCAACCCTCAACAGAGCCAATAAAGTCCAGATCCCCCTATGAAACTTGTCAGATTCAGAACAGCATCAACCCTCACTACCCTCAGAACCGGCATTCTGCTGGACGACGGGCAGATTCTTGACTGCAGCGCGTTCGGTGAAGATTATAATGAAGAGTTTTTTGGATCCAATGGGCTGGAGAGGTTCAGCAACTGGCTGGAGCTGCACCGTGAAGACACCTTCGGCATCCCGCTTGATGATGTGGAGTTCGCACCCCCGGTCGGGCGCCCCTCAAAGCTTATCTGCGTCGGACTGAATTACGCCAGGCACGCCGAAGAGACCGGAGCGAAGCTCCCAGACGAGCCGGTGCTCTTTATGAAGGCAACCTCAGCGGTGACCGGTGCCAACAGTGCCCTGATCCTTCCGAAAGGGAGCACCAAAACAGATTGGGAGGTCGAGCTGGCCGTGGTGATCGGAGATCGTGCGGCCTCCGTGTCGGAAGAGGAGGCGATGGATCATGTGGCCGGCTACACCATGATGATCGACTTCAGCGAACGCTCCTGGCAGAAAGAGCGGGGTGGCCAGTGGGTCAAAGGCAAAAGTGCCGACACCTTCGCCCCCCTGGGTCCCACCTTCGTGACCCGTGACGAGATCCCCGACCCGCACCGCCTGTCGATGTCGCTGTCGGTGAATGGTGAGGTCCGGCAGAACAGCAGTACGGCAGACATGATCTTCGGCGTCCCCTACCTCATCTCCTACATCAGCCAGTTCATGACCCTGTTTCCCGGGGATATCATCTCCACCGGCACCCCTGAGGGGGTCGGCGCCGGGATGAACCCGCAGACCTTTCTGAAACCCGGCGATCTGGTCGAGGCGGAGATCGAGGGGCTGGGGCAGTCCCGGCAGAAGGTCGTTGAACAGAGAGTGTGATCGGCTCTATTCCTTTTGTTCACAAACCGTTCCTCTTGTATATTCACAAAAAACTCCACCGCTCAGGGAATGACAGCTCAACCCACACTTTCTGTGCTCCTTACGATGCATACGGAACCCGACCGTTTCGCATCCCTGGTGGAGACACTGCTGGATTTTGAGCTCCCCGACTGCGAGCTGATCATCATCAGCGACCGGCATGAAGCTGTCGATGAAGGATTGTGGCAGCTTCCCGACGCCCTCTCCTCCCGTAAAAACGTCTTTGTGGAGCGGCTTCCCTCTCCTGTGGGCAGGGCGACCGCCTTGAACAGAGGCCTTGCACTGGCACAAGGATCCTTTATATGGGCCCCTCAGCAGGCCAGCCGGCTCAACAAGATGCTGATGAGAGAGGTGCTCCGGAAAGTATCGGCTGAGCCTGAAGCTTTCTGGGTTCTCGATCAGTCTCTGCCGTCAGACCCGGCGGAGTGGCTCAATCAGCTGCACAGGGGCCACCTCCCTGCTGATGAACAGCTGCTGATCAACCGCTCAGCCATTCCTCCGCAACAGCTCCTCTTTCGTGAAGGCCTGGGCCGCTATACCCTGACAGAGCTGATCTACCGGGTTCACAAGAGAAGAAGCTGGCAGAAGACCGACTCCTTCTTTGTAATCGACCGACAGGCCCGGCACCGGCCCCCGGCAACGGTCAGACAGGAGTTCCTCTTCTCGATGCTGAGGATGACGATCGAGACTGAAGATCGTCAGCCCCTGCTCGACGCCCTCTCCACTCTTGACTTCACAACACCAGGAAAAGAGGAGGGCGAATCCATCGTACAACAGGCCAGGGCGCTGGCAGAGGAGGATGCCCGGCGGGCACTGGAGATGATCAACAACCACCTCGCCTCGCAGCCTCACCACACAGAGGCACTCAAGCTGAAGGTGGCTCTCCTTGAGCAGCTGAGGCGCCATGTGGAGGCGGCTGAGCTGAAGTATGAGCTGAACCGGAAGCGGAAGAACGAATCTGCGAAAGATCCGGCGAGCCTGACGAAGAGGGATCATCAGGTTCAGCCCAACCTGTTCAGTGACGGCAGTAATAAGATTTCTGAACCAAGTAATGAGATTTCTGAACCGTCCAGAGCGGATGAAGCGGATTCTGGGCTTTCCGAATTGGACGAACCGTTCAGTCTTATTAAAACGAATTCTGACGAACCGTCAGGACAGGAAGAGACAGACTATGGCAACTCGACAGCCCCTGATAGTGACGAGACGACCCGCCCTCACTACGAGCTCAGCATCATAATTCCGACCGCCGGTCAGGGGCGTCATCTGCTGGAGAGCTGCCTGATCCGCCTGGAGGAGCTCTGTGACCCCCATACCACAGAGCTGATCATCATCGACAATGCCAGTATTGACGACACCTTTGACTATCTGAACCAGCTGTCAGAGGTCGATTTTTTCAACATCAGAGTGATCACCAACTCCCGAAATGCAGGTTTCGCCCGGTCGGTGAACCAGGGCATGGAGGTGGCACAGGGGACCTACCACCTGGTGATGCACAACGACCTGCTGCCGGATCCGGGCGCCATTCAGGAGATGGTCTACATTATGGAGAACAACCCCCACATCGGTGTGACAGGTCCCCTGATCGACAACGGTGATGTGGAGTCACAGCTTGCCGGAAACATCGGTGCCTCAGAGGAGAGCTATATCAAGACTGACCTTCTGGACAGCTGCTGCATGCTCTTCAGGGCATCAGCCGGCACCCGGTTCAACGAAGTGTATGGCCTGGCGTTCTATGAGAGCGCCGATGTCTGCCGTGAGCTTGCAGGCAGAGGGTACAATATCGCTATCGCAACGGATGCCACGGCCACCCACCTGCACCGGCAGACGACCGGACCGATGGGTCTGCATCTCGACCCCTGGCTGAGACTGGAGAATGCGGATATTTATAACGCCCGCTGGGATCTGGGGCCTGATCTGCGCTTTCCGGCCAAGGGCGATATCTTCGACCGGATCCGCAGCATCCCGCTTCCCGCCAACATCTTCAATCCCCCGGGCTACTGGCTGGACCAGATGGAGGCACTCTTCACCAGTGAAGTGCGAACCGTGATCCAGGGGACCCATTTTGAGGATGAGGATCTGTTCAAGCTGATCCGCGTTCTGCTGGTGGCCGACCGTCGTGACTTCCTGCGGCAGATGGAGGAGCGTATCATCGATTCGGATCTGCCGGAAGAGCTGCTCAGAGATCTGGTCCGCTACTATTTCCGGCACAACATCTACTCGCGCTGCAAGCTCTACCTGGAGAAGCCACAGGCAACGGGGCTTCTCTTTGATCTCTACCGTCTGCGAATCAAGATTGATGAGAAGGAGATAGCTGGCAGTGTGGAGCTTCTGAACAAGCTGATGGAGGCGTGCCCCTGCCATCCGGAGCTCTACTGGATCGCTGCCGAGATGCACCACATCGCCGGCAATGAGGAGGAGGCTGAGTCATTCAGCATGCTGGCCGAGCAGCTCTATCCTGAAAGGGGCCGTGATATCGACGCCTTCGAGATCAAGTATTAGTTTCGGGATCACGTATTGGTGACGCACTTTACGTTTAGTGACGCCCTTTCAGCTCGATCAGCTGCAGCAGTGAGTGGAGGTCCTGAACCCGGCTGTCATCGCCACTTCTGGTGTAGCCGTGGATCAGATTACGGACCGTCCGTGTGAGAATCTCCTGCTCGCCAGATCGTTCCAGGTGACCCGGCCGCGGTGTGATCCCGTTCTTCCTCAGGAAGTAGTGGCACTGGTCATAGGAGACGATTGTTCCCCCGTCAAACGGATCGATCAGCACATCTCCGTCTCTCGCCTCGAACACCAGCATGAAGTGGATCGGCATGTTGACGCCGTAAAAGGGGAGGTCCAGTCTGCGTGCAAGAAACATCACCACCATGCCGAGCATCACCGGCAGCCCCTTCCTTCGGTCAATCACCCGGTCGATAAACGCGTTGTCCGGATTGTGATAGTCTCTGCCATCCCCCCTGAAACCGAGCTCCCGGAAGACGTAGTGCAGCAGCATATGCATCTGCTTGTCCTCCGGCTGAGGGAATATCTCCGGAGCGATGGTATCGGCAAAACGGTTCAGACGCCGCTCATACTCTGTTGTCCGCAGGGTGGGGTTTCCGAACCTGGCCAGCAGAAAGACCGCCTTCTCCAGCTGCCTCCGATCATCAACGCCTGCATCCAGCAGACTGCTGAAATCCTCATGAAGCGCGCCAAAGGTGAGCTGATGAATGATGTTGTTGATCACCTGTTTCTCGGACTGATCCCGCGTCTCTACACGAAACTGGTCCAGCAGCGGCACAGCATTCTCCCCAAGCTCTCTGAACCGGTTCTGGACAGTCTCCTGCACTTCCGGATCGGGATCCTCGAGCAGATAGATCAGCGACTCAATTTCAATTCTTGTAGTGGGCATCTGCAGACAAACGTTTCTGAAACAGTTATTGGTTTATAGGTACATCAAAAAAACTTCCGGACACACCCGGACAAACTACAAAGAGATTCATAAAAAACTTAACGGGCGGTGGTGGCCCGGACAGACATGGCAATAGGCATCTACTCAGAAACGGCCCCCCTTCACAAAGTCCTGGTTCATACCCCCGGCAGAGAGGTCTCGCTGGTCAACCCCAAATTGAAGGACGAGCTCCTCTTTGATGATATCATATTTGAGGAGGATGCCCGGCGGGAGCACCTCAATATGCTCAACATTTTTGAAACTGCGATGCCATCGGGCGCCGAGATCCTGGAGATCCTCGATCTGGTCCGGGAGACGTTTCAGCTGGAAGAGGCGCGGCACTACCTGATCGACCGGCTGGTCCGGAGCATGCCCGACACCAATATCCATCTGATCCGTGAGAATCTCGAGCAGAGTTCACCTGATGAGCTGGTCACCTTTATCATTGAAGGGACTCCTGAAACAGATCATGGGTTTGTCCTTTGGCCGCTTCCCAACCTGCTCTTTACCCGTGATCTGGCAGCGATCGCCGGTCAGGAGATCATCATCTCGAGAGCGGCAAAACAGGCGCGTATCAGGGAGTCGATCCTGATGGAGACGCTCGTCAACTTCCACTCCGTGTTTGATGGCGTCCGCACCAACGCACTCTATCTCGACGGTTACCAGACCATCGAGGGGGGTGATATTCTGATGATCGATGAAACCACGCTGCTGATCGGCATGAGCGAACGGACATCATTCACCGGAATCTTCTCAGTAGCAGAACGACTTCTCGATGGCAATATTGAGCACGTCATTGCAGTTGATATCCCCAAGAAGCGGTCATCCATGCATCTTGACACCATATTTACCATGCTCGACCGCAACGAGTTCGTGGTCTTCCCACCGGCTATTGAACAACAGAGTGATAATGTGATTATACTGAGCAGCGGTGCCGATGGCATCCGTGCAGACATGATGCCCTCGCTGAAACAGGCTCTGGAAGCCGTCATGGGCGAGACGATCACGTTCATCAGCTGCGGCGGTTCAGACCCTGTGGACCAGTATCGCGAACAGTGGACAGACGGGGCCAACATTCTGGCCCTGGCCCCCGGTATTGTGGTGATCTACGATCGCAACACCCATACCCTCGAGGGTCTCAAGGATTACGGCTATCGCCTGATGGAGCAGTTCGAATTTGTTGATACCTTCAGGGACCGCAAACCGGATCCCGACAGAGATGGCAAGATTGTCGTTCCGTTTCATGCGCCTGAACTCTGCCGGGGACGAGGGGGTGCACGCTGCATGACCCTGCCCCTGCTGCGGCAATAAAAAAAGCTGTCTCATACAGGAGATCCCTGTCCAGACATAGTTTCCCATGTAAATCGATGTTAAGACAAACCATGTTCAGATAGTAAAGTCCTGCCGGGACAGCGAACTTGTCCAGGCAAGAACAGTTAAACAACAGTAAACTGAAGAAAAATAACGAACCCGACTTTGCCCTTTCCTGAAAAGCTCTCCCCTTCTGATCCGGTACCTGCCGAGCATCTGACACCGGAACCCGAATCACAATTGCCAGACACCCGGACCTGGTTCAAACATGGAGCCCTGCTGGTTCTCACATTCATTACCGTCACCTTCTCCGGCATCCTCTGGGTAGGTCAGACTGCCCATGCAGAGGGTTTTATGGATATGGTGCCGGAAGGCGCTCTCTTCTCATTCATCTTCCTGCTCTTTCTGGCCAGCCATGAGTTCGGCCACTACTTCGCCGCCATCCACCACGGTGTCCGGGTGACGCTCCCATACTTCATCCCGGTGCCTTTCGGCATCGGAACACTCGGCGCCGTTATCCGGATCAAGGAGAAGATCGAGGACTCAAGAAAGCTGTTCGATATCGGGATTGCCGGACCTATTGCCGGCTTCGTCATCTCGCTGGCAACGCTGCTCTACGGCTTCATGACACTGCCCGGCCCCGAGTATATCTACAATTTTGAACACCATGAGGAGCTTGTCGCTTACGTCGAAGCCCATGGGGCATGGCCGGATAGCCCACCCGCAGTATCAGAAGAGTCGGAAGGAACACTTCTGTTCCTTGGCGACACGCTGCTCTTCTCATTTATGGCGAGCTTCTTCGACAACGCACCTCCCATGTGGGAGATGTACCACTACCCGTTCCTCTTTGCCGGCTGGCTGGGGCTGTTCTTTACAGCACTGAACCTGATGCCGATCGGGCAGCTCGACGGGGGTCACATCCTCTACTCCCTGATCGGCTTCCGGAGACACCGGACGGTCGCCCGGCTGTCGTTTGGTCTGATCACCCTGCTGGCGGGAGTTGAGGTGATCCCCTTCATCCATGAACTGGTGATGGAGTGGTCTGGAGCGACTGTTGTGCTGGCTGTGATGATCTGGGCCATCATCCTCTACTTTCTGATGAACCGGGCCTGTGACGGAGATCAGCGCTGGGCCGCACCTCTCTGGGCAGGATCTCTGGTACTGTCTGCCGGCTACCTGTTCATCAGCGGAGATATGCATCAGACAGGATCCATGATCTGGGTCTTCTGGTCCTTTTTCCTCACCTTCTTCGTCGGCCTTGAGCACCCTCCCGCCCGCTATGAACAAAATTTAACAACTGCACAGAGGGTCCTGGGCTGGAGCTCCATGGTTATTTTTGTACTTTGCATCTCACCAAGACCCATATACATTACATTCTGAACACTGTGAATTTAAATTTCAAGTATTCATGAAACTTTCAGCATTATGGCTTGTCGTACTGCTGTTCTGTATCTCATGCGCCGGAGAGAACCCCTCACACGAGAACCTCAATGAAAAGATTGAGTATCTGATTGATGATCACCGCTATGAGGTTGCCCTTGAGGAGCTGGAGGATGAAGACATTGATGATCCTGCCATCCGGGAGCTGCTGGAGAAGACACATCTCAACTACGGGCTCTACAATATGAATACCTTCGATGAACGGGAGATGCGTACCCGGATGAATGATGCACTCCGCCAGTTTACCGAAGTACTCCAGATCAACCCCAGGAATGAGGTTGCCAGAACCAACATCGACCAGATTCTGCAGATCTACAGCACCATTCCGGACCGGCAGCCCGAAGAGGATGTTGTTGAGCGGCTGCGTGAGGTCGGGATCAATCCCGGATCCTGATGGCCAGGAAAAAAGAGAAGAATCACAGCGGACCGCCCACTATCCAGAACCGGAAGGCGCGGCACGATTTCAATATCGAGGAGACGTTTGAAGCGGGTATCGCCCTGAAGGGGACCGAGGTCAAATCGCTTCGTGCGGGAAAGGCCAGTCTAAATGAGGCGTTTGCCTATCTGAACCGTGGAGAGGTCTGGCTGAAGAACATGTACATCAAGCCGTACGAACACGGTTCATACAACAACCACGATGAGCGGAGAGATCGCAAACTGCTCCTGAAACGGCGCGAGATCCGTGAACTGGATAAAGCCCTTACCCAGAAAGGGAAAACCATCGTCCCCCTGAAGCTCTACTTCAAGCGGGGATACGCCAAGGTACTTATCGGCATTGCCACAGGAAAGAAGAGCTATGACAAGCGCAAGGATATCAAGGAGCGGGATACACGGAGAGAACTGGACCAGAAGTTCAAAGGTTCACACAAGTTGAACCTTTGATATCCGGTGTTAATGTCTGAGGGATCAGCCGTCACTCATCAGTGACTCCAGACGCTGCATCAGCTCAGGGTGCTGTTGCAGGCTCATGAAGATGGCCTGATAGCGCTCAATATTGAGTCCCCTGTCTGCAATCGCAGTTCGGATATCCTCTGTCGCCTCCATCTCGATATCCATCAGCTGCGGCTGGATACTCTGCAGCGTCTGCTCCTCTTCACTGCTGATCTCCACCTGATCGGCAGCCTGCGGATTCTGCATGGCGATCATGATCTCCTGAAATCGCTCCAGCTCCATCCCTTCATCCAGAATCACCTGCTGGACATCCTCCTGGGCTTTCTGCTGAATAGGCTGAATGGCATCGGACGCCTCCACGAAGGTTGTCAGCTCGTCATCACTGATCTCATCGGGAGTCGGGACCTGTGGCATTCTCTCGTGCTGCTGAGGTTGTTCGTAAACCTCCTCCTGATTCTCACTCTGGGCGAACGTGACGCCGACAGACAAAAGAGTCACTGCCAGTCCTGTTAAAAGGGTTTTCATTGCTTGCATTGGGATTCCTTTTCTAAATATTTTGATGTCATGGAATATATATTCAACTGATAATATAAAGATTAATTGCACCTAAGTAGAGAAATTTATCGCACGGATTATATCTTGATAAATATTCAAAACATTAGGATCATTTAATCTTTAATCGTTGTAGCATTCTTTCAAACTGAATGCAGACAACATTTCTGACATCGGTGAAGGAATAAGAGATCAGTGCTTATATAAAATAGATGTGTGATTGCCTGTAAGCCGAATTCTGTTCCCCTCTTCAGGCTGACAAAGGATCGGTAACCATCTATCTGGGCTCCGGATCACTCCGAAGCTCTTGCGTTCTACCCGATTGTATAGCGGCGGACGGCGCACAATCTGCGTGAACTTGCACCCCGTGAGGTTTACAATGCGCACGGTCATCACTGGCGTGCCGGTGAGCTCTTACCTCACCTTTTCACCCTTACTGCCGGCCAGGCCGTCAGCGGTCTGTTTTCTGTTGCACTCTCTGTCTCCACGCCGAAGCGTGAAGCCTTCCTGTTAGGAAGCACGGTGTCCGCTGGTGTTCGGACTTTCCTCACTGCACGCATCCCCCTGTCGGTCTGCATGGAGAGCCATGGTTACCAGACGGGGAGATGCGTACAGAGCGGTTACCCGGCAACCACACACGTCCTGAAGATAACGTTTCAGCGTGGATCTATCGCATAGTTAAAGTCAGACAGAACCGCCCGCTCAGGCTCAGACAGATCCAGACGACAGAACAGATGATCAAGAGGAGCAGGGAAGGTTCAGACTTTCAGCTCCTGTTTGGCCTGATCAAAGAATGTCGGGTCGACGACAATCCGGCCGCTGTTCTCATCGATGATGATCTTGTTTTTCCTGCGAACTTCAACCTGGGTCTGGGGTGGCAGTGACATTCCGAGAGCTGCACCCTTCTCCATGGCTACAACAGCAATGCTGTTGTTGAGTCCGTTTCTGAGGCGTTTGTAGCTGCGCAGGTAACGCTGGTCCAGATCTTCCTCAACCTTCTTGCGCTTCTCAAGAAGTGCATCCTCTTCACTCTGGGTGGTTTCGACCACCTTGTCGAGGTTCTCCTTCTTCTCACTATGCAGCTGCTTTACCTCGGTCAGCCTCTCGCTCACCTCTTCGATTTCAGGTCCGATCTCCTCCTGACGTTTCTGGATCTCTTCAATCCGCGAGGCGGACTTCTCGACCAGCTGATTCTGGGCCTCGATCTCCTTGGTCAGTGCGTCATACTCACGATTGTTCCGTACCGAGAGCTGCTGCTCCTCATACTTCTCAACCTTCTCATTGGCACTGCTGATCTCCAGCTCAAGATTCTTCAGCTCGACTTCAAGGTCTGTCCTCTCCTGTTCAAGTTTTCCCAGCCTCATCTCCTGTCTTGCAATATCGGTCTCGATATCCAGGACCTCTTCAGGCAGATCTCCTCTCAACTGCTTCAGTTCATCAATCCGCGTATCGATATACTGCAGATTTGCCAGTTTCTGTAATATGTCTTCCATGTTTGTAATCAGTTACTCCAGGGTTTTGTTTTCAAATTCAGGCGAGTAGATCTTCACCGGATTGGTGACAGACTCTACTGACAATATCTCTACATCTTCAAATGCTTCCGTCAACTCCTTGCGGATGGCCTCGACGACCGGAAACTCACTCTCATAGTGCCCCACATCCACCAGCAAGAAATCCTCTCCCTCAGTAAAATACTCATGATACTTGATATCGGAAGTGACATAGGCGTCCGCACCGGCGGCCAGAGCGGCCTGTTTGAGGGAGATTCCCGCGCCACCGCAGACCGCGACCTTGCAGATGCGCCCGGCATCACCGGAGAATTTGATGGCGCTTACATCCAGTGCCCGGCAGACAAGGTGCAAAAATTCGTCCCGGGAGATGCCGTCCTCCGGATAGGTTCCGATCACACCCATACCGAAATTGTTCGAAGGGCTGGCCATATCCAGAACCTGGAACGACCCCTTCTTAAGCAGGCCTTCACGCTCCAGGGCACGCCTCAGGGTTTCAACATTGTGCGCATCAATGACCGCTTCAAAACACTTCAGCCCCTCCTTTCTGCCTGAGACGGGGAAATAGTGGGCCTCTTCGGCTGAATGGTAGTTCAGCAGTTTCAGAACGGCTTCGGTGTCCTCGAAGGCAGTGGTCAGCCTGATCTTCTGACTGACCGCGTAGTTCTTCTCAAGAAACCGCAGCTCGTCAAGTCCCAAATGGTTGGCAAGCGTAAATGAGACCCCGTCCAGGGCAGCGTCGAGATTTGTATGGGCGGTGAAAAGGGAGAGGTTGTTCCGGATCAGCTTGTAGATGATCCGACCCTGTTCATTGTCAGGGTTTATACTGCTGATCTTCCGAAAGATCAGCGGGTGGTGGGAGACAATCAGCTGACACTCTTTGTCGATCGCTTCATCGACAACAGCCTCGGTGACATCGAGACAGACCAGGACTCGTTTTACATCCTGTTGATAGTCACCTACGAGAAGTCCGACGTTATCATAATCCAGCTTTATCTTGGGGGGTGCCCACTGGTGCATAAAGTTGGTGATATGCCGGACCTTCGTGTTCAAGCGACTCACCCCCTTAGAATGGTTAGAGTTGGGAGAGTCGACTTTTCAGGCCATCTGGCGGCCTGTTTTATGCCGCAGAATCTGGAAAACATCAGATGTAAATTACGTTTTTTCACAGAAAGTGAAATTACGATTTATTTCCCTCTGGTAAAAGGCTTATTTTTTATAATTGCAGCATGCAGCTGCCTCTCACTCCCTATTTGAATCGGGACCGCTGCCTGTTCAGATGTCGCAAACCATGTAGAACTCGTAATTCGAACTCCGAAACCGGACGGCTGCAAGACCTCTCTCTCCAGGCCCGTGCACATTTCGAATCAAAAACCGGAACATTTCCGGGAGATCCGGAACGACGTGCACTATATCTAACGCATCAGACAGGGAGTTATGACTATCTTTCTTAACCTTCAGTTGTTACTATGGATGTAGATATCTGTACCAGACTTGAGAAAACACGGGAAGTGATTCGCCAGACCTGCCAGCGCATCGGCCGGAATCCTGATGATGTCCTGCTGGTAGCCATCAGCAAGACCAAGCCGGTGGAGGCGATCGAGGAGGCCAGCTCCTGCGGGCAACTGCACTTCGGAGAGAACCGGGCGCACGAGCTCCAGGAGAAGATGGAGCACTTCTCTTCAGGTTCTGACAGCTCAGATTCTGCCGGTTCAGGCGCTGGTGGTTCAGATTCTGCCGGTTCAGGCACAGAGGGTTCAGGCGCTGGTGGTTCAGACAAGAAGGGCTCAGGTGGTGAAGGGCCGATCTGGCACTATGTCGGACCGGTTCAGACCAACAAGATCAAGTACATGACAGACCGTGTCGACTGGATCCAGTCGATCTACAAGAGAAAACACCTCAAGGAGATCGAGAAACGAGCCAAACGCACCGGACGCATCATCAATGTCCTGATCCAGATCAACATCAGCGGTGAGTCACAGAAGCAGGGATGCCAGCCGGAAGACCTGGGCAGCCTGTTGACCTACGCGCAATCTCTGAAACAGGTGCGCGTTCGCGGAGTGATGGGGATGGCGACGTATACGAGTGATACGGAGATCATCCGCCGTGAATTCAGACTTCTGAAAAAGACTTTTGATGATCACCTTCACCTGAGCGAGGGGAGTGTGGAGCTGGAACATGTGTCGATGGGAATGAGTAACGATCTCGAGATCGCCCTGGAGGAGGGTTCAACCATGGTGCGGATCGGGACGGATATCTTTGGAGAACGAGAGTATTGACATCCCCATGCGTGTTGTTGCCAATACCTTTTTTATTTTACGTCTGAACCTGCCTGACCGAAACTTCTAAATACTGACAGCCATGAAACTCACAGCTCTTGAAATCAAGCAACAGACCTTCGACAAGGCTATCCGGGGATACGATATGGGAGAGGTGCAGGCATTTCTGAACCTGGTTTCAAATGAGTGGGAACATCTGGTGGCCCGGAACAGGGATCTTGAGCAGAAGCTCGACAAGATGCAGGACAAGTTGAGTCACTACGAGCGGGTGGAGTCTACCCTTCATGAGACACTGCAGACAGCCAAGGAGTCAGCCGAGCACAAACTGGAGGGGGCCAAGAGTGAATCCAGGAACATTATCGAGCGGGCCGAGATGGAGGCAGACTCCATATTGAGGGATGCAGCCCGGGAGCGCAGGGAGATCCGTCAGAGCATTCTGAGCCTGCTCGATCAGCGTGAGCAGGTCATCTCCGGAATTCGCTCCTATCTGGATATCGCCCGCAACTCGCTCGATAATTTTATCGAGGATGAGGCGCGCCTGTTTACAAGACCGGCCGTCGGAGAGAGCAGTAGCGGATCATCGTCGCCTGATGGTGATCGCAACCTGGCTGAAACCACTTCTGATGATGCGCATGATGCGGAGAGACAGATTGCATCTTCCGATGGATCGGAAAGTGGCAACGCTCCGTCATCAGCTGGCGGTGATAGTTCAGCACGTGGTGAGTCAGGCATCAGAGAGTCTGGCTATGGTGAGTCAGGAGATGGAGTGCCGGAGTTCGTCGACCCGACATTTAGTGAAGCTGATGATGCAGAACGTGGTGTTGCTTCTGATCGTGACGGTGAGGGTGACGACGGATTACAGAGGGAGAGAAAAGCACGGTCTGCGGATCGCAAATCGGCTGACACTGACGTGGATATGGATGACATTCTGGATCAGCTCGATTGAACGTCCACTATTCACTGTTCGTTAGCTATAGAGCCGGAGCCGCTGTCATCGCTGATCCGGAAGGTTAACACTCCGTTCACAGAGGGAGGAAAATTTGTGAAATAAGGGGTTAACGACAGTCGTTTTATTTGTAAATTACCAGTTGCTATTTATTCCCATTTTGTTTTTTAATGGGGGTAGAGATGCAGGCAATGCAAAACCCCGATTTATCTGTTCTTATTCTGGTCAGAATCTTACCTGAGAGACGAAGTGGCATAAATTCAAATGAATCCAACTATTGTCTGGCAAATCAGATTACGGCTCTGATTACAGAAACAAGAGCGGTTTTGCAGAGTCTCAGAGGAACTGAAACATCTAGTCCGATTATTCATGAGCTTTGATGGTTTCGACGATGAGCTCTATTGGAATGAATACCAATGGGAAGCTCACCTGGATGAACTTGAGAAAAAAAGTGAGCAGTTGCGCAGGTTCATCACCTCAGATCCCAAAGGCAACGTTCCGCGATGGTTAACTCTGTTGAGGGAAAACCTGGATGAAAACGAAGCAGTAGATGCCTTCATTGAGGAGGAGCTGCTTCTTGATGAAGCGTACTTCCCGGAAGATGAAGATGACTGGGAAGATGAGGATGACGACTTCGAAGACGACGATCTCTTTTTTGGTCTCGGCGGCGACAACGATGAGTTCTCCTTTGATGACGACGACGACGATGATGATGACTTTGAAGCCGGTGAGGAGTGGAAGTTTCTGAGCGAAGACTTCACTGAATCGGAATACGGTTCACTCGAAAATCTCCACACCTATGTCACGGCCAGAATGCTCGCTGTCGACATCCTGAAGTGGGCCGAATCCATCCATGAGCAGTACCACAACAAGACCTATCACGACTTTGTGAGTGATATTCTCAAGATCGGCGCGAAGATCGCCGGTGGCTACTCTTTTGGTTATGAGCAGGACTATCTGGGTGGCAATATCGCCTACAACAAGAAGGCGCTCTACTTCTCAAACAGTGCACTTCAGCTGCTCCAGAAACAGAAGAGAGCTGCCTACATGACGCCGGCTGTCTACCGTAACTTCCACAGCCGCCTGTTCGAACTCCGTAATGATCTGGGAGTCCATATCCAGGAGCTGCGGGACCGATTCAACCTCGGCCTTGAGTAGGTAAGGAGAACCGGGAGAAACGAGCTCTGGAACAGCAAATCCCAGAGAAGAACTCTTGAAACCGGTTTCAGAAGTCACAGAGGAGTACCTTTTACCCTTGATCCGTGCCCTTATCTTTACCCAGATCGGTCACCTCATGTGGCTTGAAGGCGTTAAAGAAGTCGAGAGGGAGAGGCAACACCGCAAACGTAGCGTTCTCTTCGCTGATCGCGCTCATGGCCTGGAGGAATCGAAGCTGCAGAGCTGTCGGTGTCGTTTCGATCATCTTTCCAGCCTCAACCAGTTTTGCCGCCGCCTGATACTCACCCTCGGCATTAATAATCTTGGCCCGCCGGTCCCGCTCCGTCTCCGCCTGTCGCGCCATGGCACGCTTCATCGTTTCAGGCAGGATCACATCCCGAACCTCAACCGAGACCACCTTGATTCCCCAGGGATCGGTATGCGTATCGATTGTCTCCTGAATATTTTTGTTGATGGTGTCACGTTCAGCCAGCAGCTCATCCAGTTCAACCTGCCCCACCACACTCCTCAACGTGGTCTGTGCCAGCAGTGAGGTGGCAGCAATGTAGCGTTCGACCTGAATCACTGCCCGTTCGGCGTCCACCACCCTGAAGAAGGTGATCGCATCCACCTGGACCGTCACGTTATCCTTGGTTATCGCCTCCTGCCTGTCCACATTGATCGTCAGTACCCGCAGGTCCACCCGCTCCACCTTGTCGATGAACGGGATCAAGACGATCAGGCCGGGACCCTTTGTCTCCTGAAACTTACCGAGCCGGAAGACGACCGCCCGCTCATACTCCCGCATAATCTTGAACATCTGCGGCAGCAGTATCGCCAGAATAACAATGAGGGTAATCAGCCATACCATAAGATTGGTCGCAGCTCCTGGATCATTCATGTGAGGTCTCCTTTAGGTGTTTGGCGGGTATCATTCAGATTATCAGGGGTGTTCTCTTTCGGCCTGACCTTGATGACAAGGCCTTGGATCTCAACAATATAGCAACTTTCGCCAGCTTCCACAGGCTCATCACTGACAGCTTTCCAATACTCTCCGTTCACCAATACACGCCCGCCGGTTGAATCCACTCTGTCGATCACTTTGGCCTCTTTGCCGATCATCGCCTCCTTGCCGGTACGATGCTCACCGAACTGCGCCTTGATGCCGTAGGTGACGATCCATGCAAAGAAGAGTACCGTCAGTAGCGTGGCCGGAATCAGCCAGTAGAAGGAGATCTGCATCACGTCCGGCAGATCCTGAAACAGCATCAGAGCCCCCAGAAAGAAAGCCACTGCCCCTCCCGTCAGCAGGATTCCGAAGGTCGGCGTGAAGGCCTCGATAACAAACAGAGCCAGTGCAATTCCGATCAGCAGAAATCCAGCCACGTTGATCGGCATGGCTGCCACTCCGTAGAGCAGCAGGACGAGCGCAATAGCCCCGGCCATACCGGGGACGATAGCTCCGGGGCTGGTGATCTCCCCTACAATCCCGTAGATCGCAACAAGTGTCAATATGAGCATGATCTCAGGTCTGAGAATAAAGCTGAAAAAAACCTCAGCCAGGTTCCGTTCAATGTTCCGGATCTCAGCATTACGCGTGTTCAGAACCCTCTCCCCGATCTCCATTCCATCAATTTCGGAGAGCAGATGGTCGATATTGTCAGCAATCAGATCAACCACCCCCAGTTCAAAGGCCTCATTAGCCGTCGCCGCAACACCGTCACTCACAGCAGATCGAGCCCACTCCGCATTACGCCCTCTCTGCTCAGCGATACTCTCAATATAGCTTTCAGAGTACTCAAAAATCTTTCTCTGTGAGACCGTATCCATCTCAGCCCCTCCCATCGCCACCGGTGAAGCGGCCCCGATATTGGTCGCCGGAGCCATCGCTGCCACATGCGCCGCCATGGTGATAAAGGTTCCGGCACTTCCTGCGTTTGCCCCTTCCGGGGATACATAGACGACGATCGGGTGATCGGTGCCGAGCATGAGTTGCACAATCTCCTGCGTTGAGTCAAGCAAACCACCCGGCGTATTGAGCTGCATGACCAGCACTTCATCCCCGTTCTCAATCGACAGGTGAAGGGAGCGATCCAGGTAGTTGAGCGTGGTCGGTCCGATGGTTCCGCTCACACTCATGACACTGACCGTAGGACCCTCCTCTTCTGAACCGTCTGATCCGTTGGCTTGTCGGTCATCCAGAACGACGTCCGGCCTGCTCATATCGGGTCCAGCCGGCCCCGTGCTGATCAGGATCATGCCTGCAAACAACAGGAGAGTGGCCACTGTGCCGATCCTTCCTATACGTTTGTTTCCTCTGTAAGTCATTGTTGTCGCTCTCCCTTCACACTGTCACTCTCAGATCCGGGATATATCGGCTTCCTGAACCGTTAATTTGAATCTCTGTCGCATCTGTCTGCAGAGGGCTTTCAGACAACCATCTGTAGCGGGACAATTGGATAACCCTCTACAGACCATCCCGTTCAAGCTCATGGTGCAACACGAACTGCATGTTGATAACGCTTTAAACATGCTGATTCGATCGCTCTTTCACAATAGAGACCTTTCAGAAACTGTCAAAATGATGTGTCATTGATTCATTCGGCTGAACCAGTGCAATTGATATGGCAGTCACCCCACCATCTTTTTATAGAGGGGTGAATCTTTTGATGCCAAGAACTATAAAAGATCGTATATTTAGAGCTTTCCTGCGCCCGTAGCTCAACTGGATAGAGCGTCTGGCTTCGGACCAGAAGGTTTGGGGTTCGAGTCCCTACGGGCGTACTTTTAAAGCCGTAAAGTCATGGACTTTGCGGCTTTTTTTATTTGAAGCCGCGTCACTATTTGAAACCGCACGTAGTTCATCCGAAAGCCTGTCCCCGGCCCTGGTATTTCCATCAGAATTTAATCAAGTTGCCAGACAGGGTCTTCTGATTGCAGTATACTGAGTTTCTATGAGCGCATAATCGCATGCTGAGTTCTTCTAAGCGCATAATCGCAGTATGCTGATGCACTGTCCAGCCACCTCCTGAACCGAGAATCCAGAAAACATGAACAGAAGGAGAACCACACCGCTTGAATCTCTCTCCATTGAGAAGCACACCTGCACCTTCGATGTCCGGATGGAGAAGATGAGTATGGTCCCCTTTTTCGAGAGCCTGACAACGGATCAACTCCGGGAGGTTCACAAACGGTTCAGTGCGACACATTTTGCAGCCGGTGAAGAGATCTATCATCAGCATGAGGTCGCTACCCTGTTGCGCATCGTGGTGCATGGCTTCGTCAAGCTGAGCCAGCAGGCTGAGGACGGCCGGGACATCCTGCTCGAGATGCTGAGACCTGGAGACTACTTCGGGAGTCTCTCCTCGATGGGACAGGCTACCTACAGTGATACGGCTATCGCTCAGACCGACGTCTGCGTCCTCTCGATCAGCAACAGAGACTTTCAGACGGTTCTGAACAAGCATCCCGAGGTGGCTGTGGCCGTGCTGAACATCACATCCGAGAAGCTGACACGGGCGCGGGAGACCATCCACCACCTGACCGCTCTGCCTGTAGAGAAACGGATCGCCCACATTCTGATCACCCTCAGCTACAAATTCGGTGAAGAGAGTGAGTACGGCATCCTGCTCCAGGTTCCCCTCTCACGCAAGGAGCTTGCAGATATGGCCGGCACCTCCACCGAGACTGCCAGCCGGATCATGAGCCGGTTTCAGCAAAAAGAATACATCACGTCAGGACGTCAGTGGGTCGCGATAAAAGAGAGAGGTGCTCTTGAAGAGGTTCTGGAGAGTGATGTCTGAACCAGCTTACCCCCTGCCTTGATCCCTTCTTTTTATCCTCCTTCTTCTTTGATCCTCTTTTTTTGATCCCCTTCTTTTTGACCCAGCTCCTCTTCCTTGATTCAGCTCATTTAAGTGCAGAGCACCCGCCCTTACCTTGATATCAGATTCAACAAACAGAACTGATAGCAGAGGTGAAACGCTCAAAAAGATACCCCCACACGCTGATTGATCCAGCTCATTTTAGTGCAGAGCAACGGGCCTTACCTTGATATCAGATTCAACAAACAGAGCTGATAGCAGAGGTAAAACCGCTCAAAAAGATACCCGCACACGCTGTTTGATCCAGCTCATTTTAGTGCAGAGCAACGGGCTTTACCTTGATATCAGATTCAACACACAGTAAAAACTAAAGAGGAGAAATCATGGACAATACATTGACTCGAACCATTCTTAGAAGTGACGAACTGAGCTGCCCATCCTGCGTCAACAACATCGAATCCAGCCTGAAGCGACTGGATGGCGTTGAAAATGCGGTGGTCCACTTCAGTACCGGTCGAATTGAAGTTGAACATCTACCTGATAAGGTCTCGGGTGAGAAACTTGTCGAGACCGTCAGACAGTCGGGATATGAATCGAGAGTTTCAGCTTTCTGAATCCGGATGAACCTCTAAAACGAATTTGGGAGCCACCATGAAACTACGACACCTTCTACTCAAGCCCTTCCAGAGCCGGACGTCACGCAAGACCACCCGGCTCGTTACCGCCGGCCTGCTCATACTCTTCGGGTGGGCGGGCGGTTCACTATTTAACTCCCCGACAGCTTTCGAACTGCTGATGATCACGGCGACACTTATAGCCGGTTATGACATCGCTCAGCGTGCCTGGAACGGACTGAGAAATCGTCAGACCACTATCGAGTTGCTGGTGACGATCGCCGCTACCGGTGGCCTCGCCATCGGCATCTTCTGGGAGTCCGCCGCCGTCACCTTCCTCTTTCAGCTTGGGGGATGGCTGGAGGCCAGGAGTCTCCGCAAAACACGTCAGACTCTCAAACAGCTGATCGACCTTGCGCCGGAGAGTGCCACTATTCTGGAGAACGGCAATCAGAAAGAGATACCTGCCCATCAGGTCAGAGAGTCGATGCTGGTCCTGGTCAAACCCGGAGGCAAGGTTCCTGTTGACGGTCTTGTCGAGGAGGGTGTATCTGCCGTCGACGAGAGCTCCATTACGGGTGAACCGGTTCCCTCTCTGAAGCAGGAGGGTTCAGACGTCTTTGCAGGTACCCTCAACCAGAATGGAAGGCTTGTCATCCGCGCCTCCAGAGTCGGAGCGGAGACCACTCTCTCCAGAATTATTCAGAGAATCGAGGAGGCACAGGAGTCGAAAGCGCCGACCCAGCGGTTCATCGAGCGTTTCGCTACCTGGTACACACCGGCCATTGTTGCCCTCGGTGTTGTCGCTTTGGTGATCACAGGAGATCTTGAGCTGGCACTTACCCTGCTGGTGATCGGTTGCCCCGGTGCCCTGGTGATCTCGACACCTATCTCCATCATCTCGGGAATCGGGAGGGCTGCAAAAAGCGGGATCCTGATCAAGGGGGGAGAGTATCTGGAAAGCGCTGGCAGCATCTCTGCACTGGCTCTCGATAAAACCGGTACACTCACCGAAGGGAAGCCGAAGATTACCGACATTCTGATTTCTGAACCTGCACTGACAGCTGCTGGCAGGGGTGTGAACCACGTCACCTTTGACGGTTCAGACCTCACCACAGAGGTTGAGGAGCTGCTTACCATGGCGGGGATCGCCGAGTCAGTCTCTGAACATCCGCTCGCCCGGGCCATTCTGTCCGAGGCAAGAGAGATCGCCGACATACCGGAGCCGGACCAGTTCGAGGCGCATACCGGAAAAGGTGTAGAAGCCGAACATGGTTCAGACCATATACTGGCCGGAAGTCCGGAGTTTATCGAAGCGTCCGGTATCCCCGTCAGTCAGGAGTTTCAGAAGAGGATGGACAGTTTAAGGGAATCTGGACGGACCATGGTGCTGGTTGCACGCAACGGAACCCTTCTTGGAGCTATCGGGCTCTCCGATAAGATCCGGCCGGAGGCAGTACAGATGGTGAGGCAGCTTCGCGAGATGGGTCTCAAACGGATCCTCATGCTGACCGGTGATAACCGTGCGACCGCCGAAACGATCGCCCGGGAGGCCGGGATCGACGAGGTTCACGCACACATGCTGCCTGAGGAGAAGCTGGAGATGGTTCAGCAGCTGAAATCGGAGGGGCACCGGGTGGCTATGATCGGTGACGGCATCAATGATGCCCCGGCCCTTGCCACAGCGGATATCGGGATCGCCATGGGGGCTGCAGGTACAGACATCGCCATCGAGACGGCTGACGTCGCCCTGATGGCAGACGATCTGCTGAAGGTTCCCGAGGCACTGCGGGTCTCGAAACTGACCGTCAGGAATATCCGTCAGAACGTCGCTTTCGCGCTGGTGACGGTGACCCTTCTCCTGGCGGGAGTGATCGCCGGATCGGTGCATATGGCGGGGGGCATGCTGGTTCACGAGCTCTCGGTGATGGCCGTGATCCTGAACGGGATGCGCCTGAGATACATCAGGCCCTCCCGAAGTGGCCAGCGTCCCCGGCCACTCTCCTCACCGAAAGCAGAGGGCGCCACTTCCCGTACATTGAAAAAAGCGGCGTAACCAGAGGGTGGAACTAGTTCTGCAGTTTTACCTCCTTTTCGTAACGGGCGAAGTCGTCATCCACCAGTGTCACATCGAACCCGTTCCGCCTGAGCATGGCGGTCGCAACAGATGACCTTACTCCGGTCTGACAGTGCACCAGATAGTGAAAGTTTCTATCCAGCTCTTCAGACCGGGGTAGCAGGCGGGTGTGCGGGATATGAATTGAACCCTCCACATGAGAGGTCTCATACTCGCCCAGTCCCCGGACATCCAGAACACGGGTCTTCTCATCTGCATCCTTCACGGCATCAAACGTGACGCTCTCCAGGCTCTTCAACCGTCCGCCCTGCCTTCTGTAGAGCTCCAGATCCCGGGGTGTGACATACCCGGTCACCTTGTCCAGGCCTATTCTGTAGAGATCACGTACAGCCTCCTCCACCCGGTGCTCCTCTACAATCAGGCAGATCTGCTCATCTTCCCTGATGTAGGAGCCGGCTACGGTATTGAACTGTCGGTTGAGTGGCGAGAGCAGCGATCCCGGAATGTGGGATTCGATGAAATCGTGGCGCTCACGTGTGTCAAGCAGAACCGTACCCTCCCGGCCTGCCAGACCTTTAAGCGCTCCGATCGTCAGGTGGACCGGCCGCGGCATGCTTGCCAGAGATGGCCCCATCTTGTTGTCGCGCTTCATCCGGGCGAAGTAGTAGGGGGGCTCGGGCTGACCATCCAGGATGAAGCTGACGAAGTCATCCTCTGAGGTGGCTGATCGAATGGAGTTATTGAACCTGATCTCGTAGCCGACGGTGGAATCAGGAATGGCACTCATCGCTTTTCCGCAAGCACTTCCGGCACCATGACCGGGCCAGACCTGCATATACTCCGGCAGCGTCTTGAACTGTTCAACCGAGTTGTAGAGCACCCTCGCGGAGGGCTCCATCTGTTGCTCCATACCGGCCGCCGTCTCCAGCAGATCCGGTCGCCCGACATCGCCGGCAAAGATAAAATCACCCGTGACCAGACCGATCGGTTCATCTGCAGCCTCTCCATCCGTAATGTAGTAACTGAGATGCTCCGGCGTATGGCCCGGCGTATGCCAGGCCCGGATCGTGACACTGCCTATATTGAACGTGTCTCCATCCTTCAGAAGCTCAAAGTCGTACTTGTCCCGGCTGTTCAGGAGCCACTCATAGCGCCAATCCTCACCCCCTTCATCGGATGCGTAGACCTTCACCCCCTGCTCCGCAAATGCGCGCAGACCGGAGAGATAGTCCGCATGGATGTGGGTGTCTGCCGCCGCAACAATGGTCAGATTCTCTCTGGCTGCCGCATCAATGTAGGTGTCGATGTCCCTCATAGGGTCGATAATCACAGCTGTCCCCTTCGCCTGGCACCCGATCAGATAGGCGTATTGTGCCAGTTTATCATCATAAAATTGTCTGAAATACATAGTTGTCGCTTTTTTGGTGAAGTGTGCGCTGGCGAACTCTTCAATATCGAAAGATATCGGAATCCCAAGATATCGGATTTGTCACTACTTAACGACTTAACGTCAGGCAGCAGTGTCATGACATTGGACCGGAGTCATTATCGCCGTATTTTTATAGAGTCAGCTCTGATGGATCATCTGGCCTGAAAACACTCTCATTGACAGCTGAATCGGTACGAGCCGGGCAGCGCAGGAGATGAAGGTTCAGTTTTATGCTTCATTCAAAAAACTGATGATGGCAGCCCTTTTTACCTCTGTGACTTCTCGTTCAGAAAGAGTTGCAATCCAGCCGGACTATTATAAAACGGCGGAATCGACGCGATCGGCGACTGGTTCAGCCGGAAGAATAGTGGCCCGCCTGCTAACAAGCTCACTCCGCAGTGCTCTGCTCCTGGTAGTGGCCACAGGGATCCTGCTTTATGGTGCAGAGGCTGCAGGTGCACAGACCACGATCACGCCTGAACCCGAGAGCCGGTTCTGGATAGAAGGCACCTCCAATGTCAACAGCTTCAGCTGTATCGCAGAAGCGTTCCAGGGGGGAATGGTGATCGAACCGGAACTGCCCGAAGAGATGCCGGAGAAGATCGAAGGGGACGTTATCCTGGAGCTGAAGATTCCTGTACTTGGCTTTGAGTGCGGCAAACGACGGATGAACAGGGATATCAACAGGGCCCTGAAATCCGATTCTCACCCGTTTATCCATTTCGAATATCACAATGTACGGGTCGCAGACAGGCGGCAGCAGGAGATCGCAGACGGGCGGGAGCAGGAGATCACAGACGGGCGGGAGCAGGAGATCACAGACGGGCGGGAGCAGGAGATCACAGACAGCCGGGAGCAGGAGGAGTCATTCGAAGGGAGAGGCAGCAACTGGCTGCTGGAGGTGGAGGGGGTCTTGACAGTGGCCGGGACGTCCAGGACCATCACCTTCAACGCTGAGGGAGCTGTGCTGGATGAGAAGCGCGTCAGGGTGAGGGGTCACAAGGAGATACTCATGACCGATTACAACATTGAACCCCCGACGGCGCTTCTCGGTGTGGTCCGCGCACAGGATGAGTTGACCGTTTACTTTGATATCCAGGCCACCATCCATTGAGTAGCTGCTGAGTCCATTGTGTAGTTGTAGAGTCAGACATCGGCCTGGGACGAAAGGGTATCACTTCTTGTCAAGACCCTGCAGCTTGGCCTCTATTCCATAACGGGTATGGGGAACGGCCTCCAGGCGCTGCCAGGGAATCGGCTTCCCGCTTGCACGGCAAATTCCGTAGGTTCTGTTCTTGATACGCGCCAGTGCTCTATCCAGCTGCCGAATATAGCTCTCAGTCCTGCTGATCAACCGATAGTACATCTGAATGGTCTCTTCATCGGTAGCCACATCCGCCATGTGGTGAGCAGTTGATGAGCTGTCCGCTTCATCAGATTCCATCATGTTGGCCAACGATTGCTGAAGCTGCTCCAGCTCCTCATAAGCTTCATCCTGTTTTTCCAGAATCAACGCTTTGAAGTAGGCCAGATCCTGATCGCTGAGATGGGTTGTCGTAAGTCTTCCGGTATCTACTGTTGCTTGCATCATGTCAGTGGTCTTTTGAGGTTATAGATCATGTCTGACTCTGATCACAAGAAACATGATA
>Ga0209487_1000453_pt1 | contig 37461 bp, 36 predicted proteins | sample Poulit2012_FD_187524 | JGI IMG/M metagenome (GOLD analysis project Ga0209487, IMG submission 187524) | Agricultural soil microbial communities from Georgia to study Nitrogen management - Poultry litter 2012 (SPAdes) (version 2) | ecosystem: Environmental > Terrestrial > Soil > Agricultural land...
CAAGCGTCTGGGCGAACTGCAGCACGCAGACCGCCAGGATCGCTCCCCGGTAAGGCCTCAGGAAACTGGCCAGCAACTCGCGCACACGGTGACGCTACACCGCTCCAGCGATATCGAGGCCGTCCGGGGCGAGGAGTTCGCCGTTAGCGCACCGCGCATCTGTGCAACGCGTAGGCGCCCCCGTAGGGCAGCGCAGCCGATCGTCAGTGTGTCGTCACGCGGCGCGAGCAGACGACGACGAGCGGCAGGACGGCGGAACGTCGCCGGTGCGTGTTACTGCTGCGGCGGCGGGGGCGGTGGGGGTACGTCCTCCCCCCGCCCGGCGTCTTGCTCTCCCTCAGGGACCTGCCCGGCTTCCGCAGCCTGGGAGAAGGGCCGGCCGGAGCGCTCCCCCGCGGTGGTCGCTTCGGCGGTGGCTTCGCTGACCTGCCCGCGGGCCTCGCGCAGCGCCTCGGATGGGTCCTGGAGGGAGGTTTCGGGCAACTCCACATCCAACCCCTCGATGTGTTCGGCGGTCGATGCCCGTTCCTTGCGCCGGCGTGCACGCCGACCCGAGGGACCACCTGCGGGGCCGGCGTCGTCATCGCCGCCACCGTTGTCGCCGTCGTCGTCATTGTCGAATCCCGGCGGGGGCTGTTCGCCGCCGAAGGCCGAAGCGATCGAACCCAGCGCCGCGGTGAATTCGGTGGGGATGACCCAGAGCTTGGAGGAGGAGCCGTTGGCGATCTGCGGCAGCATCTGCAGGTACTGGTAGGCCAACAGTTTCGGATCAGCGTCCCCGCGGTGGATGGCGTCGAACACCTGCAGGATCGCCCGGGACTCACCCTGGGCCTTGAGGATCGCCGACTGCGCCTGACCCTCGGCGCGCAGGATCGCGGCCTGCTTCTCACCCTCGGCGGTGAGGATCTGGGACTGCTTGACACCCTCGGCGGTGAGGATCGCCGCACGCCGGTCGCGCTCGGCACGCATCTGCTGCTCCATCGAGCCCTGCACCGAGGCCGGCGGGTCGATTGCCTTCAGTTCCACCCGGTTCACCCGGATACCCCACCGACCGGTCGCCTCATCGAGCACCCCGCGCAATTGACCGTTGATCTGGTCGCGGCTGGTGAGCGTCTGCTCCAGGTCCATCGACCCGATCACGTTCCGCAGGGTGGTCACCGTGAGTTGCTCGATACCGGTGATGTAGTTCGCGATCTCATAGGTCGCGTCCTTGGGGTTGGTCACCTGGAAATAGATGACCGTGTCGATGCTCACCACGAGGTTGTCAGAGGTGATCACCGGCTGCGGGGCGAAGGAGACGACCTGCTCGCGCAGGTCGACCCCGGCACGCACCCGGTCGATGAAAGGGATCAGGAAGTGCAGTCCGGCGTACATCGTGGACTGGTAGCGCCCGAGGCGCTCGATGATCAATGCCACCGCTTGGGGCACGATCCGGATCGACTGGCGGATCGCCACGATCACGAAGATCGCGAAGACTACCGCCACCACGATGAAACCGATTTGGGCTCCGGTCACGCTACTTCCCTCGAGTTGTTGGACAGGTGGATGAGTGCTGCTCGGTACAGCCTAGGGGGTGCGGGCCCCGGTTGGGACCGTTCACAAGAGCAGTTCGGCCCCGACCCCGAACGAGCAGCCCGTTCGAACTAGTACCCGGGCCCGGGCGGACCGTAGGGCTGGCTGGGATTGGTCTCCACCGGCGCGGGCTCCACGATCGCGGTGGCACCATCGATGCGTACCACTGTGACCCGGGCGCCAACCGGCAGCACCACTCCGGGAGTCTCGGTGCGGGCAGTCCAGACCTCACCGGTGAGTTTGACCCGGCCGGCGCGGTCGGACACATCGGAGACCACGGTGGCCATGCGCCCGCGGTGGGCGGCGACATTGGTCCGCGCATCGGGAGTGTTGGACTTCAACTTGGCCAGCGCCCACGGGCGCACCAGCACCAGCAGCCCCGCCGAGACGACGGCGGCGATGATCAGTTGCAGCCAGAACGGTGCACCGACGGCACCGGCGATCGCCGCGGCGGTGGCACCGCCGGCGAGCATGAGGAACAGCAGATCCACGGTGAGCATCTCGATCACACCGAGGACCAGGGCCACCCCGAGCCACCACAGCCAGCCCATTGCTTACCTCCTGCGTCGTGTGCTGCCTATCCTAAACGAACCGTAAATGGCGTGGTGGCTCGCAATGCTGCTCCTGACCGGGCCCGCTCCGGCCCGGTGAGGCACCTCCGCTTTCCCCGTACGGGCACGTTTCGGCCGTATGTGCCCCGCTCCACGCCGTTGGGCGGCCCCCCGAACTCAGACGTGTGCGCCGGCCGTCTGCAGGTTCGGTTGCCGCCCCCGGGCGCTCCACCGGTGTCCGTGGCGTTCCACCACCAAGTCCACACCGAAGGTGCGGGAGAGGTTCTCCTCGGTCATCACCGAGAACAACTCACCGCTGGCCTCGACCTTCCCCTCCCGCAACAGCAGCGCGTCGGTGAACCCCTCGGGAACCTCTTCCACGTGGTGGGTGATCAGCACCAACACCGGAGAGGCCAGGTCCCGCGCCAACTCGGTCAGCGCGCCCATGAGTTCCTCCCGGCCGCCCAGGTCCAAACCGGCGCCGGGCTCATCGAGGATGAGCAACTCGGGATCGGCCATCAGCGCCCGGGCGATCTGGGTGCGCTTGCGCTCCCCCTCCGACAGCGTGCCGAACCGCCGTTCGGCCAGGTCCGCTACTCCGAAGGCGGCCAGCAGATCCATGGCACGGGAATCGTCGACTTCCTCATAAGACTCCCGCCACCGGCCCGTCACGCCGTAGGAGGCGGTGCGGACCACATCGAGTGCCGTCTCCCCGCCGGGGATGCGGTCGGCCAAGGCTGCACTGGCCAGTCCGATCAACGGGCGCAACTCGAACACGTCCACCGCGCCGAGTCGTTCACCGAAAACATCCACGGTGCCGGACGTCGGGTGCATCTGTGCGGCCGCCAACTGCATGAGTGTGGTCTTACCGGCGCCGTTCGGGCCGAGCACCACCCACCGGTCCCCCTCATCGACCGACCAATTCACGCCGTCGAGAATCGTCTTGGCGCCGCGGCGCACCGTCACATCGGTCAGGTTGAGCACGTCACCCATATCGCCACAGCCTAGTTCACCTACGGTGGAGGTTATGTCGCTGGACATCCCCCGATCGATACTCGCCGCGCTGTGGGCACCGCGCTTGGGCGAGGCACCCGATCCGGCCGAGGTTGCCGTGGCCGCCCAGGCGGTGCGCGGTGAGGCCGACGACGACGCCCGCGGCCTGACCAGCGCCGAGTTGCTCGCGCAGATTGCCGGCACCGCCGTGCTAGCCGCGCTTCCGATACCCGGTGACCCGATCCGACTCCCGGCACCGGCGAGGTCCCCGGCGTTGGATGCCGGGCAAGTCGTCATCAGCGGCCCTCCGGGTGGAGCGCCGGGACTGTTGCGGGTGGCCGTGCCCCAAGAGCAGCCCTTCGGGTCGGAATGGGAACCGGGTGAACTGCTCAGTTGGCAAGTACTCACCGACCCGGTGGATGGCACCTCGTGGGTGCCCCCGGTAGTGACGCTGGCCGAGGCCCGCACCGGCTTGGCCGAAGCGCTGAACCTGGCGATCGAAACGTTGACGAGCATGGACGTCGCCCGGTGGCGCGAGGACGCGGCCGAGGAGATCGCCATGCTCGGCAGCGACGAGTTGCCCGCACCCCTGGTCAATCGGATACCGCCCGGGATCGACTCCCGTCGCCTGCACGTACTCTCCCGCGCCGTCCGGCTGCGCGCGATCGTGGACCTTGCTACGCAGGACGACGGGGCGGCGGTGAACTCCTGGCAGGCCGATCAGCGCACCGCTGCGCTGCGGCATGTGGCCACCGCGGCGCGGACGGCGTTATCGGCCGTCACCGCTTCGGGTTTCTGATCGCCGCAGGCGGCGAGGGCTTCTCGGCCCGACGGAACCCGGGGAACTCGGCTCGGCAGAACCCCGGGACCTCCGCCCGACGGAACCCCGGGACCTCCGCCCGACGGAACCCGGGTCCTAGCCCGTCAGCACGCTGCGGTACACCTGCAGGGTGCGGTCGGCGATGGCCTCCCAGGAAAAGTGTTCCTTGGCTCGCCGCCGCCCGGCGCTGCCCATCTCAGCGGCACGCTCGGGGTCCTCGAGGATGGTAGTCAGCGCTCGGGCGAGGTCGGCCGCGAACTGCTCGGGCTGATGAGGGGTGCCCGAGCCGTCGTCGGCCTGCGCCAGCGGCACCAGCAGCCCGGTGACCCCGTCCGCGACCACCTCGGGGATGCCGCCGGTGGCCGAGGCGACCACCGGCAGGCCCAGGGCCATCGCCTCCAGGTTCACGATGCCCAGCGGCTCATAGATCGAGGGGCAGGCGAAGACCGTGGAACTGGCGAGCAGGCCGACCACATCCTCGTGCGGGAGCATTTCCTCGATCCAGATCACGTGCGGGTGGGTTCGGCGCAGCCGGGCGACCGCGGCTGCGGTCTCAGCGGCGATCTGCTCGGTGTCCGGGGCGCCGGCACACAACACGAGTTGCACATCGGTGGGCAGCTGATGGGCCGCGTCGAGCAGGTAGGTCAAGCCCTTCTGCCGGGTGATGCGCCCCACGAAGATCACCGCGGGCCGCCGGGGGTCCACCCCGTGCCGGCGGGCAATCTCATCGCTGACCTCCACCGGGGGTGCTGCCCACCGCTGCAGGTCCACCCCGTTGTGCACCACGTGCACCCGGTCGGGGTCCACCGCCGGGTAGGAACGCAGGATGTCGGCGCGCATCGCCCCGCTGACGGCGATGATCGCGGCGGCGGCCTCATAGGCGGTGGCCTCGGCCCAACTGGACAGTGCGTACCCGCCGCCCAACTGCTCGGCCTTCCACGGCCGCAAAGGTTCCAACGAGTGCGCGCTGAGCACATGCGGGATGCCGTGCAGCAGCCCCGCCAGGTGGCCGGCGAGGTTGGCGTACCAGGTGTGGGAGTGCACCAGATCGGCACCGGCCACATCGGCTGCCATCGCCAGATCCACCCCGAAAGTGCGAAGCGCCTGATTCGCCCCGGACAGGGTCTCCGGTTCGATGTAGCCGTGCACGCCCTCCTCCTGGCGGGGACCGTCGAAGCAGCGCACCTGCACCTCGATGCGCCGGCGCAGCACCCGGGCGAGTTCGGTCACGTGCACCCCGGCACCTCCGTACACGTGCGGTGGATACTCGCGGGTGAGTAGGTCGACACGCATGCACAGCGTCCTTTCCAAGGCGTTCTCAACCCGCAGGGCGACCAGCGCCGAACGCCCGACACGCGTGGACGTATCGGGCCCGAATCGTTCGCCGAACGAGTGGGCTCAGCCTAGGGTGCAATGCATGGCCACACCACGGGTTCTCGCGATCGTCCTGGCGGGGGGCGAAGGCAAACGGTTGATGCCGCTGACCACCGATCGGGCCAAACCCGCAGTGCCCTTCGGCGGGATCTACCGCTTGATCGACTTCGCACTGTCCAACCTGGTGAACTCCGGCTACCTGCGGGTGGTGGTGCTCACGCAGTACAAGTCCCACTCCCTGGACCGGCACATCGCCAAGACCTGGCGGATGAGTTCGCTGCTCGGCAACTACGTGGCCCCGGTACCCGCCCAGCAACGGGTGGGCAAGAACTGGTTCCTGGGCAGCGCTGATGCGATCTACCAGTCGCTCAACCTCATCGACGACGAGCAACCCGACATCGTCGTGGTGGTGGGCGCCGACCACGTGTACCGGATGGACTTTTCCCAGATGGTCGAGGCGCACATCGACTCCGGCGCCGAGATGACCGTGGCCGGCATCCGCCAACCGATCGAACTCGCCAACCAGTTCGGGGTGATCGACGCCGACAGGAGCGACCCCAGCCGGATCGCTGCGTTCCTGGAGAAACCTGCCCAGCCGCAGGGGCTCGCCGACTCCCCCGGTGAGGTGCTTGCCTCGATGGGCAACTACGTGCTCACCGCCGATGCGTTGGTGGAGGCGGTGCGCCAGGACGCCAAGTCCACCACCTCCCGCCACGACATGGGCGGGGATATCGTGCCCTACTTCGTCGAGCGAGGGCAGGCCGGGCTGTATGACTTCATCCACAACGACGTGCCCGGGTCCACCACGCGGGACCGTAACTACTGGCGCGACGTGGGCACGCTGGACGCCTATTACGACGCCAACATCGACCTGATCAACGTGGAACCGGTGTTCAACGTGTACAACGACGCCTGGCCGGTACACACCGGGTACGTGGGATTGCCTCCGGCGAAGTTCGTGCACGCCGAGGCCGACCGGACCGGACATGCCCGGGATTCGATTATCTCCCCCGGCGTGGTGGTCTCCGGCGGGGATGTGCGCGGTTCGATCCTGTCCCCGGGAACGAGGGTGAACTCGTGGTCGGAAGTGTGCGACTCGGTGCTGATGGACGGCGTGCAGGTGAGTCGGTACGCGCGGGTACAGCGCGCGATCCTGGACAAGAACGTGGTGGTGGAAAAGGGCGCCACCGTAGGCGTCGACGCCGAACTGGACCGGTCGCGAGGTTTCATCATCACCGATTCCGGGCTCACCGTGGTGCCCAAGGGCGCGCGGATCGAAACCGCATGAACCGCCGCCTGGTGGTGCTGGATGTGGATTCCACGTTCATCGCCGCGGAGCAGATCGACCTGCTCGCCGAGTACGCCGGGGTGGGCCCGCAGGTTGCCGCGATCACCGACCGCGCCATGGCCGGGGAGTTGGATTTCGCGGCGGCCCTGCGAGAGCGCGTCCAAGCCCTGGCCGGGCTGCCCGCGCGCGTGCTCAGCGAGGTTCGCGCGCAGATCCGGCTCAACCCCGGCGCGGGAGAACTGATCGAGGAACTGCACCAGCGCCGCTGGCCCGTAGGGCTGGTCTCCGGCGGCTTCCACGAGATCATCGACCCGCTGGCCGCCGAACACCGGATCATCAAGGTGCAGGCGAACCGCTTGGAGGTCGACGACGAACGACTCACCGGGCGGTTGCGGGGCCCGATCGTGGACCGGGCCGCCAAGGAGCACTTCCTGCGGGCCTTCGCCGCGGCGGAAGGTATCGACATGACCCGGACCGTGGCGATCGGCGACGGTGCGAACGACCTGGACATGGTGATCGCCGCCGGCGTGGGAGTGGGGTTCCGACCCAAGCAGGCGCTCGCCCAACGCGCCGATGTGGTGGTCACCGAGTCACTGCTGGAGGTGCTGGGCCACCTGGACAGCTCCTGCTAGGCCGCCGCTACGTCGAAGCCGGATAGCGCGGCCATGCGCACGGTCCCGCTATGCCGGACAGTCCGGCGATGCCGGGCCGGATGGCTACGGGAGATCGCAGCGGGCCAGGAGCAGGCCCGCACGGCCGGGCTCGTTAGGCGCCCGGTTCCGGCTCAGCCAGGCCGGTCAGCGTCGCCGCGCCCCGGCCGAGTTCGGGCCAGGGGTTCTCCGTTCGCAGGAACGCGAGCATCGCCGTCGACATTCCGGTACGGATCCGGGCCAGGGCCTGCTCCTGCGACTGCGGCCCGGCGAGAACGCGGGCGACGTGGGAAACCACCGGCTCATGGCCCACCACGAGCACCGAGGTGACCTCGGCGGGGGTGGCGCGCACGACGTCGAGCAGGTCGCCGGGGCCGGCACCGTAAAGGTCGGGCAGCCTACGCACCTCGATGCCGTTGTTATTGGGGTGGTGGTCCGGACTCGCCTCGGTGAGGCCCGCAGCGGTGAGTTTCCACGTCTGCACCGCCCGGTTCGCCGTCGAGCACAACACCAACTGCGGGACCGCCCCGTGAGCGCGCAGCAACGCCGCGAGGTTCTTCGCCTGCTCCCGTCCGCGGATGCTCAACGCCCGGTCCGCATCCTCACCGGTGGGTGAGTGGGGATCGGCCTGGGCGTGCCGCAACAGCGTGAGTTGCCGCATCACTGCCCCATGGCGTGCACGCCGCCGTCCACGTGCACAACCTCTCCGGTGGTGGCCGGGAACCAGTCGGAGACGAGCGCCGCGACCGCCCGGGCCGCGGGCTCGGGGTCGTTGGCGTCCCAGCCCAGCGGGGCCCGGCGAGGCCACTGCCCTTCCATCTGTTCGAAGCCGGGGATGGACTGCGCGGCGGTGGATTTGATCGGTCCGGCGGAGACCAGATTCACCCGAATTCCGTCCGGGCCCAGATCCCGGGCCAGGTACCGGCTGGTGGACTCCAGCGCAGCCTTGGCCACGCCCATCCAGTCGTACACCGGCCAGGCGTACCGGGCGTCGAAGGTGAGGCCTACCAGCGATGACCCGCGATCCAGCAGCGGCCGCGTGGCCACGGCCAGGGATTTGAAGGAGTAGGCCGAGACTTCCAGCGCCGTGGCAACATCCGGCCATTGGCCGTCCAGGAAGTTCCCGCCCATCACCGATTGCGGCGCGAACCCGATGGAGTGCACCACGCCGTCCAACGTATCGGCGTGCTCCCGGACCCGCTCGGCCAGCGCGTTCAGGTCCTCATCGCTGGTGACGTCCAGTTCCACCACCGGGGCCGGTTCGGGCAGCCGCCGGGCGATGGCCTGGGTCAGACGCATCTGCCGGCCGAAGGAGGACAGCACCACCTGGGCCCCTTCGCGCTGTGCGAGCCGGGCGACGTGGAAAGCGATCGAGCTTTCCATCAGCACCCCGGTGACCAGGAGTTTCTTACCGTCCAGGAGTCCCATTGCCTGTTCCCTCTCTCAATGACCCATACCCAGGCCGCCGTCCACCGGCAGCACCGCCCCGGAGATATAACCGGCGTTCGGGCCGGCAAGGAAGGTTACCGCTTCGGCCACGTCGGCGACGTCGCCGAAGCGCCCGGCGGGGATCGCACGGCGGTACTGGTCCTTGGTGTCCTGCGGAAGTTCCGCCGTCATCGCGGTGTCGATGTACCCAGGTGCCACGACGTTGGCGGTGATCCCCCGCCCGCCCAGTTCCCGGGTGATGGAGCGGGCCATGCCCACCAGTCCGGACTTGGCCGAGGCGTAGTTCACCTGCCCGGGGGAACCGTACAGTCCCACCACCGAGGAGATCAGGATGATCCGTCCGGCCCGTTGCCGGATCATGGACTTGGTCACCGCCTTCACGCACCGGAACGTGCCGGTGAGGTTGACGTCGATGACGTCGGCGAAGTCGTCCTCGCTCATCCGCAGCATCAGCATGTCCCGGTTCATCCCGGCGTTGGCCACCAGCACCTGCACCGGACCCAGTTCCTCCTCGATTGAGGCGAACGCGGTGTTCACCGAGTCCTGGTCGGTGATGTCGGCCCGAGCACTGAAGACCCCGGGGGGGACATCACCGCTGCGGGTGATGCCGGCCACCCGGTCGCCGGCCGCCACGAACGCTTCGGCGATGGCGTATCCGATGCCTCGGTTCGCGCCGGTGACGACCACCGTGCGGCCCTGGTTCTGCTCGCTCACCTTGGTTTCCTTCCTGGTCAACTGCGCATAGACGTTAGTGCACTGCGGCGCCGCGGCGATCACCCATGGCCCGGCAAGCGTCAGGAGGTGATCATCAGCAGTCAGGGTCGCACACCGTGTACCCACCCGGGCTACTCACCGCCCTTGCCACTCGTGCACACGGATGCGTGCATGCGCCAGGCGCACATGTCAACGGTCGCGAACGCCGCAGGCGACGTAGGCTGGAGCCATGGCCCGGGTCCCGTCCGTCACCTCCGCCGAGGAGCCGCTGAGTGTGCGCACCAGCCGGCGGATGCGCCGGTACCTGATCACAATGGCGATCCGGTGCGGCGGGCTGGCGGGGGCAGTGTTGACCGAGGGGTGGATACGGTGGGTCTGCGTGGTGTTGGCGGTGGCTCTTCCGTACGTTGCCGTCGCCTTGGGAAGTGAGAGCGTGGACAGTCCGTCGGGGCCGGATCGCTACTCCCCCACCCGGCCTGAACTACCGCGGGCCGAACGTGTAGGCGAGGTGGAGCGTGGTCATGACCGAGATCATCTGTAGCAGCAAGGGGTGCCGGGCCCAGGCGCGCTGGGCGGTGCGATGGAACAATCCCCGCCTACACACACCGGACCGGCGCAAGACGTGGGTGGCCTGCACCGACCACCGGGAACACCTGGAAGGATTCCTGGCCGCCCGCGGGTTCCACAAGGAGACTGTGCCGGTGGAGGACTTGGATCCGCCGGAGTCGAACGGGCCATGACCGCTCCCCCCGTCCGCACGCCGCCGGCCGCACCCCAGCGTCGCTACGGGTTCCTGACGTCCCGGCGTTGGATCGCCCTGATCGCCGGCATCGTGGCGTTGTCCGTGCTGTGCGTATTCCTGGGCTACTGGCAGTGGACCAGGCACCAGAACCGGGTGGAGCGGGTGGAACTGGTGGAGTCCAACTACGAGAACGCGCCCGTACCGCTGCCGCAGATCGTGCCGGACGCCGGTGCGCTGCTCCCTGCGGAGCACGAGTGGCAACCGGTACGCGTCCGCGGGGAGTACATCGGCCAGGTGGTGGTGCTGCCGCAACGGGGTATCGGTGGGGACCCTGCCGACCATGTATTGGGTGTGCTGGCGGTCGACGTCGGCGCTGAAGCTCCCTGGCTCCTGCTGGTGGACCGGGGCTGGTACCGCACCGACTCCTTCGCGGATCACCGCGCGGCCCAGGAACTACCATCCGGGCCGGTGGATGCCGTAGTGCGACTGCGTCCGGCAGAGCCGGCCTCCCCCCGGGTGTTGGGCGAGGGGCAGATCCACCGGCTCAACCCGGGCCAGGCCGTACAGATGGCGTTCGACGACGGTTCAAACCCCGAACAGGTCGCAGCCCAGCATGCCGGGGCACAGTTGACCAGCGGGGTTTACGGCCAACTCGCCTCCGAAGAACAAGGCGGGGCAAGCGTGCTGCCTGCGGAACTGAGTCTGCTGCCGCGCCCGGCGGCGGATCTCGGCTCGCACCTGTCCTACGCGCTGCAGTGGTGGGTGTTCGCAGTAGGTTGCTACGTCGGCCTCGTCGTGCTGGCCCGCAGGGAGGCACAAGCCGAATCCGACCCCACCCGCCAGGCACCGGCCCCAGCGTCCACCAAGCGCGACACCCCCGCCAAGCCGCGGTCCCGGCGTCGCCGGGACGATGAGGAGGACGAGGCGATCGACGCCCAACTCCACCACCCTCGGGCCGGCAACCCTCAGGCCGAGGCCGCCAACCCTCAGGCCAGGGCCACCAGTTCGGCGTAGTCGTCGCTCCACAGGTCCTCATCGCCGTCGGGAAGCAGCAACACCCGTTCGGGGTCCAAAGCGGCGACGGCTCCCTCGTCGTGGCTCACCAGCACCACGGCGCCGGTGAAAGCCCGCAACGCGGCCAGGATCTCTGCACGAGATGCGGGGTCCAGGTTGTTCGTCGGCTCATCCAGCAGCAATACGTTCGCGGCCGAGACCACCAGCACCGCCAGCGCGAGCCGGGTCTTCTCACCCCCGGAGAGCACCCCGGCCGGTTTGTGGGCATCGTCGCCGGAGAACAGGAAGGAACCGAGCACGCTGCGCACCTGGGTGTCGGTCAGGTGCGGGGCCGCACGGCGCAGGTTCTCGGCCACGGTACGGGCGGTATCGAGGTTCTCGTGCTCCTGGGCGTAATAGCCCACCTTCAGCCCGTGCCCCGGTTCGACCACACCGGTATCGGGCTCCTCCACCTGGGCGAGCAGGCGAAGCAGGGTGGTCTTCCCTGCCCCGTTCAACCCGAGCACCACCACCCGGCTGCCCCGGTCGATCGCCAGATCGACGTCGGTGAAAACCTCTTGTGAGCCGTAACTCTTGGATAAGCCTCGCGCGGTCAGCGGCACGCGTCCGCAGGGAGCGGGGTCCGGGAAGCGAAGTTTGGCTACCCGATCCGCTACGCCTTCCTCCTCGGTCTGGGCGAGCATCCGTTCCGCGCGCCGGATCATGTTCTGGGCGGCGACCGCCTTGGTCGCCTTGGCCCGCATCCGGTCGGCTTGTGCCATCAGGCTCGCGGCTTTCTTCTCCGCGTTCGCCCGCTCCCGACGCCGGCGGCGCTCATCGGTTTCCCGTTGCGCGAGGTAGCGATCCCAGCCCAGGTTGTACACGTCCAGTTCGGCCCGGTTGGCGTCCAGGAAGAACACCTTGTTCACCGTGGCCCGCAGCAGATCCGTGTCGTGACTGATCACGATGAACCCGCCCGGATAGGACCCCAGATACTCCCGCAGCCACACGATGGAGTCCGCATCCAGGTGGTTGGTGGGCTCATCCAGCAACAGGGTGTCCGCACCGGAGAACAGAATGCGCGCCAACTCCACCCGGCGGCGCTGCCCACCGGAGAGCGTGGCCAGTTGTTGGCTCAGCACCCGCTGCGGCAGTCCCAGGTTGGTGGTGATTCGGGCCGCCTCCGACTCGGCAGCCCAACCGCCCTGGGCGGTGAACTCCGCATCCAGGCGCGCATACCGGGCCATCGCCCGCTCCCGGCGGTCCGGGTCGTCGGTGGCCATGTCCCGTTCGGCCTTGCGGATGCGCCGGATCACCTCATCCAATCCGCGGGCGGACAGCACCCGGTCCATCGCTCCCACGTGCAAGTCACCCGTGCGCGGGTCCTGCGGCAGATAGCCGACCTCTCCGGTCGACGTAATCGTGCCCGCGGTGGGTTGGTGCTGCCCGGCGAGGGCCTTGGTGAGCGTGGTCTTGCCCGCGCCGTTCCGGCCCACCAGACCGATGCGGTCCCCGGCATCGACCCGGAAGGTAGCGCCGTGGAGCAACTGGCGGGCACCGATCCGCAGTTCGACGTCAGTAGCAGTGATCACCGGATCGAGTCTAGGCCGCGGTGGGCGCCGGTCGCGGAACGCTTTTCTGCGAAGAAGCTGCGATGACGGGCCGGCCGCCCCGCGCCCCAGGGTGATCGAATCCGGTCTGATGATGCCACCACGCCGTGGCCCCAAGGTGAAATAGGACGCCGGCCGATAGGCTCTGATTCATGAGTACGGCGCAGGCGAATCCTGACCGCGGGGCCCCCTATGCCCCTCCGGCAGATTCGTCTTCCGCGTCTGCATCCCGGCCCCTGACGGGCGCCGACCCCCATGCGGCTGACCGTACCCGGCCGATAGCCGGCGCCGAGCAGAGCCGTCATGCCAACGAGGGCCGTCATATGTCCTCCCACAGTTGGGCCAACGGGCAGGACGGCGCGGTGGCCCCGGGGAGTCTGTCCCGGGTGCCCGTGGGTGGGGCGACGGCGGCTCCCCGCCCGAAGACTTCGGCCGGCTCGGGCCTTCGGGCGTCGCTGAGCAACGTCGTGGACGCCACGGCACCGTTACGACGTCGGGCCGCCCGGGCCCTTACCAACGGGTGGTTCGCCCTCGCGCCAGTGGCTCGGCGGTGGTCGCAGAAGGTCGCTCCGTTGAGTTCCCGGGCCGCCACCGTCGACCTCGTGAACGCCGCCGCGGGTGTGGTTGCCACGGCCTTGGCGGCTGTGCTCATCGCGCTGGCCGCGCAGGTGCAGTGGCACGTTGGCGTGCTGACGGCGCCGCTGTGGTTGTTCATGGGCGCGGCATTGCTCGCAGGGACCCTTCTCGGTCCGGTGCGCGGGGTGCTGGCGGCGGTGTTGTACCTGGTGCTCGGGTTGATCGGCGCGGCCGTGGGCGCTGAGGGGGTGCAGGCCTATTTGGACGGCCCCTGGGCAGGGGTGCTGCTGAGTCTGCCGGCAGCGGTACTGATCACCGGGGCCATCAGCGCCCGGCACGCGTGGTTACGCTCGCCGGTCACGGCGTCATGGTATTTCTTCGGGTGGTTCTTCGTGGCTGCCCTGGCAGGGGTGGCGGTGGTTTACGTCGGCGGTTGCTGGACGGTCACCACCGGGACCGACGTGGACGGATGGGCCCTGTTCGCCACCATGGCCGCGCGGTTACCGTTCGACGTCATCCAATGCGTCCTGATCGCGGTGATCGCCGCAGTGGTACACCGTTTAGCACCCGGCCTACTACGGGGTCACCGGCACACCAGGAAGCGGCGGCGCTGAGGCTGCTGCCCAGCCCTCAAATCTCGGGCCGACTACGCGGCTTCAGGTGTTGAGGCCAAGTGTGCGCCCTCAGGTGCTGAGGCGCAGCGCGTATCGCGGCTCAGCGCGTATCGAGGCTCCGCGCGTGTTGAGACCCAGTGTGCGCGGCCTCAGACGTTGAAGCCCAGTGCCCGAAGTTGCTCGCGGCCCTCGGCGGTGATCTTGTCCGGACCCCACGGCGGCATCCAGACCCAGTTGATCCGGGAGCCTGCGGTGATGCCTTCCAGCACCTGGGCGGCCTGGTCCTCGATCACATCGGTGAGCGGGCAAGCGGCAGAGGTCAGGGTCATGTCGATGATGGCCTGGTTGTTCTGGTCCAGGCTCACACCGTAGACCAGGCCCAGGTCAACGATGTTGATCCCAAGTTCGGGGTCGATCACGTCGCGCAGCGCTTCTTCCACATCGGCGGCGGTGGGGACCCCGGCGGGCGGCTGGTACTCGTTCTCGATCTCGATGTCAGTCATAGTTTCCTCAGTCATGGCGTACTCCTAGTGTCGGTGCCCGTCTCCGGGAGTGCAACCACCGCTTGGGCAACGGCGTCCCGCAGGGCCATCCAGCCCAACAATGCGCACTTGATCCGGGCGGGATAGCGCGCCACCCCGATGAAGGCGGCGCCGTCTCCCAGCAATTCCTCCTGCTCCGGCGGCAGTGGCTTACCCCGCCCGGACATCAGCGCGCGAAACGTCTCGGTGATCTCATCGGCTCGTGCCACGTCCACCTCGGTGATCAAGTCGCTCAGTACCGATGTGGATGCCTGGGAGATCGAGCACCCCACGCCTTCCCAACTGACGTGCGTGATCCTCGGGGCGGTGCCCGCCGTGTCCAGGTGCACCTGCAACCGGACCTCATCGCCGCAGGTGGGGTTGACCTGGAAGGATTCCCCGTCGGCTTCGGGTTGCAGCCCGTGACCGTGTCGCTGTTTCGCGTGGTCCAGGATCACCTGCTGGTACATCTGACCCAGGTCGCTCATGCTGCCCCCAGGAAGAAGTCCCGTACCTTCGCCAGTTCGGCGGCGAAGGCGTCAATTTCCTCGTGGGTGGTGTAGATCCCCGCTGACGCCCGCGCCGAGGACTGCACCCCCAGTCTGCGGTGCAACGGTTGGGCGCAGTGGTGCCCGACCCGCACGGCGATCCCGGCGTCGTCGAGCACCTGGCCCACATCGTGGGGATGCACACCCTCGACGGCGAAGGCGACCAGGGCGATCCGGTCCGCACTGTCGGTGGGCCCCAGCACCCGCACGCCGTCGATCCGCCCCACGGCCTGCAACAAGTGCTCGGTCAGGGCGGCCTCGTGTGCCGCTAGTGCCTCCATGCCCAACTCGCTCAGGTAGCCGGCCGCGGTGCCCAGCGCCACGGCCTGGGCCACCATCTGCGTGCCTGCCTCGAACCGTTGCGGTGGGGGCATATAGGTGGTCTCGGTCATCGTGACCACTTCCACCATCGACCCGCCGGTGAGCACCGGGGGCATCGCCTCCAGCAGTTCCCGCCGTCCGTACAACGCGCCGATGCCGGTGGGCCCGAGCATCTTGTGCCCGGAGAACACCGCGAAGTCCACCTCGAGTGCGCGCAGGTCCAGCGGCAGGTGCGCCGCGGACTGGCACGCATCCAGCACCGTTAGCGCCCCGACCTTTCTGGCGGCCGCCACGATCTGTTCCACCGGGGAGATCGCTCCGGTGACGTTGGAGGCGTGGGTGAAGGCCACCACTTTGGTGGCCGGTCCGATCACGCCCAGGTCGGCCAGGTCGAGCCGTCCGTCGTCGTCCACCCCGATCCAGCGCAAGGTGGCTCCGGTGCGGGCGCACAACTCCTGCCAGGGCACCAGATTGGCGTGGTGCTCGGCCTCGGTGACCACGATCTCATCACCAGGTCCCACCGCCAGGCCCCGGGCCGCCTCACCGCCGCGGCCGACGGCGGCGTTCGACATCGAGTAGGCCACCAGGTTGAGTCCCTCGGTGGCGTTCTTGGTCCACACGATCTCGCCGTCGTCGACACCCACGAACGCGGCGACCGCACTGCGGGCCTGTTCGAACGCTTCGGTGGCTTCCTCGGCCAGGGCGTGCGCGCCCCGGTGCACGGCGGCGTTGCGGGTGGTGTTGAACTCCACTTCGGCGTCGATCACACACTGCGGCTTCTGGGAGGTGGCCGCGGTGTCCAGGTAGATCAGTGGCCGGTCGTTGCGAACGGTGCGGCCCAGGAGCGGGAAGTCGGCACGCACGGCCGCCAACTCGGCCGCGCTGAGGGCGGCCGGTGGGGTGCTGACCGGTGCGTTCATCTGCGTCCTTCCCGCGGCCCTGGGCCGCAACTGTTCACTGATTTCAGGCTGCAGCGGTGGTGTACTTCGCGTAGCCCTCGGCCTCGAGCTGGGAAGCCAGTTCCGGCCCGCCCTCCTCGGCGATCCGGCCGTCGACGAACACGTGCACGAAGTCCGGCTTGATGTGCTGCAGCACCCGGGTGTAGTGGGTGATCAGCACGATGCCGGCGTTAGTCTCGGCCTGGGCGTTGTTCACGCCCTCACCGACGATCCGCAACGCGTCCACGTCCAGCCCGGAGTCGGTCTCGTCCAGGATGGCGATCCGCGGCTTGAGCAACTGCATCTGCAGGATCTCGTGGCGCTTCTTCTCTCCGCCGGAGAACCCGGTGTTCACATCGCGCTGGGCGAAGTCCGAACCCATCTGCAGGTTCTGCATCGCCTTGTTCATGTCCTGCATCCAGGTGCGCAGCGGCGGTGCTTCGCCGTCGATCGCGGTCTTGGCGGTGCGCAGGAAGTTGGATACCGACACCCCGGCAACCTCCACCGGGTACTGCATCGCCAGGAACAGACCGGCGCGGGCGCGTTCGTCCACCTCCATCTCCAGCACGTCCTCCCCGTCCAGGAGCACCTCGCCGTCGGTGACTTCGTAGTTGGGGTGGCCGGCCACCGCGTAGGCCAGGGTGGACTTCCCTGAGCCGTTGGGGCCCATGATCGCGTGGATCTCACCGCTGTTGATGGTCAGGTCCACACCCTTGAGGATCGGCTTGGGGCCGTCCTGGGTGCCGACGGAAACGTGCAGGTTCTTGATCTCGAGCTTGGACATCTGTGGGTTTCTTCTCTTCCTCAGTTGGTCAGGTCAGGCGCCGGCGCCGACGGTCACATCGATATCGACGAGGACGTTGTCCCCCTCGACCGAGACTGCATAGACCGGCACCGGTTGTGTTGCGGGCAGGCTCAGGGGCTTGCCGGTGCGCAGGTCGAAGGTCGACCCGTGCAGCCAGCATTCGATCGTGGTTTCCTCCACCTCTCCGTCGGAGAGGTTCACCTGCCCGTGGGAGCAGATGTCGGAGATCGCGTGGTAGTCGCCGTCCTCATCACGCACGATCGCGATCGGGATCGGACGGCCGTCGACGTCCTCAAGGTCCACGCGCATGGCTTCGCCGGGGTCTAAGTCCCCGGTGTCGCACACGTACTGGGCTGTCATGAGGACACCGATTCGTACTGCTGGATCTCCTCCTCGATCGCCGCGGTGAGTCGGTCGGTGACCGCGGGCACGTCGATCTCGTTGATGAGTTCGGCGAAGAAACCGACCACCACCAACCGGCGTGCTTCGATCTCGGGGATGCCGCGGGCGCGCAGGTAGAAGAGTTGCTCGTCGTCGAACCGGCCGGTGGCGCTGGCGTGGCCCGCACCCTCGATCTCACCGGTTTCGATCTCCAAGTTCGGCACCGAGTCCGCCCGGGCGCCCTCGGTGAGCACCAGGTTGCGGTTCAGTTCGTAGGTGTCGGTGCCCTCGGCCTCGGAGCGGATGACGACGTCACCGATCCACACCGCGTGGGCGGACTGCCCCTGCAACGCGCCCTTGTAGGTGACCCGGGAGATGCAGTTGGGGGCTTGGTGGTCCACCAGCAGGCGGTGCTCCTGGTGCTGGTCGCTGTCGGTGAAGTACATGCCGATCTTCTCGACCTCACCGCCGGGTTCGGTCAGCGCCACGTCCGGCGTCAACCGCACCACGTCCCCACCCAGGGTGACGACGACGTGCTTCAGTTTGGCGTTCCGGCCCACCCGGGAGCGGTGGGCACCCAGGTGCACGCTGCCCGGTTCCCACTCCTGCAGGCTCACCACAGTCAGGCGGGCGCCTTCACGCACGTCGATCTCCACGGTCTGGGCCAGTTGGGCCGAACCGAAGTGGTTCAGGATCACCGTGGCTTCGGAGTGCTCCTCGGCCACGATCAGTACGTGCTGGGCGGCGGGGTCGGTGTTGCCGGCGCCGGTGAGCGCCACCGAGGTGGGCTGAGCAGGCGTGGCGTTCTTCCCCACGGTGATCACGGTGGCCTCGCTGAAGCCGTTCCAGGCCGCGGCCGAGACCCGGTCGGTCGGCGCGCCGACCTGCCCGAGGCGGTCGTCGTCGCGCCCGACCTGCTCGCTGCTCACGCCCTCGGCGGCATCGACCACCACGGTCGGGGCGTCGCCGGGGAGTTCCCCGGCGAAGAACTTCTGGAACCGGTCCACCGGAGAGAATCGCCACTGCTCCTCCCGGCCCGTGGGCACAGGGAAGTCGGCGACGTCGAAGGAGGTGAACCGCTGTCCGGCGGGCTCCGGACCGCCGTGGGTGTGGGCGCCGTCGGCGACGGCAGCGGAGTGATCGGTCTTCATGGATTCCTTGTCTGGTGCAGAGGTGGACTGGAGGGCGCTACTCATCAGCCGACGGATCCTTCCATCTGCAGTTCGATGAGGCGGTTCAGTTCCAGGGCGTACTCCATCGGCAATTCCCGCGCGATCGGCTCGATGAAGCCGCGCACGATCATCGCCATCGCCTCGAACTCGGTCAGCCCGCGGGACATCAGGTAGAAGAGCTGGTCCTCGCTCACCTTCGACACGGTGGCCTCGTGACCCATCTCCACGTCGTCCACGCGCACGTCCACATACGGGTAGGTGTCGGTACGGGAGACGGTGTCCACCAGTAGGGCATCACACAGCACCGTGGACTTGGAGTGCGCGGCACCCTCGAGCACCTGCACCAGCCCGCGGTAGGAGGACCGTCCGCCGCTGCGGGAGACGGACTTGGACACCACCGAGGAGGAGGTGTGCGGAGCCATGTGCACCATCTTGGCGCCGGTGTCCTGGTGCTGGCCGGCACCCGAGAACGCCGCGGACAGCGTCTCGCCGCGAGCGTGTTCACCCATGAGGTAGATCGCCGGGTACTTCATCGTGGCCTTGGAGCCGATGTTTCCGTCGACCCACTCCATGTTGCCGCCGGCGGCCACGGTGGCGCGCTTGGTCACCAGGTTGTACACGTTGGTGGACCAGTTCTGGATCGTGGTGTAGCGGACGCGGGCGTCCTTCTTCACGATGATCTCCACCACCGCGGAGTGCAGGGAGTCGGTCTTGTAGATCGGGGCCGTGCAGCCCTCGACGTAGTGCACGTAGGAGCCTTCGTCGGCGATGATCAGGGTCCGCTCGAACTGGCCCATGTTCTCGGTGTTGATCCGGAAGTAGGCCTGCAGTGGAATCTCCACGTGCACCCCGGGCGGGACGTAGACGAAGGATCCGCCGGACCACACTGAGGTGTTCAGCGCGGCGAACTTGTTGTCACCGGAGGGGATGACGGTCCCGAAGTACTCCTCGAAGAACTCCGGGTGCTCCTTCAGCGCGGTGTCGGTGTCCATGAAGATGACACCCTGGCGCTCAAGTTCCTCGTTGATCTGGTGGTACACGACCTCGGACTCGTACTGGGCCGCCACACCGGCGACCAGCCGCTGCTTCTCCGCCTCCGGGATCCCCAGCTTGTCGTAGGTGTTCTTGATGTCCTCGGGCAGGTCCTCCCAGGTGGTGGCCTGCTTCTCGGTGGACCGCACGAAGTACTTGATCTTGTCGAAGTCGATGCCGGACAGGTCCGCGCCCCACTCGGGCATCGGCTTCTTGTCGAAGAGTTTCAACGCGCGCAGCCGACGCTTGAGCATCCACTCCGGTTCGTCCTTCAACCGGGAGATGTCGCGAACGACGTCCTCGTCCAGCCCGCGCCGTGCGGAGGCACCGGCGACATCGGGGTCGCTCCAGCCGAACTGGTAGGAACCGAAGGAGGCGATCGCCTCTTCCTGGCTGAGTTGCTCGCGAGGCTGGCCGGCCTGTTGCGGTGTGGTGGTCGTCATCAATTTCCTTCCATGTCGTCACGGTCCGGTGACGGGGTCGGGACGTGTGGCACGCCGGGCGGAACGTGCGTTGTGCACACATGCTCACCACCGGCCAAGGTGGCCAGTCGCTGCACGTGCACGCCGAGTAGTTCCGAGAACGCACGGGTCTCGGACTCGCACATCTGGGGGTATTGCGCCGCGATGTCGTGGATCGGGCAGTGGCCCTGGCACAACTGGACCGCGAGGCCGTCGCCCACCGGTCGCGTCGAGGCAGCATAGCCATCCTTGCTGAGCAGTTCGGCCAACGCATCCGCGCGTCGCGCAGGGTCGGAACCGGCCGAGTCCACGCCTTTGCGATAGCGGCGGACCAGCTCATCGGCACGCCGGTCGGCGAACTCCTCGACCGCTTCCTCACCGAGCCGGTCGCGCAACTGTTCGATTGCCATTACCGCTGCGCGCGAATAACCCTCGGGGAGATTGGTGTGTGCCTCGGTGGTGGCGATGTACCGTTTCGCGGGCCGGCCGCGACCACGCGGCGCTACCGGCACCTCTGGGCGAACGGTGATCTGCCCCTCCTCCTCCAGTGCGGTCAGGTGACGCCTGATCGCCGCGGAGGTCAACTGGAGTTCGGCCGCCAACTCGGCGGCCCGGATCGGACCGCGCTGTACGACGAGGTTCAGCACGCGTTCCCGTGTGGTCGTTTCAGGTTCGCTCACCACATGGCTCATGGGCGCTGCACCTCCACTACGGTCGATCCCCCGAATTACTTAACATTCTCGTTGCTCAAATCGTCGGTTGCAAGCAAGGGTCCCCTAAGTGAGTCGGGTCACACGGCGGGCCCGCTGGGAGCCAAGGTCCTCCCCGCACGGTGCTCCGGCCGGCCCCGATCATGCCGCCCAGGCGAGGCCTCCAGGCCCTCGGGCGAGGCCTCCACGCGCACCGGGGGAGGTCCCCGGGCGAGGCCCTCAAGTCCACCGGGCGAGATACCCAGGTTGGGTCGAAGACACTCCCCCAGTTTAGGCTGGATCAGGTGTCCGTCCCCTGCGTGCAGTTCGACCGGGTGAGCCTGAGTTTCGGCTCCACGCCGGTGCTGCGGGAATTGTCCTGGCAAGCCCCGGCCGGCCGCATCACGGCCATCCTCGGGCCGAACGGTGCCGGCAAGACCACCACCATGCTGGTCTGCGAAGGGCTGTTGCGCGCCGACACCGGACAGGTACGCGTGCTCGGCCTGGACCCGCAGGCCGACGGCGGGGCGTTGCGGCCGCGAGTCGGGGTCATGATCCAGGACGGGGGGCTGCCGGTAATGGCCCACGCCCGGGCGCTGTTGGAACACGTTGCCCGGTTCTACGCCCGCCCCCGAGACACCGCCGAACTGGCCCGGCTGCTGGGAATCGATGAGTTCGCCCGCACGTCGGTGCGGCGGATCTCCGGCGGGCAACGCCAGCGGCTGGCCCTGGCGCTGGCCCTGGTGGGGCGCCCGGAGCTGGTGTTCCTCGACGAACCGACCGCGGGGCTCGACGCGCACGGCCGCGAGGTGGTGTGGGAGCTCATCCGGCAACTGCGGGCCGACGGGACCTCGGTGGTGCTCAGCACCCATGTGATGGAAGAGGCCGAGGCGTTGGCCGATCAGGTGGTGATCATCGATCAGGGCCGGGTGGTCGCGGCCGGTGATCCGGGCGAACTGTCCGCGGCCGCCGGCGACCCCGCCGGAAGCGCAGCCGGGGACGGGCCCGGGGGCACAGCCGGAAACAGGCCCGGGGGCACAGCCGGAAACGGGCCCGGGAGGACGATCGGCGCCGCATCCGGGAGCACAGTTCGTGAGGTCACGCTGCGGGGGGAGTTTGACCGCGCCGCATTAGGTGCGGTGCGGGCGGTGGCGCACGAGCACGGTCTGGAGGTGGTCACCGGTCGCGGGCTGCGGGAGGTGTTCTTGGAACTGACCCAGAAGGATTCCGTTCTGAACCCTGACACTCCGGCAGCGGACGGATCGATGGGACCGGAGTCGGACGGATCCGGGAACCACAGCCGGGAGGCTCCATGAGCAGCACCCAGCCCAGGGCCGGTAGCACACGCTGGGCGCCTGATCCCGGGGCCGCTCCGTGGTACCGGATGGTGTTCTCCCAAGCGTTGTTCGAGGTCCGCACCGTGCTGCTGCACGGTGAGCAGTTGCTCCTCACCGCCATCCTGCCGGCGCTGTTCCTAGTCGTGCTGTCCGCTACCGATGTCATCAGCCTGCCGTTGCAGCCGGGCCAGGAGCGTATCGACCTGATCGCCCCGGGTGTACTGGCGCTGGCGGTCATCTCCAGCGCCTTCACGGGCCCGGCGATCGCCACCGGTTTCGACCGGCGCGCCGGGGCGTTGCGGTTGCTGGCCACCACTCCTCTGGGCCGCGGCGGGTTGTTGGCCGGCAAGGTGCTGGGTGTCGCGTTCGTCCAGGTGGTGCAGATCGTGCTACTGGCGGGCCTGGCCTTCGCTCTGGGTTGGCGCCCTCCCCTGGCCGGGCTGGCCCTGGCGGCGGTGCCGTTCGCTGCAGGTACGGCCGCCTTCACCGCACTGGCCATGCTGGTCGCCGGCACGTTGCGCACCGAAGCCGTGCTCGCCGGCGCGAACCTGCTCTGGGTGCTGATGGCGATCGGCGGTGGGGTACTGCTTCCGACCGGAGCAGGATGGCTGCCCTCGGCGGCGTTGGGTGACGGGTTGCGCGCGGCGATGAGTTTGGAGTTGGCCACGACGGGTCTGTGTGCCGCAGTCCTCCTTGCGTGGGCGGCCGTGTTCACCGCCGCGGCTCTGCGCTGGTTCCGCTGGCACTGAGCAGTACCAGCGTGAATCTGCGGTCGGCGGTGTGGCCGGTGCCACGAGGCGGCGCAGGTAGGGGTTTTCAGCACGTATCCTGAGAAGGTGGGTCCTGAGCGTATGAACCGACTGATCCCCAAGGTGGCCTGGGCCAATCTGATCGCGCAGATCGGCATCATCGTCACCGGCGGGGCGGTGCGGCTGACCGGTTCGGGGCTGGGCTGTTCCACGTGGCCCAATTGCGAACCCGGGCAGTTCACCCCGCAGGTGCGCGATGCCGCCGATTACCATGGCCTGATCGAGTTCGCCAACCGAGCCCTCGCGGGAGTGGTGCTCCTCGCGGCCCTCCTGCTCGCCGTGTTGATGCTGCTGCACGGCCGCTCCCGGCCCGAGTCCCGCCGTCGGCCGCTCGAAGCGTTGGCTGTCGGCATCGTCGCCGGTGTGCTGCTGCAGGCCTTCGTCGGGGGCGTGACCGTCTGGGTGGACCTACATCCGGCTGTGGTCGGATCCCACTTCCTGCTCTCCGGTGCCCTCGTCACGCTATCGGCGTATCTCGTTGCCCGGGTGCACGAGGGTGATGGTCCGGCGCGTCCGTTGGCTGCGACCGGTGTGAGCGCGTTGCGGCCCTTGGCTGTGGCACTGGCGGTGACGACAGTGGTCCTGGTGGTGCTCGGGGTAGTCGTCACCGGCGCCGGGCCGCATTCCGGCGATGAGAACGTCGGTTACCGGTTCGCGGTTGATCCGGTGCTGGTGGCCCGCATCCACGCGGGTTCGGCCTGGGTGTTCACCGCCATCGTGGCGGCGTTGCTGGTGGTCCTGCACCGGGCCCGACCCGCCGGTGGCGCGGCAGCCGAGTTGGCACGGGCGCGACGGCGGGTCTGGATCCTGCTGGCGGTGACGCTCGCGCAGGCGGTGGTCGGCTACGCGCAGTACTTCACCGGGCTGCCGGAACTGCTAGTAGGAATCCACCTGTTCGCGGCAGCGGTGCTGATCGCGGCCGTCGCCTTCGCCATCACCGGGTTGCGGGTGCGAACGACGACGGAACCGCAGCCCGACATATCGGCCGTACAGCAGCCGCCGGTCGCCGCATCCTGATTTTGCGCCGCCTCCGCGGCCTGACTACCGCTCCTGCAGCCTGACGCCGCTCTGCGGCCTGATTGTCGCTCACCGGTGTCCTGTTGCCGCTCCGCGGCGTCTCGGTTCTGCTCCCCCGCAGCCTGATACCCCTTCCGAGGGCGAAGGAGAAGATGCACCGCGTGCCGGGACCACGGTGGCCAACCTCGCAGCCCGCCGTTGGAAAGCCGCGATCGGCGGTTGCGCAGGCTGGGTGGTCACTCAGGCAGCGATAGTTCCTCCCCGGTGAGGGTCGCGGCCAACGCGGTGGCGTCGGCGACGTCCAGATCAACCCCGGTGTACCCCTGGTCCCCGGCGGCCGTGGTCACGGTGATCGAGGCCAACCCCAGCAGCCGCTGGATCGGGTTCTGGGTGACGTGCGCGCCGTTGATGCCCCTGGTCTGCAGCACATCGGTACGACGGTTGAAGAACCCGCAGCGGAGGTACAGGTACTCCCCTTGCAACGCGTGCCCAAGTGCGCGGTAGTAGCCGATCCCGGCTGCTACTCCAAGTGGTAGCAATGCTGCCGGCAGAAGTAGTGTCCAGGCGCTCCACCAGTGCAAGAAGACTCCGAGTCCCAATGGCAGGCCGATCGCCGCTATCGCCAGCAGATAACGGCCCACCGCGCGTCGCCGGGCTGCCGGCGGATGCTGACGCAGGGCGCCGAACGCCGGGCGCCCCTCGTCGTCGAGCACGCGTGCGTCCGACAGGAGGTTCGCCACCCGCACCGCCACCTGCCGGGTAGTGGTGGGGAGCATGACCGAACTCTCGGTCACCATCTGGGCGATGCTCACGCCGGTCATCACCGGAGTCAGTCGGGCGCCGCGGAGGAGCCGGGTGAGTAGGGGCTCAGTCACCGTCACTCCGCGCAATCGGTCGCGGTCGGCGGTGAATGAGCGAGTCGTGAGCAACCCCCGACTGGCCAGGAACCGGCCACCAGGTTCGCGCACCAACCGATATTTCCACCACGCCTCGGTGAACGTCAGCGCACCGGCGAGCAGCCCCACGACGATCACCAGCGCCACCGAGACAACCGCCCACGCGGTCCAGGGCACCCGGTCCAGCAGTGCGCCTAGTTGGTTCCCCACCCACTCCTCGCGGCCAACCAGCGACACCACCCCGTACGTGGTGCCGATCACGGACAGCGGGCCGGCGATCAGTGAAGCGCCGATCATGTGGTAGACGATCCACCGCCATCGCAGCGTCTGCACCGGCTCACCTTGCATCTCCGCCACGCTCGGATCCGTCGAGGACGCCGCTTCGGGGGCGCCGCGGCGCACCAACTCAGTTCGCAGCGCCACTGCCCTGGCCCGCGGCAATCCGTCCAGCGCCACACTGCCTTCCCCGGTGAAGGAGTTGCCGCCCGTTCCCACCCGCAGCACCGTCAGTCCGAAGAGGCGGTTGCTCAGCGGCGCGGTGATGTCCACCGTGCGGATCCGGTGGAGCGGTATTCGGTTCTTGCGGCGCACCAGGAGCCCGGTGACATGCTGCAACTCCTCTGCGGTGAGCCGGTAACGCACCTTCAGATAGTTCACCGCCTGGTTGGCCGGACTGATCACTGCCAGCACCGTCAGCCCAATCACCGTGTACCGGGCGAAGTCGTTGTCGGTGTTGAAGAACCACCACCCCGCTGCGGGCGGGATAAGGCGGACCAACATGCGCAGGAACGCGGCGGGAATGATCCACGGGCTGAGTGTGCGCCAGGCAGGCTCATGGGCTTCCCCCGCTGGGGCGTCAGCATCGCTCGTGGCAGGGACTTCAGGCGCACTCGCGGCGGCCGCGGCCGCCTGCCCGTCGATCGGCTCTGGGGAGCGCTCCTCGGGCTGGGTGTGCGTCGTCGTCGGCCTCACGTGGCGTCCCCGAGGGTTTGCTCGACGGCGTCGGTCAACTCGGCGACCAATTCGTCAGCGACCTTGGCGTCGATGCCCTGGATCTGAACCGCACCCTGAGCAGATCCGGTGGTGACCGAGACCGCAGCCAGCCCGAGCATCCGGTGCAGCAGATTGCGCTTGGCTTCGACCGTCTGGACCCGCGACAGCGGCGCGATCCGCCACTGTCGGCCAAGCCACCCGGTGCGGGAGTACACCGCGGTGCCGGTGGCCTCCCACCGGTGCGTGCGGTATCGCAGCCATGGCGCGACGAGCACGCTGGGGAGCAGGACCACGGTGATCACCCCGGCAGCCACGAGGAGCCAGGTGCGGCCCGCGACCCACAGCCACGCCGGAACCAACGTCGCGGCGAGGCCGGCAGCGAGCAGGAGCCCGCGGGAGAACAACCAGTATCGCCGCGCGGCCGGAGCGACCCGGTGGCGCGGTGGGCGCGGAACGGTCGGCGCGCCGGATGCCGCCGGTTCGGGTGCTGCTTGGCGCACGGCCATCTCCTTCGTCTCGGGCGGTCCCAACCTAACGGCCCGCCGGCCCCGGGACATCGGCCCCGGGGCGGACATTTCCTCCCCCGAGGGAAGGAGAGTGTGTGCCCGCACTGAAACCGGGATTCGCCCGCCGCAGGAGGGGCTTTGCCTACGTCGAACGCTGCACGAGCCAGGGCGCCTCAGGGCTTCGCAGTCCCGTCCAACCGCGCGCGGAGAGTGTGTGTGCGGCCAATACGCCGACCACCGCGCTGGGGTTGTGGATGCGACCGCTGAGCACCCCTTCCACCGCAGCACTCAGCGGCACCCACTCGAAAGCCATGTCGGCCTCTTCCGCCTCCCGGCGATGACGGTCGGCTTCCGGGACCGGTCTCAGATCCCGTGCCAGGAACACCCGGACCGCCTCGTCGGAGGCACCCGGGCTGGTGTAGTAGTCCACCAGCGTGTGCCACCGTCCGGCCAGCAGGTCGGCTTCCTCGGCGAGTTCCCGGGCGGCCGCCGCGAGCAGGTCCTCCCCGGGCACGTCCAGCAACCCGGCCGGCACCTCCCACAAATAGGAGCGCACCGGGTGGCGATACTGCCGCAACAGCAGTACCCGCCCGTGGGGGTCGAGTGCGACTACCGCCACGGCCCCGGGATGGCGCACGAACTCTCGAACCACGCGGCCACCGGGTCCCAGGTCCACATGCTGGCGGACCAGATCGAAGATCGCCCCCCGGTGGATCTCCTGCAGTGGCCCGGCAGGAAGGTCCGCGCCGGTGTCCCGCACCGCAGCGGCATCCCCCACGGCGGCAGTTCCCGCCGCAGCCACATCCCCCACGGCACCGACACCCCCAACGGCAGGGGGATCACCATCACCGCAGTGGTCGGACATCATTCCTGGACCGGTGCGGGCTCGACCTCAACGAGTCTGCTCTGCCGCTGCCGGTCCAGGGCCGCCGCGACCAGTCCTTCGAACAGCGGGTGGGCACGGGTGGGCCGGGACTTGAACTCTGGGTGGGCCTGGGTGGCGACGTAGAACGGGTGCTCGTTGGCGTCCAGTTCGACGAACTCCACCAGCGTGGCATCCGGTGACTGCCCGGACACCCGCAACCCCGCAGCAGCCAACTCCTCCCGGTAGGTGTTGTTCACCTCGTACCGGTGCCGATGCCGCTCGGTGATGTGCTGACTGCCGTAGGCCTGCGCCACCACTGAACCGGGCTCCAGCACGGCGGGGTAGGAGCCCAGGCGCATCGTGCCGCCCAGGTCGCCCTCGCCGTCGACGAACTGCTCCTGTTCGGCCAGGGTGGCGACCACCGGGTGGGCGGTACTCGGGTCGAACTCGGTGGAGGAGGCTCCTTCCAGCCCGAGCACGTTCCGGGCGAACTCGATGACCATGCACTGCAATCCGAGGCACAGACCCAGCGTGGGCAACTGATTCTCCCTGGCCCACCGCAATGCGCCGAGTTTCCCCTCGATACCGCGGACGCCGAAGCCTCCGGGCACCAGCACGGCGTCCACCCCGGTGAGGGCCTTCCGGGCCCCTTCCGGCGTCAGGCAATCATCGGCGGGGACCCAGCGGAGTTTCACTCCCGCGTTCTGCGCGAACCCGCCGGCCCGGGCCGCTTCGGTGACCGACAGGTAGGCGTCGGGCAGGTCGACATACTTGCCGACCAGGGCGATCTCGACGTTGTGCGCGGGTCGATGCACGCGTTCCAACAGGGTGTGCCACTGCTCCCACTGCACGTCCCGGAACGGGATGTCCAGCCGCCGGATCACATACGCATCCAGACCCTCTCCGTGCAAGACCTTGGGGATGTCATAGATGCTGGCGGCGTCGATGCAGGTGATGACCGCCTCACGTTCCACGTCACACATGGCCGCGATCTTGACCTTCACCGATTCGGGGATGTCCCGGTCCGCGCGGCAGACGATGGCGTCGGGTTGGATACCGATGCTGCGTAGTTCGGCTACCGAGTGCTGGGTCGGTTTGGTCTTGAGTTCACCGCTGGGCCCCAGGTACGGCACCAGCGAGACGTGCAGGAAGAAGCAGTTGTCGCGGCCGATGTCCTGCCGTACCTGCCGGGCCGCTTCCAGAAACGGCAACGACTCGATGTCCCCGACGGTCCCACCGATCTCGGTGATGATGACGTCCGGTGCCTGCTCCCCCGGCCCGGGATCAGCCTGGGCACGCATCCGCCGCTTGATCTCGTCGGTGATGTGGGGGATCACCTGCACCGTGTCCCCCAGATACTCCCCGCGCCGCTCCTTGGCGATCACGGTGGAGTAGACCTGCCCGGTGGTCACATTCGCCTCAGCGCTCAGGTTGGCGTCCAGGAAGCGTTCGTAGTGACCGATATCCAGGTCTGTCTCCGCACCGTCCTCGGTGACGAACACCTCACCGTGCTGGAACGGGTTCATCGTGCCCGGGTCGACGTTGATGTACGGGTCGAGTTTCTGCATCGTTACCCGCATGCCGCGGGAGGCGAGCAGATGGCCCAGGCTAGCCGCGGTGAGGCCTTTGCCCAGAGAGGATGCCACTCCTCCGGTGACGAAGATGTGCCGGGGAACGGGGGGTAAGTTACCGGGGTACCGGTCCGAAGAGATCACCACGGACTCCCATGCTAACAGCGATCCAGACTCCGCGCCGGAGGGCTAGATCACCTCGTGGTAGCAGCGCTGCACCTGACGGAGCGTGTCGGCGCGACTGGGTAGTTCTGCTGCGCGCCGACGGGCGGCCGTTCCCAGCTCCTCGGCCTGCTGGCGGTCGGTCAAGAGTTCAGTGATCTGTGCGGCAAGCCCGGCGGCGTCACCATAGGGAACCAACCGGGCTGCTTCCGCGGTGACCTCGCCGGTGCCCCCCACGTCCGTCGCCACGATCGGTCGCCCGGCGCGCAGCGCCTCTTGCAGGTTCAGCGGCTGCCCTTCCCAGGAACTGGTGGACACGACGACGTCGGCCAGTGCCAGCAGAGCCGGCACGTCACTGCGGTGGCCCAGCAGGTGCAGCGGCAGCCCTTCCGCTTCGCTGCGGGCCGCCAACTCCGGGCCCAGCGGGCCTCCCCCGGCAATCAACCACCGAACCCCGGGCACCAGCCGCTCGAGCTCGGCCGCGACCCGGGCCAGTAGGTCCAGCCCTTTCTGGGGCGCCAGTCGGGCCAGCGTCAGCACCACCGGTGTGTCCTCGTGCAACTGGAGTTCGGCGCGCAGCCTCGATAATTCCTCGGCCTCAGGGGATGCCCCCTCCACGGCCTGATCCGGCGGGAAAGGCGCCGGGACCAACGCTCGTTCCGCCCGCGCGGCCCCCAGGTCTCGCATTCGCTCCACCAGGTCCCCGGAGACACCCAAGACCGCCTGCGCCCGCTTGGCGATCAACCGCTCCAGGGCCGCCCCCACGGATCGCACGGCGCTACCGCCAACAGGTTTGTTGTGCAAAGTCACCACGAGGGCCGGACGGCGCCGCCCGAGCAATGCCAGCGCTGCCAGCCCGCCGGCGCGCAACCCGTGGGCGTGCACCACCTGCGCACCGGCGGCCACCGCACGCAACCGGATGAGCGTTCGCAGGTCCGTTGGCCGGGGCCGTTCGGCGATGTCGATGATCGCGGTCGGCGACTCCACTGCGCAGACCACGTTCGCAGGCCCGGCCAGTACCGTGCGATGGCCCTCTTCGCGAAGTCCGCGGGTCAGGTCCTGGGCGTGCCGGCCGGCTCCCCCGGTGGTGGTTCCGGTCAGTTGCATGATCCTCATCAGCGACGCACTCTCCTGAACACGTTGATGGTGCCGCGGTCACCGACGGCGACCACCACGGCAACCAATCCCATCGAGACTACGGCACCGAGCATTCCGGCCATGATGGCAGCGATCGGGGACGGTCCCCCGAGCGTCATGACGGTATCGGTGGCCACGCGGCCGATCGCACCTCCCAGCGCGGCCCCGGCGCCCGCGCAGAGCACCGACCGGAGCATCGGTCGAAGCACCGGTCTGTGGACGACCTGAGCGAATGCGCCCAGCAGCGCGACGGCGGCGATGCTCATGCCGATGCTGTGCGCCAGTCCCAGACCCACCAACGTCGCCGGGCTGTCTCCCCCGGTGGGCGCCAACAGTCGCACCGCGATCACCGCTGCCGCCGAGACCGCCACCCACCCAAGGGATGTGCCCACCAGCGCCGCCCGGGCACGGTCCATGGAGTACAGCACCCGGCTGACGTGGAATATCAGCCCCAAGCCCACCACACCGGGTGCCATCCAGGTCAGGGCCGAGGCCATCCCGGTGGTGTCGTTCCAGATCGCGAAGACCTGCGCCACCGCCGGCGCGACGGCAATCAACCCTGCCACGCCGGCGAAGGACACGGCCAGCACCGCCCGGGTGGAGGTTTCCGCGACCCGAGCGAACGGTGCCAGGTCGTGATGGCTGGCCAGTTCCGCCAAGCGCGGATAGACCGCGGTGGCGAGCGGCACCACCAGGACCGCGTAGGGCAACCAGTAGACCGCCTGGGACCACTGGAACAGGTTGATCGTGCCGTCCTGGCCACGATCCAGCGCCAGCAGCATCACCACCAGGACTGAGACCTGCTGCGCCAGCAGCGCCCCGACGCCGGCCACGGCCAACGCCCGGGCCCGCCTGGCCACTCCGGGCGGGAAGCGGAAGGTCGGCCGTAGACGCACCCCGATCCGCCACACCGGGATCAACAGGGGCAGCGCCAACGCGGCCACGCCGGCGGTGGTGCCCCAGGCCAACACCGCCAGGGCGAGGTCGGAGAGCTGACCGGGCTGGTTCTGCAGACCGTCGGCCAGATAGCCGAAAGCGAGATAGGTGACGATGACCACGAGCGTGGACATGATCGGCGCGAGCGCGGGGGCGAGGAAACGCTTGTGTGCCTGCAATATCCCGGTCAGCACCACGCCGACGCCGTAGAGCACGATCTGGGGGGAGAAGACGATGAGGAAGTACGTGATCAGATCCGCCTGGGCGGCCGCGTCGGCACCCGCGGGTGTGGGGAGCAGACCGGCGATCTGACGGGCGAACAACCCGAGTGCCAATGCCACCGGCGTCAGCGCCACCACCGCCCACGTCATCAACGCCGAGGCGATCTGATCGACCTCACCGCGCAGACGGCGTGCGATGGGGCCGGCCAGCACAGGAATCACTGCTCCGGCCAGCGCACCGCCGGCCACGACCTCGTAGAGCACGTTGGGGACGAGGTTGGCGGCGCCGTATGCGGTACCTACGGCGCTGGCCTGGACCGTGGCGGACTGCACCAGCCACCGCCCGAAGCCCAGCACCCGGGACACCACGGTCAGGGCGGCGATGAGCGTGGCGGCTCCGGCGATGCCGCCCAGTAGATAGCGCGCCCTCACCCGGATCGACCCCAGGCATCCAGTGCGCGCAACGGCGGCGTGCGCTCGATCACCTGGGAGAAGCTCACCTTCTCACTCAGTACGGTCAAGGTGACCACAGCCGTCAACACAGCCCCGCGCAGCCTCCGGTCGGGGTGCAGCGTCAGGGCGGTGCCCACCAGTGCACCCAGGGCGTTGGCGCCGGCGTCGCCGAGCATGGTCTCCTCGGCCAGATCCGTCGGCCAGGAAGCGGCGATGACGGCAAGCGCACCAGTGGCGAGGTGGCCGCCGGCGCCGCGGCTGAGGACAGCGGGCACGCTCAATACGGCACCGGCCTTGAGCGCTCGCCCCGGCCGCAGGTCGAAGAGGTTGAGCAGGTTCGCCGAGCCGGCGATGAGGGCCGCGGAGGACAACACGTCAGCGACGCGGGCGATGGTGCCACGGCCTGCCATCCGTGCGAGCGAGCCGGGGGCGGGGCCGGTGGGCCGTGCCCGCGTTGCCAGTGCCGCTCCGACAATGGCTGCGCCGGAGATGCCCAGGAGTTTCGCCGCACCGGTGGTCAACCGGCCCTCGGTCAGCGCGCGCAGATGCCCGCGCAAGCCTTTGTCCGCGGCCCGGGTGTTCTGGTCGTCGATCGCGCCGAGCGCGCCGGCGGACGCGGTGACGAATGCCGCTGCCGCACCTTCGTGGCCCCCGACGCCGGCTGCTGCTGCCACCGCTCCGGCTGCGGTGCCCAGGCCGCCGGCCAAGTTGACCCGCCGTCCGCGGAAATTGGTACGGGTGAGCCGCGGCTCATCTGCGCGGCTGAGTGCGCGGACCAGCTCCCGGGTCCCGAGGGTAAATGCAGCCCCCAGCACGCAGGCACCGGCACGGCTCATCCGGACTCCCCGTCGGGCTGCTCACCGCCGGAGTCCTGCGTGCCGCCGTCGGTCGACCCATCCTCAACTTCGCCGCCCGGGTCTTCGCCGTCCTGCTCGGCGTCGGCATCGTCGGAGGCCGGCGCATCCGGCGATCCGGGTGCGAAGTCCTCCGGGTTCGGCGGCATCAGGTCGATCTCCTCGGGCAGCCCTGCCTCGGCGCTATCCGCGGTGCCGTACGCCTGGCTGTCTCCGGCGATGTCCGCCGCGAGTGCGAGCGGAACGGTGACCTGCCCGGTGATGAGGTCGGCCCCGTCCACGGTGCTGATCGACGCCGATAGCGCCTCCTGCTCCCGCACCGACAGCAAGAGGTCGCCTTCAGCGCGGGCCGGTCCGGCAAGAACGTTGCCTTCGCCGGTCTGGGCCAATCCGCTGAGGGTGACCGTCAGGGCAGCGTTCTCCTGAGCGACCTCCTCGGCATCCTCCGCCTCCCGCGGACCTGCGATCACGACCGTTGCGTACGCCGGTTCGGCGGGTTCGTCGATCTCACCGACGAGTTCGGATGAGATGAGCAGGTCGTACATCGCCGCTGCTTGTTCAGAGGCTTCGGTAAGGTTGTCCGGGTCTCGGAGCGTCAGCGCCTGTCCGAGCGCCATACCCAGAATGTGGTCGGTACTGGCGTCGTCGCCGGGTTGCGGGTTGAGATACGGCGCGATGTTGCCGGCGATACCGGAGCGGAAGGCCCGCTGCCCCGGATCGGTCCAGTCTGGCGTCAGTTCCACCCGGGCGCTGACTTGCGCGCCGGCCTGGTCGAGACGGCCCAGCACGGCGTCCACGACGTCGCCGTCGGCTGCCGGCAACTGCACCACGGCGACGGTGCGCCCGTCCAGCACGCCGTCGAGCAGCGCGGGGCTGGCCGCGGCGACGAACTGCGCGGTCTCGGCGTTATCCGCCTCTGCCTCCTCCAGCGCTTGACGCAGTTCTTCACGCTCCACCCGCAACTGGTCCACCTGACCGGAGAGTTCTTCGGCGAGGTAGTCGCGTAACGGGCCGGCGCCGATGACGATGCCGACAGCCAGCGCCATGAAGACGGCGATGAGCGAGACGATGTGATAGCGGAAGTCGATCACGTGCGGTCCTCCAGGTGCATATCGCCTCAGAACATCGCCGCGAACAGGCCGCGGAACCACGAGACGATGTCATCGAGCCGGGCGAGCAAGATGCCGAAGATGGTCTGCCCGGCAGGGGTGACGGCCAACGCCGTGATGAGGGCGGCCAACCCGGCCAGGACAAGCCCGGTCAACTGCCAGTTGGAGATGCGGTGCTGATACAACCGGGACACACCCTTGGCGTCGATCAGTTTGCCGCCCACTCGGAGCCGGGTGAGGAAGGTGGAGGCCATGCCGGCCCGGCCCTTGTCGAGGAACTCCACCAGGGTGTCGTGGGTGCCGACCGCCACGATCAGTTCTGCGCCCTTGTCGTCGGCGAGGAGCATGGCGATGTCCTCGCTGGTGCCGGTGGCCGGGAAGACCACCGGCTCCAGGCCCAGTTGTTCCACCCGCTCCCGTCCCGGAGCGCGTCCGTCGCGGTAGGCGTGGACCACGATCTCGGCGCCGCTGAGCAGTGTCTCGTCGGAGACGGAATCCATGTCCCCCACGATCATGTCCGGCTTGTGTCCGGCTTCCAGGATCGCGTCGGCTCCGCCGTCCACCCCGATGAGCACCGGGCGGTACTCGCGGATGTAAGACCGCAGCATGTTCAGGTCTTCGCGGTAGTGGTAGCCACGCACCACGATGAGCGCGTGGCGGCCGTCCAGGTTCGTGCGGATCTCCGGCACGCCGATGCCGTCGAGAAGGAGTTCGCGTTCCTGGCGCATGTAGTCCATGGTGTTGGCGGCGAAGGCTTCCAACTGGACCGAGAGCCCGGCACGCGCCTCCTCCATGACCTCTTCGATCGTCTCCGGGGTCTGGGCTTGCCCCTCGGCCACGAGGGTGCCGTCCGCGTCGTAGACCTCGCCCCCGGCGATCCGCACCTTGCTGCCTTCGGACAGGCTCATCACATCCGGCCCCAGATCGTCGATGAGGGGGATCCCGGCGTCGATGAGGATCTGGGGACCGAGGTTGGGATAGCGGCCGGAGATGGAGACAGCAGCATTGAGGATCGCGGCGGGGCGGCAGGCGACGAGCGCTTCGGCCGAGACCCTGTCGATATCGAGGTGGTCGATGACTGCGACCTCGCCGGGTTTCAGTCGTTTCGTCAACGATTTTGTGCGTCCGTCCACGCGCACGCTGAGGAGGGCGCCCTCCGGCGGCCGTTCTTCGGCGTGTTCACGTCGTGGCAGTGTTCTCATCCGGTCTATCGTGGCACGCCGGTGCGCGCCAGGAGTTCAGCGGCGTGCTGGCGGGCCGCATCCGAATCCTCCTCGCCGGAGAGCATACGGGCCAACTCCGCCTCGCGTCGCTCACCCTGGACGTGCTCGATATCACTATTCGTGACGCCCTGACCCTCGGTGCGTTTGGTCACGACGAGGTGTTTCTCCGCGAACGCGGCCACCTGGGCGAGGTGGGTGATAACGATGACCTGGGTGTGGCGAGCCAACTCCGCCAGCCGCCGGCCGACCTCCACTGCTGCCCGTCCGCCCACACCGGCGTCGATCTCATCGAAGACGAAGGTGGGTAGCGGCTCCGCCTGACCGGCGCGGGACCGTGCCAGCGCAACCTCGATGGCTAGCATCACGCGGGACAGTTCGCCGCCAGAGGCACCCTTGCCCAGGGGGCGGGCCGGGGCTCCGGGGTGGGCGGTGAGTTGGAAGTGGACCTCGTCGGCGCCATGTTCGGCGGGTTCAGCCCGCGGTCGGACCTCGATATGTAGTCGGGCTCCACTCATCGCCAGGGCGGCCAACTCCTCGGAGACCGTGGCGGCCATCTCCTCTGCCGCCCCTTGCCGGGACCGCGTCAACTCCGCGGCGAGGCTGGTGGCCGACGCCTCGGCGTCTTCCAACTCGGCCAGCAGTGCATCCCGACCGGCTCCGGGCGCCGTAAGTTCCCCGATGCGCCGGTGGGCGTCGCGGGAGAACTCCAGGAGTCGGTCCGCCGGGTCGGATTCGTCGTCGGTGGTGTCCGCGGGCAGGTATCGCTTGGCGAGGTCGGCGATCTGGGCGCGGCGCTGGTGCACGTACTCCAACCTGGCAGGGTCCGCCTCCAAGCGGGCGGTGTAGTCGGCCGCTTCGGTGGCCAGGTCGGAAAGAAGGTATGAGGCCTGATCTAGTTGCTCCGACCAATGCTGCAGCGTTTCGTCGAACTCGGCGGCGGTCTGCAGGTGTCGGCGCGCGGCCTCCAGCAACGCCAGAACTGTCACATCATCGTCCTCCGGTGCGCCGGACAGCACGGCCCCGACCGCGGCGGCCGCAACGCGCAAGTCCTCGACATTGCCGAGCCGTTCGGCCTCGATGCGCAGGGCCTGGTCCTCACCGCGCTGCAGTTCCAGGGCATCGATCTGCTCCACCGCACTGTGGAGATGTTCCAGTTCGATAGCACGTTGCCCTTCGTGGGCATCCCACTCCTGCAGGGCCTGTGCCGCCTGCTGGTGGCGCCGGTGCGCGCCGGCGTAGTTCGCGAGGAGTTGGCGGTGGCCGGCGAAGTCGTCCAGTGCGGCGCGTTGGTGGGCCACGGAACGCAACCGTTGCTGGTCGGACTGTCCGTGTACTGTGACCAACCCCTCGCCCACTTCGGTCAAGAGGGCCGCGGGCACCGAACGTCCGCCCAAGTAGGCCCGTGAGCGGCCGTTCGCGCTCACGGTGCGAACCGCTAGCAATGCCTCCTCGTCCAGCAGTGCTCCCGCGTCGAGGGCGGCATGCAGCGCAGGATGGTCCTTGGGGGGAATCAGCCGACCTTCGGCGGTGGCCGCTTGTGCCCCCGGTCTTACCGCGCCGGTGTCCGCTTTTCGTCCCAGGATCAGGTCGAGACCGCTGAGCACCATGGTCTTTCCGGCGCCGGTCTCCCCGCTGATGACGGTCAGCCCCGGGGCGGGTTCGATTCGGGCGGAGGTGATCACGCCCAAGTCGGTGATCGCCAGTTCTTCGATCATGGTTGCTGCCCCGTCCCTCGCCACCCGTGCACCGGCAAATTGAACTTGTCGACCAGGCGTGCTGTGAACGGGGCGGTGTTGAACCGGGCCAGGCGAACTGGTTCGTTGCCGCGCACCACATCGATATGCGCTCCGGGTGGTGCCACCATCCGGCGCTGCCCATCGCACCAGATGACCGCCGGTGTGTCGGAGCGGGTCAGGATCTCCACCGACATCCTGGAGTTCGGTCCGACCACCAGGGGGCGCGCGAACAGCGCGTGCGCGCTCACCGGCACCATCAGCATCGCTTCCACGTCCGGCCACACGACCGGTCCGCCGGCGGAGAAGGCGTACGCGGTTGAGCCGGTGGGGGTGGCCAGCACCACGCCGTCGCACCCGAACGTGGACAGTGCCCGCCCGTCGATGCCGAGCGCTACCTCGATCATCCGTTCACGTTGGTCCTTCTCCACGGAGACCTCGTTGATCGCCCATCCGGTATCGGTGGAGCCGTCGGGCTGTTGGATGGTGACATCCAGGGTGATGCGTTCTTCGACGGTGTAGTCCTGTTCGGCGGCACGGCGGACCAGGTCTGCGAGTTGTTCGACTTCGTACTCCGCCAGGAACCCCACATGCCCGAGGTTGATCCCCACCAGGGGCGTGTTGTGGCCCCGCACCATTTCGGCAGTGCGCAGGATGGTGCCGTCGCCGCCCAGCACAATGGCGAGTTCGACGTCGTCCGCGCCGTGGGTGCTGACCGCTTCGATGCCGTATTTATCCAGTTCGCGGGCCACCACCTGGGCGGCGTGCTGCGCTTCCGGACGGCTCGGGTGGCACTGGACCAAAAACCGCCTGCTCATGTTCGCT
>Ga0209487_1000454_pt1 | contig 37447 bp, 38 predicted proteins | sample Poulit2012_FD_187524 | JGI IMG/M metagenome (GOLD analysis project Ga0209487, IMG submission 187524) | Agricultural soil microbial communities from Georgia to study Nitrogen management - Poultry litter 2012 (SPAdes) (version 2) | ecosystem: Environmental > Terrestrial > Soil > Agricultural land...
TAGGCGGGAATAAACAATTTATACTGTTTTAAATCAATTGAAGATGATAACTCTATGATGTGAGGTGCTACCAAGTTGACTCTGCAAACTCAGTCGCTTGTTAATGGTTGTACTACTTCCGATGGAGTGGTTGTTCAGGTGCATGGGAACAGGAATAAGCTTTTTAAAAGATTTCTACACGAATCGCAACGGGCATTTATTTTAAATTCGTGCTCATGCGCTCACCGCAATAACTTTTTTTCGTACTTGCTTGCGCCTCCCCAAGGATACAGACCGCTACAAGATTCATTTATTCGGGTGAAAATGTACAAATTGATATTCTGTTTATTCTCACCTACACCTCCATCATAGCACAGTTGTAGAAAAGTGATTCATCAGCGCACGGAATAAAGACTGCCCTGACGGGATTTATAGATGTTCCTGTTCAGCGCTCCGACCAGGATGTTCGGCGCACAAGCCTCAAACTTCAGCGCTCCAAACTCGAGTGTCCGGATCCGCTAATGATTCAGCTGTTTCCGCTGAACATAGCCCCACTCGCGCTAAAGATTCAGCCGCTCCCGCTGAACGCCACGGCATCCCCGCTGAACACCCGCCCACATCACGCACCAAATGATCTAATAATCTTGCAATATCCGCATTGTATTCTATAATGAATAGAACATTACAAGTGCTCTTTCTACTTGGAGTAGAATTTCCATATTATAAATAATCCTGAGGTGAAATAGATGTTGCGAGCCATTTCAACGCTGTTTTTAGTGGCGGGTGTCATTATTCTTGCTTATGGTGGTTTTCAATTGTATAGCACACATGCAGACGAGAGTAAGCGGCTTAATCAGGCGAGTGAAATAATCTCTGATGAAGTCGTTACAGAAGTCGAGGATGTCAGCGCCTATCATTATGACGCGATTGATCAAGGCGATACAGTCGGTGTCTTATACATTCCGAAACTTGATCGGGAAATCCCGATTATTGAGGGGACCGACGAGGAAGAATTGGCGCAAGGTGTGGGCCATTATAAAGGAACGGGCTATCCCGGGGAAAACAAACAAATTTTATTATCAGGCCATCGTGACACGGTCTTTCGGAAATTTGGAGAATTAGAAGATGGCGATGAATTCCATATAAAAATGGAGCACGGCACATTTATTTATGTGATCCAGGATTCCGAAACGCAAATTGTCCCTGCCGATGATACGACTGTCATCGACCCAAGTCGAGAGGATGAAGTATTGACGGTATCCACTTGTTATCCCTTCTCTTTTATCGGGAGTGCACCGGACCGCTACGTCCTTCACGCCTATCCAAAATAAATGATACATTACTTTAAACGCCACCATGGTGGTCGCCAAAAGCTAGATTTTCACTCTGCCTTTTGTAAGTTACCACCTTGCTGGCCTTTTTCCACTCCTATTTTTACTACTCGGTAACTCCTTTTCCTTCTTAGTCAATATTAGGTCGGGAAAAAATGGGAATGAACAACAAGATAAATGATCGAAAAGGAATGATCTTCAAAGTGATTGGTCTTATCTTCCTTGTGCCAACAGTCCTGTATTTGATTGTAGTTTGCGTTCTATACTTCTTATTTTAACAATGAAAAATAATCACTGATTATGTACAGAGGAGACAACCCAATGACAAACAAACAAGAGCCTACACTCCGCTTTGATGAAGTTAACTTTTCCATAAACGATACCCAGATTATCCAAGCCCTTTCCGGTTCCATTGCAAACGGAAAAATCACCACACTTGTTGGCCCTTCTGGAGCTGGAAAAACGACATTGCTGAAACTATGCAATGGATTACTCTCCCCGACTTCCGGAGACATTTACCTCCATAGCCAACCACTCCAATCCTATGATCCACTAGAATTGCGCCGCCTAGTAGGCTTTGCCTTACAAGCAGCGCCGATGATCAGAGGAACGGTCTATGATAACCTAGCACTCCCCCTTGTCCTCCAAGGAAAAACCTTATCCAAACAAGCAGCTCTCCAGTATCTAGAGGATGTTGGATTGGAGAAGCAATTCCTCCATCAGCAAGCGCGAGAATTATCAGGTGGTCAGCGGCAAAAGGTGTCCATCGCCCGGACACTCATCAATGAGTCGAATGTGCTCCTCCTTGATGAAATCACATCGGCATTAGATCGCACATCACTACGCGAAATTGAAGAACTGATTACGATGTTGAATAAGCAACACGGGGCCACAATCATTTGGATTACTCATAATTTAGACCAAGCCCTATCCATCGGCCACCATACGTGGGTCATGATGGATGGAGAACTAATCGAATCTGGCGATAGTAATCTCTTAAAAGCACCAAAAACAGAACGTGTCAAACAGTTCATTATGGGAGAAACAACATGACTTTTCTAACCTTATCCATTACCTTAATCTTCGTCGCCATTCCTTTACTCTTATCAAAGACATTGCGACTAGGTTTAGAAAAAGATACGATCATTGCGACTGTTCGGTCCATTATCCAGCTGCTTGCTGTCGGGTATTTATTAGAGTTCGTGTTCGATGCGGAAAATTTCATCTATATTTTCCTTATGGTCACCTTAATGATTGTCGCGGCAACACAAAACGCGCGAAAAAAAGGTAAGGCCATCAAAGGAATTACCTGGAAAATTGCCTTGACATTAATAGCCATCGAAGTGTTAACCCAAAGTATTTTGCTCGGTTTTCAAATCGTCCCGGCAACCGCGCAATATATCATTTCCATTAGTGGCATGGTCATTGGCAATTCAATGGTCCTCTCGATATTATTTTTGAATCGGTTTACAGCCGAAATCGAAGCCCGTGAGGATGAAACAGAGCTAATTCTCTCACTTGGTGGGACGCCTAAACAAGCGATACACCGTCAATTGATTAACGCGATAAAAGCGAGTATGATCCCAACAATTGAAAGTCAGAAAACAATGGGCCTTGTTCAACTTCCCGGAATGATGAGTGGACAAATTATCGCCGGTGCGGATCCTCTCCAAGCCGTACAATTTCAGTTGCTCATCCTCTTTCTTTTATTAACAACTGCTTCCGTTACAAGCGTGTTGCTTGGTTTTCTAGCTTATCCGACTTTATTTAATGAACGGATGCAATTTACGACTCATTCACCTCCCGAACAAGCTGATCGATCTTAATCCTTTTCTTCATATCAATCTAAGATTCAAGCCTGAAAGAGTCTCCAGCTACTTGGAGACCCTTTCAGGCTTTTTTGCGCATTATGAAACAACTTACATAATTTTGGCTCAGCTGGAAAGTATAACGAGAACATACTTATAAAAGGAGGGATGCAAAATGACGGACCATGATCAAGGTAATGAAAAAGAATCCGTAAGCCGACGTCATTTTCTTAAAAACACCGGATTAGTTGCGGGTGGTGTTGTTGGGGGTTCCGTGTTAGGTGGGTTCCTGACAAATCAATTCCGCCCGGAAACGAAAACAGATACAGCACAAACCGCGCGGGAGTTATTCGATGCTCGGATGTTTTTTGATCGGGAGGAAGATTTCGCTATTTTAATGGATGCGACCGAACAAATCTTCCCTGAAGATGATCACGGACCAGGCGCGATCGAATTAGCTGTCCCCTACTTCATTGATAAGCAATTAGCCGGTTCATGGGGAACAAATGCGAAAGAATATATGCGGGATCCCTTTTTACAAAATCAACAAGTTCTTGACTATCAAGCTAAAGATACGGACCAAGATAAGGCGGGGCCGAATACAGCTACGAAAGCGCCCACTCCAACACCTCGCTATCAGACACGATTAAATCGAGGGGACTTATTTATTCACGGTCTACGAAGAATGGATCAGGTAAGCAACGATCAATTTGATGGACCCTTTGTGGAATTATCAGATGATCAACAAATCGAAGTGTTGCAAGCATTTGAAAAAGGGGATATCGAGATGAAGGGGGTCGCCTCCAAAACCTTCTTCAATTTCCTCTTACAAATGACTCTTGAAGGCGCATACGCTGATCCCGTCTACGGTGGCAATAAAAACATGATGGGTTGGAAAATGAAAGAATATCCAGGCCCACGCATGGCCTATATTGATCAGATTGAAGAGGAAGATTTCATCGAAATGAAACAGGAAAGTTTACGGGATTATCAGTAACACCGATCCATACATTGAACAGGAGGTTAAAACATGGCAAAGAAACTAGATAAAGTCGATGTTGTCGTTGTTGGTACAGGTTGGGCCGGCGGTATTATTTCCGCTGAGCTCGCCAAGGCTGGAAAGAAAGTAGTGGCCTTAGAACGTGGGGAGGAAAAGCAACAATCCGATTATACGGGAGTTAAAGATGAGTTACGTTTCACGGATCGCTTTGAAATGATGCAAAACCTTTCCCATGAAACGATCACTTCAAGGAATACAATGGATGAAAAGGCACTCCCTGTTCGAACACGGGATGAGATGATGGCTGGAACCGATTTAGGTGGCGGAAGTGTTCATTGGGCAGGTGCTACATACCGTTGGACCCCTTATGATTTTGAAATACGCAGTCAAACAATTGACCGCTATGGAGAGAAGAAGATTCCCAAAGGCATGACGATCCAAGACTGGGGCATTACGTATGATGAAATGGAGCCCTATTATGATCAATTCGAGAAAACCGCGGGCATCTCCGGTGAGCCTGATCCCTTGGGAGCCAAACGTTCTAGCGATTACCCGACGCCACCGATGAAGGAATCTCCACCTGTTCGTTTATTTAAAGACGCAGCCGAAGAGTTAGGCTACCATCCATATCAAATCGCATCGGGGAATTTATCGGAAACCTATGAGAACCCAGATGGACAAGTCATTAATCAATGTCAATTTTGCGCATTTTGTACACAATACGGCTGTGATTTTGGTGCAAAATCAGATGCTCTTGTCACCGTCATTCCCACCGCAAAAGAACATGATAACTTTGAATTACGGACCGAAGCCTATGTGAGACGGGTGTTATATAAAGATGGGAAAGCGACGGGTGTCATGTATGTCGATACGAGTACAGGCGAGGAATTCGAGCAACCTGCCGATGTTGTCGTCTTAGCCGCCTTCACCTTTACGAATAACCGCTTATTATTATTATCAAAAATTGGCGAACCATATGACCCGAAAAAACGCTCTGGCGTGATCGGTCGAAATTTTAATGGACAATTTAATATTGCATTCTTAGGTGCACAAGGTTTTTTCAAAGATAAGAAATTCAATCTTTATATGGGTGCCGGAGCACTTGGAGGAGCGATGAGTGATTTTGCTTCTGATAACTTTGACCATAAAGATGTTGACTTTATTAATGGCGGTGGCATTGAAATCAGACAATACGGGGACGGGGCGATCGCAAGTAACCATGTCCCGAAAGACACACCAAGATGGGGACCCGAATTCAAAAAGAACTCTATCTTTTACGCCAATCGAAATTTACAATTATGGTATACACCGGCGATTATGTCTTGGTGGCATAATTTTGTCGATCTTGATCCAACCTATCTAGATGATTTCGGGGATCCACTTCTTCGGATAACGAATAAATACACGGAGCAAGACCGAAACATTGCGAAGTTCGGGATTGAAAAATGTACGGAAATCATGGATCAGATGGGAGCTGACATTATCGATGAGGATGAAATCCCCGAAGAGTTTGACCATATTTATCAAGGCGGCCATTATGCGGGTGGCGTTATTATGGGAGACGATCCCAAGACATCAGCCGTCAATTCTTATTTGCAAATGTGGGATGCGGAAAACATCTTTGTTGTCGGTGGTTCCGCATTCCCTCAATTTGGCGGACACCATCCAACCGCGACAATTGGCGCCTTAGCTTATCGTGCAGCGGAAGGAATTGAAACATACCTTGACAACAAAGGTGGACAATTAGTCGAGGTCAATGAAACGAAAAAACACGTCTCATAATGTTCCAGATGAATTGCTTAACCAGAACCTCCAAGGACATAACTTGGGGGTTTTTCCTGTGGGCGTTCCTCCCTTTTTTTCATAAATACAAGATCAATGGACAGTCTAAGGGAGAAGGGATCAAAGCAAATGATGAAAGGAGGATCACATCCATGCACTATGTAAAAGCACTCCTTCTCAAATGGGTCATGGTCACCGCGATCTTATGGATTGTTTTAGGCGGATTTTTTGGAGTCTCTTTTATAAACATTTTCACGATTGGGGTTTTAGTAACCGGTATATCTTATCTTGTCGGTGACCTCCTGATTTTATCTAGATCTGAAAACTGGGTCGCTACCATTGCCGATTTCGTACTCACTTTCGCGATCGTTTGGCTCGTGGGCGCCATGCTATTTGCCCCGATTGTCCCATTGGCAACCGCGTCATTTATGTCCGCACTCATTGTCGCCATCGGTGAAATGTTTTTCCATGGGTATATGATGAAAGCCGTTCTCCCTGACCACTCCGGAGATCAGCATCACCCGAGTCAGCATCATAAAGGACAGGTGCAAACTGAATTTGGGGAAGAAATGGATCCCCGCCCAACACGACTTCATCGAAAATAACGACTCGAAACAGCAAGCTAAACGATCCTTCCTGATGCGAATTATCGTTTAGCTTTTTAAATGTAAATGAAGCCAGATTTCTTCATCTCACTTCCACACGGTCCTTGAACAGACAGGTGTTCCGCCACGCCTACCTGATCGCTGGGTTATTTTTACATTGATATTTCATAAATTCCTACATATAATAAGAACAGATGTTCTGAGGAAGGGTGATATATGATGGATTACGCGCTTTATCCACGTCATGATGTGCTTTGTATTGATATGCGTTCCTTCTATGCCAGTGTGGAGGCGGTAAAATTAGGCTTGGATCCGATGAAGGTCATGTTAGCTGTTGTTGGGGATGTGAGTCGCCCAGGCAGTATTGTATTAGCCGCCTCCCCACCATTAAAAGAAAAATACGGGATCAGCAATGTGAGTCGTTTTTATGAATTACCACATGACCCAGACATCTATATTATCAATGCCAATATGGAGCGTTACTTATATGCATCTGTTGAAATTACCAAACTGCTCATGAATTATGCACCAAAAGAAGCCATTCACCCTTACTCCATTGATGAAGTTTGGCTAACGGTTAATGGATTGGAAAAACTCTTCGGCACCCCCTGGCAAATTGCCCAACTTATAAAAGATGATCTGTTACAGCAGTTTGGCTTAACGTGCTCCATCGGGATTGGGGATAATAAATTCCTCGCCAAAGTTGTCATGGATCTCCACGCCAAAAAAGTAGGGATTGCCGAATGCCGGTATGAAGATGTGGAAGCAAAACTATGGCCTGCTCCTGTGGAAGCTATTTGGGGAATTGGCAGTCGCATGAAAGAAAACCTCCATCGTATGGGGATCATTCGTCTTGGTCAACTAGCACAGACGAAACGCTCGACATTGAAAAGCCGCTTCGGTATCATGGGCGAGCAATTATATTGGCATGCCTGGGGAATCGATCTCAGTCCTGTATTCGGCCATTTCATCAAAACGGAGCAAAAGGGATTTTCGCACGGGATCTCTCTCCTTCGTGATTATTCCCAAGAGGAAGCCATTACTTGTATCTTGGATTTATGTGAAGAAGTTTGTCGGCGCGCACGGACGGCACATAAAACAGGCCGAACCATTCAGCTCGGTATCGGATATTCCAACGCTTCCAGCCGATCAGCAACAGGATTTAATCGTTCCCGCTCCATTCCCATACCGACGAATATGACGATGGATGTGTACCGCATCTGTCTTTCCCTTTTTCATGACCATTACAACGGACAAGATAAAATTAGACGGGTTCATATCTCCTTGAGTAATTTATCAGAATCAGGTGAAACACAACTCGATTTATTTGCGGATCGTTCAAAAGAAGAGGATCTTAGCTATGTAATGGATTCCATTCGGGATAAATACGGCCCAACCGCTATTTTGCGAGCCTCAAGCTATACCGATGCCGGGATTGCCTTGGATCGCAGTCGTAAAATTGGCGGACATCAAGCGTAAAACGATGTATCACCTCCCATGATGGTTTCGATGATTCCTTATTTCATCCTTCCCGTGAATAAGGATTTAAAAAACACTCGAATGCATGGAGTTGATCTCCGCATTCGAGTGTTTATTCATAACGGTTCACGACGAAAAACAGCTTATGGATTCGTTGTCCATAATCCAGCGGTCTTCACAAATACCCGCTTATTTAACTTCAATTGAGCCACCATCAATTCAGCTAAATCTTCTGCTTGCAGCACATTCTCTTCCTCACCCGTCACAAGACCTTGATCGATCGCTAAATCTGTTACAACGGTACTCGGTGTTAAGCCGGTCACGCGAATATCATGTTTGCGCGCTTCCATTGCCAATGATTCCGTCAGGCCAAGAACCCCTGCTTTAGATGCACTATAAGCACTTGTCACAGCCCCACCTTTTTCACCTGCTGTTGAAGATATATTAATAATATCTCCAGATTTTTGCTCGATCATGGTTGGGAATACCGCACGCGTCACATAATACATCCCAAGTAAATTCACTTGAATGATTTTCTCCCATTCCGCAACTTCCAACTCCAAGAAGCCACCGAACTTGGCAATGCCCGCATTATTTATTAAAATATCAATGGCACCAAGATCACTTTTCAGTTGATCAACCGCCTGATTCACTTGTTCATTCGATGAAACGTCTGCCGTCGCAATATAAGCTTGAACACCTGCTTGCTTCACTTCATCGGCTACGTTTTGTAAATCCGCCTCTGTACGAGCCATCAATCCGATATGAACGCCTTCCTTTGCTAAAGCAAGGGCTGTAGCGCGTCCAATCCCTTTTCCAGCACCCGTAATAATCGCTGTTTTACCTGCTAATTGTGTTGACATAAGACATCTACTCCTTCATCTTTACTGCCCCATTGTACTCTCGTGTTCAATAGGACATTCTTCATTATACAGTTCTTTATTCACCGGGGAAAGAAAAGGAAGCTACAATAGTGACACAAATTCTTTCACATTGATGATCAACAGCAATTCTTGCGACGATATACATTATCGCTTATAATTAAGTTGTGAATTACTTCACATTAAACGAAAGGAATGATCAATTATGAATAGACTGGAAGAGAAAGTAGCGATTATAACAGGTGCTGGTGGTGGAATGGGCAGAGAGGAAGCGATCCTCTTTGCGAAAGAAGGTGCAACTGTCGTTGTGACCGATATTCAAGAGGACAAGGTGAATGAAGTCGTCGCTGAAATCATTGCTAACGGAGGACAAGCGGTTGGCCAGCTACATGATGTGACAGATGAAGCTGCATGGGCACGAATTGCCCAGGAAACGATTGACGCTTATGGAAAAATTGATATTCTCGTTAATAATGCAGGCATTTCAATCAATCAAAAATTACACGAAACTTCTGTCGAACAATGGGATAAGGTCCTCGATATTAACTTAACCGGAACATTTCTCGGGATGAAACATGTCATTCCAAATATGATGAAAAATAATCAAGGGAGCATCATTAATATTTCATCTATTTCTGGTTTAACAGGTGGCGGTGGTGCAAACCCATACACGGCATCAAAAGGTGCGGTACGGATGTTAACGAAAGCAGCGGCGATTGACTATTCCAAACATCAGATTCGGGTTAACTCCGTCCATCCCGGTATCATTATTACACCAATGACAGAAGAAATGTTTCAAGAGAAACAAATGCGTGACTGGGCCCATTCTGTCACCCCTCTTCCTAATCTGGGTGAACCATCAGATGTTGCTTATGGCGTCCTGTATTTAGCATCAGATGAAGCTAAATTTATAACCGGGATTGAATTACCGATTGAAGGTGGCTATACAGCACAATAGAACCATATGTACCGATGAAGCTTTAGAATCGTCCATGGAAAACGGCGGTAACCTAGACTTCACGACTCCCTTTATTCATCTAGAAAAACGAACCTCCAGGAACAGACTCAAACAGGAGTCTGTTTTTTTCTTTGTTTTTATAAAGCAAGTTTATTTCCCGAGCAATAATGTTCGCTCCAAATAAAGCTATACATAACCAGTTTCTATGGTAAGATATAAACGGACGTTTTCACACATTATGGCGTAGCCGGGAACACCCGTGACTTCAGTCATGAGTAGCTCAAAACAAAATTCACTTGTACATCAATAGACGGAGGTTCGGAAGCATCATGTGGTTTATTTTCTCTATTTTCACAGCCATTTCTTGGGGGGCTGCAAATCTTTTCTATAAAAAAGGGTCTGACACGGAAGATAAGTCAAGTCACCTGAAGATCGTAACGATGGTTGGATTTATGATGGGTCTCCATGCCTTTTCCTATTTATTTATTAAAGGAATCGAATTTGATCCGTTTGATATGATCCGCTATTTACCCGTTTCCGCCATGTATATTTTATCGATGACAATCGGCTATATTGGATTACGGTATATTGAATTATCCATCGCCGCACCCGTGCAAAATTCCTCAGGTGCCGTGAGTGCTATCTTATTATTCATCTTTTTTCCGCGCGACATGAGTATTCTTGATATCTCGGGGATTATCATCGTCACCTTAGGGGTTATTGGACTTGCCGTTTTTGAAAAGAATGCGGAAACAGAAGCACTTCAGCTCAGCAACGAAAAGGTTGATAAGAAATACCGGATCGGGGTCTTAGCCATCACCTTCCCCATTTTATATAGTCTGATTGATGGTTTAGGTACCTTTGCAGATGGCATCTACCTGGATGAATTACAACTCATTAGCGAAGATTCCGCTCTACTCGCTTATGAATTCACCTTTTTCATCTGTGCACTCTTTACGTATACGTATTTAAAATTCATCAAAAAGGAAGCTTTCTTTATCTTTAAAGAACGTGATAAAGGGATTGCCGCGATTTTAGAAACGACCGGCCAGTTCTTCTACGTGTTTGCGATGGCAGGCAACGCAATTATCGCTGCTCCACTCATTGCGGCGCACGGTATTTTCTCGGTCATCTTATCACGGATCTTCTTAAAAGAAATCTTAACGAGAAGACAATACATCATGATTGCCATTGTGATGGTCGGGATTATCTTACTCGGCATAACCGATGCTGGTTAAACATCTAAAAAAGCATCTTTATATGAAAATCCCCGAAAGGCAGACTAGATAAATCTGCCTTCGGGGTGTTTTTTATACCTTTCGTTCACTTACTTGATCCATAAACTCCTTTCGTAATTCAAACTTCAACACTTTTCCTTGTAAACTGCGAGGCAACTCATCCGAAAATCCGATCTGATGAGGGATTTTATAAGATGCTAAATTCCCCTCACAAAATGTACGGATATCACTCATTTCCAATGTTTCACCTTCACGCTTAACGATGATCGCCATTGGCACCTCTCCCCACTTTTCATCGGGGACACCAATCACTGCTACATCGGCAATCAACGGATGCTTGTACAACACTTCTTCGATTTCGGCTGGATAAACATTAATCGCTCCGGATAGGATCATATCCTGTTTCCGGTCGACAATATAGTAAAACCCTTCTTCATCTTGGGTACCTAAATCCCCTAGACCAAGCCAACCATCCTGAAAAGCTTCATCTGTTGCTGTTGGATTATTATAATAACCATCACATAAGGTTAGCCCTTTCACGAAGAACTCACCAACTTCATGAGGTGCTACTTCTTCTTTTTCTTCATTTAACAACTTCACTTGCATACCTAGCATCGGTAAACCGACAGATCGATTTTTCTCTTCTTGATACTCAGGATACAAATTCGTTGATCCCCCATGCTCAGATGCCCCATAAAACTCGTTTAATTCAGCACCCGGAAAAGTAGCTAAGATCTTTTCCTTTGTCCGCGTCTGAAGAGGCGCACCTACTGATATAAGGCTCTTCATTGAAGACAGATCATATTGATTTCGAACTTCTTCTGGCAACGAAAAAATCGCCTCAAACATCGGTGGCGCTAGAAAAGTTGTCGTTGGTCTTTCTTTATCGATCGCTTTCAATACATCAAGTGGATGGAAATTCTCCATAATATGTAAAGGATTACCGACAAATAAATTCGGCATGGAAATTGATAATGCCGCCGCTCCATACAATGGTCCCACAACTAAACCTTTCCCATTGCGCCCGATTGAAAACTCAATACTAAACAGGATACCAACCATATATAGACTGCGATGTGACCGGACCGCCCCCTTAGGTAAACCCGTCGTTCCCCCTGTATATAAGAAACAAATCGTATCCAACTCATGTAAAGGCTCCGCTAATACAGGTTCCGCTTGCGAAAAACCCGCAATCCATCGTTCATATTCGATGGAATCAAGATCGTCTGCCTGGCCAACATGAATCCATTCTTTTACATGAACTTCATGTTGAATCCGTCCAATTTCTCCCGAAAAGCGCTGGTCATAAATCAGGACAGTCGATTCGGAATCAGCCAACACATGCTTCACTTCCGGAGCAACAAAGCGAGAATTAATCGGCACAAATACGGCCCCAATTTTACTACACGCATAGATGGTTTCTAATAATTCATTACAATTGTATAACATGAACGCTACTTTATCGCCCTTTTTTACACCGATCCCTTGTAAGGCATGTCCCAATTGGTTGATTCGTTCATTAAATTCACGGTAGGTAAATTCTCTCCCTTTAAATGTGAGCGCATTCTTATCCGCGTAGCGTATCGCATTTAACACAATCGGATCACTGAAAATCATTTGTTCCATCATTCATTCCCCCTTGACTTCTTTTCTTATTTTCTATTATAGCAAACGATTCTGTTTATTCACATCACTTCTTGACCATCATCTTCCCAGTAATACAACTTTTTATTTGGCTTTAAGACTGAAATCGAGAAGATGATGGATGCCAACAACATGGCAAGTGCCAGAGTAACAAGCGTCCATCGTAAGGACACAATATCAGCTAGGAATCCAATGAGCAGAATAAATACGACTTGAATCGCACTCTGGATTAATTGATAAATGCTTGTCACTCTTCCCATGATTTCAATAGGAATATTATTTTGGTAAAAAGTCATGATTCCCGCATTTAAAAACACATTAAAAAAGCCTAAAATGCTAAAGCCGACAACAATGGAGGCAAAGGACCATGAAAAGGCATAGATCACATAACCGATCGTCATCATCGTTAAACCAATGACAATCATATAGCGAAGGGACAAGTGATTTAAAAATAAGGAGAGTAAAATAGCCCCTACGACAGACCCGATTCCAGTAATACTAATCAATAGGCTATACTCCATTTCAGAAAGCCCAATAACCTGTTGGGTAAAAACCACTTCTTGAGCATCCATGGCGAAAGAAAAAATCGTAATCATAATGAAGCCCAGATAAATAAATGAAACATAGATATGGGTTGACATAAACTTCTGAACAACCGTAAAATCACGAACGACTTGAGAAAAGGTCAATGCCGGGATCCGATCTTTATCTACTTTTTCTTGTTCGGGAATAAATAACAAGCATATGGCTGCGATTAAAAAGAAGGTGGCATTCATCCATAATGTAGCTTCAACAGATGTTAATAATATCAGTGCCCCTCCAATCGCCGGGCCGATAATAAAGGCTCCTGAACTCACAAATGAACGTACAGAGTTGAATCGTTTCCTTTTCTCTTTCGCAACAATGATCGCCACATAGGTCATGGAGGACGGATTATAAAAGGCCTTCGCGATACTTAAGACAACAAGAATCCCGTAGATGACCACCATGCTCGGTGCCAAGGGAATAAAGCTAATGAACACGGCTCGAATAATGTACGTGGCAATCATGACTTTTCGCTTGCTCCGATAATCAATAAAACTTCCCGTCCAAAATTTTGTGACGATATTCGTTAAGGGCCCGATGATCCAAAGTCCAGCAACGGCAGTAGCCGAACCTGTTAGTTGATACACCATAATATTAATCGCTACTAAGTAAATAAAATCCCCGATACTCGAAATTCCTATCGAAGACAATAAGATGAGCGGCTGTTTCCAACCTTTACTATTTTTGAACATGGACAAGCTCCCTATGATGGATTTCAGGATGAATCTGCGTGATAAAAGGAATCACCAGACTCTTTTAGCCTTTTCTAGCTGACCAAGACGGATCGGTAACTTCTGCATAGGTGGTGGACACATGGAATTATATGTTTTAATTTTCTGATTAATCAAGCTAATATCCTGCTCCGTTTCTGCAGCATGGACCATTCCAGTTATCTCCTTTTGCAAAGCTAACCAAGAAGGTACAAATCCGGCCTCCTTTGCCTTTTCTTGAAAGTTCTGTAAGAGATCCTTTTTCAGATAATTGGTAGGTAATGGTTTTCCTTTACCATCCCCCCGTATAATTGTCCTTTTCACCAGATGCTTCTAAAATCTCACCCATTAAATCATTATATTTTCGCTCCATCGATTCATCCCCCTTTTATGAAGACATAATTACATGGTTATGAATGCGTTCTCAATAGCAACCATAAAAAGTCACATCTCCTTCGCTACATACCCGTAAAAAATTAGAATGATTGGCTAATTCCTTTTTAATGACTTTAAATATACCATAAATACCGATTCTTTACCTTTTATAAGAAAGTTAGAAATGTTAAAAAACGACTCCAACGAAAGGGGGAATCATACCCACTGTCATCGAAGTCGCTTTTCTGTTTACTTAATCCAAACGAACTTCCTGTAAATAAGGAAAACTACTTGGATATTGATAAAATCCTTGCACTTCATCCCGTAATCCCGCTAATAATACGGAATGATAAATCGGAACAATTGGTGCCTCATCAATAATAATTTGTTGGGCTGATTCATAGAAATCAAGTCGTTCTTCTTCATCAGTCGTTTGCCGTGCCTGTTCTAATAATTCATCTACTTCATCACTGGCATAAAAGGAGCGATTCCCTGGTGCCCCGGCATTTTCTGAATGGAACATTGGATATAGTCCATAATCTGCATCCATTGTCACCGTGCCCCAACTCCCCACATACATATCCATATCTCCGTTCCCAGTGGCCTCTAGGTAGGCGCCTGTTTCGATCATTTCAATATCGATCTCAATATTAATCTCCGCAAGTTGTGCCTGAACGATTTCAGCGAGATCAGCTGTAATCCGATCATTCGTTAAGACCGTTGCTGAAAATCCATCCTCATAACCGGCCTCTTTTAATAAATTCTCCGCTTCTTCTTGATCATAATCAATCGGTTTGATTTGATCACTATAGCCAAATACCGTCGGTGCCAACGGTCCATTCGCCGGCAAGGCTACACCATCAGTCACCCCTTTGATGACGGTATCTTTATCAATCGCCAATGCGATCGCTTGGCGAACACGAACATCATCAAATGGTTCCACTTCTGTATTCATTCCTAAGTAAGTCAAACTCGCACTATCTGACTGCATGACATTCGTTCCATCTTGTTGATCGATTCGCTCAATATCATTCGCATTTACCGGATAAATAATATCGGCTTCCTCTGTTTCCAATTCAGCAATCCGTGTCCCATCTTCCGGAACAACTTTGAACGTCACGGAATCGACTTGTGCTTCGTCTCCCCAGTAATCTTCATTTTTAGCGAGTGTAATGAATTCGCCATTTTCCCGTTCTTCATATTTAAAATACCCCGTACCCACCGGTTGCTCATTGACACTAGCAAACGGGTCATCCCCTTTTTCCATGGCTTCATGATCCGCTTCAATCGACTCGAGGCTAATCATATGGCCACCTGGATGCGCTAAATGTAACGGCAATGCCGAAAATGGATATTCCGTTGTTATATGTACCGTATAGTCATCAATTACTTCTACCGATTCAATCATATCAAATAAAAAGGCCAACGGTGAACCCATCGCCGGATCGAGAATCCGGTCTAAATTTGCTTTTACAACCGCCGCATTCAATTCTGAATCATCATGAAAGGTCACGTCTTCTCTAATCTTCGCTTCCCAAACCGTATCTTCAATTTGTTCCAGACTTTCCGCAAGTGCTGGTTGCAATTCTAAATCGGTATCCCAAGCAACAAGTGTATCGTACATGGCATTCATCACGTACAGGGAGTTCCCATCATTCGCTGCATGCGGATCAAGTGAAACCGGATCAGATGCTAAGTCAACAACAAGGTCACCGCTTTTACTGGCCGTCTCGTCCGCACCACTTTGATCATCCTGTTTTGAATCCGGCTCCTCGGCACAAGCAGTCATTCCAATTAATAAAATAAAGACCAACAACATTCGTATGGCATGTTTCTTCATGTATACTTCCCCTTCAATCCATAGTATTATGGTATGTTTAATGTACATGATTAGTTTACCTTGCGAATCTGTTTTAGTCAACAAGGTCGCCAAAAGAGACGGGAGATCTACCGACATCGCCACGTCCAATAACTAGTACTCCCTTAAAATAATAGCTTTTGAAGGTGCTTCATTTTTTTCTGATTAGTCCGATACCTAACACAAGTAGTCCAAGAACTAGCAATACGGCTCCAATAAAGCGTTTGGTTCGGTTGCACGTGGTGAAAGCATTGAAAAGAAAAATGCAGCTGGCAAGAAAATGGCTGATAAGGGGATGTTTGATCGTGCGAATCTTTTCAGTCCACTTGATAAGACTGTTTCATCCACATATTTTAAGGTGACGAGAGACAATAGTAATAGAATTCCCTCGTGTGCATGTCCAGCACGAAAGAAATCCTGCCTCAACGGGTTATCTATATATCCCGATTGTGTATCCACTAATAAGCCAAGCAGACTTACACCACCATAAATTATAGTGGGCAAAATAATGATCAACCAACCTGCAAATTTTCGGGACTCTTCTTCCACTTCTCCCACTCCTTTTCTTTTGTATAATATTATTTATCTGTTTTTCTAGCTATCCGATTTGCTGCTAAGAAACCAGATATCATCGCACCTGCCCCTGTCCATAAGCCAATGAAAGAAAGTTATTTTATGGAGGTTATCCATTAAAAACGTAATCGACAACCGCGTATCCACTTCGGTCACCAAAATAGACGCGGAGATCAGCAAACGATCTCCGCGTCCAACAACCTTTATTCTCGCATGCGGATGATCACATTCCCAAATTGGTTCCCCGCATCTAAATAATCCATCGCTGCTTGCGTCTCATCAATAAAGAAGCTTTGATCAATTACAGGTTGCAACTCATTCTTTTCTACAAAAGCCATCATCTCTTGCAGTTCTTCTTTACTGCCCATCGTTGATCCGAGCAATTGATATTGTCCATAAAAGAATTCCCGTAAATTGAAATCGACCGTATCTTCTGTCGTCGCCCCAAAGACCACCATCCGCCCGCCTTTTTTGAGAATGGCTAATGATCGATTGAAGGTCGCACGCCCAACACTATCAATAACAAGATCAATCGTTTCATTTTCCAATTGCTCGCCCCAGTCACTACTTGTTTCCAGGACACGATCAGCCCCTAATGCTTTCGCTTTGACGCGTTTCTCCTCACTCCGGGACGTAACGATGACGCGCGCACCAGCTGCTTTGGCAAATAACAATAAATAAGTCGCAACCCCACTCCCCGCTCCCGGAATAAATAGCGTTTGTCCTTTCATCAACTGCCCTTTCGTAAACAACGCCCGATAGCCCGTTAACGCTGCTAAGGCAAAACCACCGGCCTCTTCCCATGTTAAATACTCCGGTTTCTTCTCCACCTGCTCTGCTGAAATGACGATCTTTTCCGCAAGTGTTCCATGATCAGGCATGCCCAAAATATCGAACCCAGCTGGCGGCGCATCCGTGTTTTTCTCCCATCGTAGGGAAGGATTCACGATCACCTCGTCCCCCTTCTTCACGGTTGACACGTCTTTCCCAACCGATTCAATGACACCGGCACCATCCGAGCCTAAAATAATTGCAGCTTGATCAGCACCCAATCGGTTGGGGATCGCTAAGTCCCGACGATTTAATCCTGCTGTCTGAAGGCTAACAACGACCTCACCATCACCTGCTACCGGATCTGGCATCTCTTTCAACCTAACGTTCCCCTTTTCAAAAACAAATGCTTTCATATCGTATCTCTCCTTCTAGAAATAATGACTGAATTCTTCTAATCTTTGTCTATTTAGTATATCACGAGCGAATAGCGGAATATAGATCCGGTGCTGTTTTTGAAACACCTTTTCAATCTGTTCCACATACTGTTGTTCATGTTCTCGCCTTTTTAAAAAGAACTCGCCATCAACATCATCTGGCAAAACTTTATTAATCAAAATTGTTTCGACATGTAAATCATATTTCGCTAGCATCTCGAGCGCCTTCTCCGTTTCTAAAATCGGCAACCGTTCTGGATTCAATACAAAAATAAAGCCCGTCTGCTTCGGATCGAGTAAAATCTTGCGTACAGCAGAAAAACGCTGTTGTCGTTCCCGTAACACATCATAAATCGGATCCTCAACCGGATCCCCATCATTTAATAATTGGGCATAATTTTTTTGCGTCTTCTGTCGCTTTTCCAATAAGCCTTTAATCCAAACCCCCATTAATTCTGGTAAAGTTAATAACCGAATCGTATGACCAGTTGGCGCCGTATCAAAGACGATTTTATCGAAATTCGAGCTTTCTTCTAAAATAATCGAAATGAGCTTATCAAACAAAGCCGCCTCATCTGCGCCGGGGGAAGCTCTCGCTGTATCCAACTGCCGATTCACTTCCTCCATCATTTGCGGTTGTACAATCCCTTGCATATTTTCTTTTACACCATTCATATAGCTTGTTGTTTCCCGTTCCGGATCGATTTCGAGCGCAAATAATAATCCTTCCACATTCATAATTTTCCCGCCTATCGGTTGATTAAAGATGTGCCCTAAATTATGTGCTGGATCTGTAGAGATAAGCAGTGTTTTTTCACCTGCTTGCGACAATTTCCAAGCAAGCGCTGCGGCAGATGTCGATTTCCCGACACCCCCTTTTCCCCCGACAAACAAGATTTTATTGGTTAATTTATTCATCATGTTAAAACTCCTTTATTCATGCTGAACACCCCTTAATGCTAGCAACAACGGAAACCAGATAAGGGTGACTTCTCCATTCCCATTCGTAAATGCCAATCATGAAAATCTTCTAACATATAGGGATACAACTCTAATGTGTAATAATAAACTGGATTGGGGATACCGATCATCTCCGAATAGAGTAATAATAAAAACAAATCATCCTCATCACGAAGTTCGCGTGCAATCTCTTGCCGGTGAGGCATTTCCAATACTTCCTCATAAAAGCGGACAAGTGATTTTAATTTCTCAAACATATCAATCATCCTCCCACAGCCAATCGATCCAACACCGATTAATCATCATCAATCGGTAAATTCTTTTCTTTCACAAGTACACTCGCCGCTGTAATCGAAATCCAGATGGCGAACACAAAGATAATCGCACCGAGCACAAACAATAACATATTGGAATCCGACCCTGCGAATGACCATTCAAAGAATACTTGCTGAAACATCGCCCATAAAGTCATAAACATGACGAAGATCATCGGGATTAAAGCGACCCAATAATTTCTACCTAATCGCCTCAGCCAAACCGCTATTAATAATAAACTAATGCCCGCTAAGAGCTGATTTGCTGTACCAAATAGCGGCCATAATAAATACCCTCCCGACCCGAATCCTTGTGGCCCTTCAGGTAAAAGTACGAGTGCAGCACTTGATATAACCGCAATTGATGTCGCAACATGCTTCTTTTCAATCGCTGGCAATTTATATTCAACACCCAATTCAGCAATAATATAACGCATTAACCGTACAGCCGAATCAAGCGTTGTCGCTGCAAAACTAACAATAATAATCGACACAATCGTCGTTGCGACATCCCCTGGGATCATCAATCCTTGCGCCAATTGACTAGCTCCTTCAACAAAGACACCCAAGCCCGAACTACTCGCTTCGGCAAAGCTACTATACGTCGCTAAGAAATCCGCTTTTGTTGGAAATAAAGTGATGACGGCAATGATTGAAATCAACGCAAGGATTCCTTCACCCGTTGCTCCTAAGTACCCGACAAAACGCGCATCTGTTTCATTGTTCAACTGTTTCGATGTCGTTCCCGAGGAGACAAGCCCATGAAATCCGGAAATCGCCCCACAAGCAATCGTGATGAACAACAAGGGAAACCAAGAAACATCTGGTGTGATATTCGTTACCGGCGCTGTAATCGTTGGATTCGTAAACAATAACCCTGCATATAAAATTCCTAACCCAACGACAAGCTGATGCGAATTAATAAAATCACGCGGTTGAAGAAGTTTCCAAACCGGTAATACCGATGCAATATAAACATAGACCATTAAAATAATAATCCAAATGAAGAAAGCCGTTGCCACAGAACCGAGTCCAAATAAACCGGAACCCCCTTCTCCCCCCATATACCCGACCAAGTCAATTTGTAAGAAACCTACCTTACTGGAGATGACAGCGGTTCCATACATGATGGCTAAAGCAATCAGCGAAGGAACGAGCATCTTCTTCTGTCGTTTATACACCGCATGACCAATCCAGACCGCCAAAGGAATTTGGATAAACACGGGGATGACACTGGACGGAAATGTAATAAATAAATTAGCAATGACCCAAGCAAAGACCGCATTGACCATTAACACTAAAATTAAAATAATAAATAAAAACAGGATTTTTGCGCGTTGACCAATTAATCGGTGGGCCATTGTACCGATTGATTGTCCCTTATGACGAACCGATAATACAATCGTACCGAAGTCATGAACACCTGCAGCAAATATCGTTCCTAAAATAACCCATAAAAACGCCGGTAGCCACCCCCAATAAACCGCAATTGCTGGACCCAAAATGGGTGCTGCGCCAGCAACCGAAGTGAAGTGATGCCCCCATAACACGAATTTATTTGTCGGTACAAAATCGACCCCATCTTGATACCGATGTGCTGGTGTAACATAATCAGGATCTAAACGAAAAATCTTCTCCGCAAGAAATTTAGAATAAAACCGATACCCCAATGCTAAAGAAATAATACCTATCACTGCGATTAGAATACTATTCACTTTTCTTCATCTCCTTTTTAATTATAGGTCCCCGCAAATCCATAACCTCCTCTCTATTTCCCATCATATGTCCCTTATTCTACCGTTAAAACAGAATATAGTAAATAGTCATACTATCATTTCATTAATGGAGTTTATTTCCCAATCTCCCGGGTTTTCCGCAAAAAAGGCCTTCCAGGTAGATGAATCTATAGATGGTAATTTAACGCTTCACTACTTTTTCTTCATGACAATAACGCGGAACCATATCAACCATTCCCCATTCATAAAAAAGTATGGATTGGGAATAATTTTTACGCCTTTTTATAATCCCTATCCATGCCGTAGTGATCGAATTGATTACCAATCATTTACTCTCCTTTCTTCCTAAACAGACAAAATAGACGATGATAGCGCTTGCACTATTTATGAATAACCATTAACATTACTTGTAATCAGGATCATTTTCGTTCCACCTTTTAACGAATCAATGAACAATATGTCATTTTATGATCAGCATTATAAAATAGTATGGAGGGATAATACATGACAGATCAAATGATTGCTTTTCCAGTTGGAATATTAGACCGCTTAACAATCGAAACAGCCATCTTTACACCGGAAGATAAAGAACTTGGAATTATTGTTTTATCGGAAGTCATCGAATCCGAACATATCTTACGTGTCTATCAACTCATGCTTTCAACGGATGAAATCCAATACAATTTTGTCCAAGAACTCGTCGCCTTCACTCTGAATACAAGGGAAGAAGCTGATGAACTGATCGAAATGTTTCCTAATATTAGTGGATTAGAAATGTTATTCATGCTCAACCCACTACGCCCCTTCCCATCAATCACGAACTAAAAGCTACCGAACACACCAACTCTAAAGAAAATGAGATTGGCGCTGATGATCCACGCCACGCGGATGATTCTAGTCCGAGCGCTGAACATTGTGTGGATCGCGCTAATGATCCCGGCTCGTGCGCTGATGTTCCCGCTTCGACCGCTGAACACCACACGCCGCGCTGATGATCCCGGCTCGTGCGCTGAAGTTCCCGCTTCGACCGCTGAACACAACACGCCATGCGGATGATTCCAATCCGAGCGCTGAACATAGTGTGGATCGCGCTAATGATCCCGGCCCGTGCGCTGAAGTTCCCGCCTCGACCGCTGAACACAACACGCCCCGCTGATGATTTAAGTCCGAGCGCTGAACATTGTATGGATCGCGCTGATGATCCCGGCTCGTGCGCTGATGTTCCCGCTTCGACCGCTGAACACAACACGCCACGCGGATGATCCCGGCCCGTGCGCTGAAGTTCCCGCTTCGACCGCTGAACACCACGACAGCCGCACTACTAAAAATCACTGTTTCGATCTTCTCTTAAGAAAGTACAGAAAAAGACTAATTCCCACAATCGCTCCTGAACTATCGATAAGAACATCTTTTACTTCCCCACTCCTCCCTGGAATGAATAATTGATGGTATTCATCCGAGATCGCAAAAGCCACACTCACACCCAATGCCAGTCCATAAACGCTCCTACTAGACCAATCATATTGCCTAAACGCATTCAATAATAAACAACCAAGTACAAAATAGGCGAAAAAGTGAGCCGCTTTGCGAATGAAGGAATGTAAATCAAACCCCGCAAAATCAAGAAATGGCGTAGTCGAATCGATGGTGTGTAAAATCCTTTCTGTCACTCCAGAACTGAGCTCACTTGACACGGTAGCCGGTTGATGGGATAAATAGAATATAAAAAACATCCAGATCAGAACGCCGGACAAGGCAAGGAGCCTTTTCATTTGTTTGCTATATGACATGTACATCCATCCAATCTTATATTAATTATGATTTCTTGCTCGTTTACATCGGCAAGTAGACGATAGGGGTTTTATTATCAGAATATTTAGAGGGATTTGAATTATAAGTACTTAACGTCTATAATGGAGATAAGTTATTCTGAATATAACACGCATTCACATGAACCCGCCTCAGAGTAGCTACTGAATATGAGAAGGAGGAGATTAAATGAGCGATCAAGTATTTTCCTTTCCAGAAGGTGTTTTAGGCTCGATGCAGATTGAGTTAATCATGCTTACACCCACTAGTGACCAAGTAGCCGCGGGCGTTTTATCCGAATTCATCCAGGATAAATACACCTTGCACATTCATCAACTAGCACTCTCTACAGATAAAGAGCATTATCAATTCGTGCAAGAGTTAGCCATCTTTGAAGTCGATACACGTGCTGAGATCGATGAAATGATTGAACGATTACCGAAGCTAAGTGGTATAGAAATGTTGCTCCTGCTAAATCCACAACCTGACTCTCCATCCATCATGACTTAACTTCACCTATCAATTAAGTCACCATGACCATGTGGCAAGTACCATTCATTTGGTACTTGCCAATCATATAATCAAAATCAGATAGCTTCGCAACAAAAATGTCGCTTCCAGCTTTTATTCAGTATAATGAATTTCATAATACCGGTTTAGTGCAACACCCGTATCAATGTTGCTGATCTTGGCAATTATGAAATTCATTCAATAACCAACTTTTTTAATTGAGTAATCGCGGCTTGTAGAACTTCTGGCGCTTGCACAAGAGCCATTCGAACATACCCGACCCCTTCCGATCCAAAAATACTTCCGGGAACAAGCACCACTCCAACTTGATCGATCACTTCAAATACGAAATCTTTATCAGCGATCGCATACGGGTACTTCGCCCAGACAAACATTCCACCACTTGATGGTGTCGCTTCCCAGCCAAGATCAGCTAATCCCCGCATTAAGACTTGATGCCGCTCAGAAAAGGTCTCCCGTAATCGATCCGTAATTTCTTCTGCATGATCAAGCGCAACAACTGCGGCAGCTTGAATCGGCTCAAATGTTCCATAATCCAAGTTTGACTTCAGCTGCTTCATAATCCGAATGGCATCTGCATTCCCTACAAAATAAGCAATCCGAGCGCCTGCTAAACTAAAACTCTTTGACAATGAATTAATTTCCATCCCTACATCCATCGCACCCGGCGTGGATAGAAAACTCAAGGGAGCATCACCAGTAAAATAATACTCGGAATAAGCTGCATCATGCAAGACGAGCACATTATGTTTTTTCGCAAAGGCGACAACTTCTCTAAAGAATGCTTCACTCGGAATCGCTGGAACTGGATTTCCTGGCAAATTTAAAATGAGTAATGTTGCCCGTGCCGCAACTTCCGCTGGAACCGCTGACAAATCAGGCAAAAAATCATTTTCTGCAAGAAGTGGCATCCCATATGGTTCTGCCCCAGCTAACTTTATCCCCGCTTCATAGGCAACATACCCTGGATTCGTCGTCAAAACGATATCCCCTTCATTACAAAAGGCCAATGGTAAATGGACAAGCCCTTCCTGTGAGCCCATTGTTTGCAACACTTCAGTCTCTGGATCAAGCGTAACCTGCGAACGTCGCTCATAGTAATTGACAACTGCTTGATTAAATCGTTCGATTCCCCCAAGCGTATAGCCATACATATGGGCGTAGCTGCTCTGTTCGGATAAAGCTTGTCTGACCCTTTCATCTGGTGGTAAATCAGGACTTCCTAAACTTAAATCAATAATCTCAGCACCAGCAGCTTTCTTTACAGCCGCTGCCGCCTTTAATTTCCCAAAAATGGCAGGTGAAAATATCGACATTTTATGAGACGGTTTAATTTTCAAATGAAAGCACTCCTTGATGGAAGAAATAGTGAATATGACTCTATTTTATCACATGCCATCCACATCTGTCAGTCCTATTTGAAAGATCATCACAAGCTTATGATAGAGCGGAATCATTCCACACTATAAACTACAAAAAAACATGGGATAACACATTGTGTTTTATCCCATGTTTATGACCGTCGACATAGTTGATCCCGACTGATTATTTTCTAAGAAAAAAAGTCTTCCGCTTTCTCTAAGTATACCTCTTGTTCAGGCGTCAGATCACTTTCATCCACAATTGCATCTACCGGACAAGCCGCTACACAAGCCCCACAATCAATACAAAGATCCGGGTCAATAAAAAACTGTTTTAATCCTTCTTCAATACAATCAACGGGACAAATATCTACACACTCACCTGATTTTTCTGATGAACAAGGATCTAAGATTACATAAGCCATTTTATCTTCACTCCTAACGTAGTATTATTTTAACGCGATACAAAAAGGTTTATAAAAAGCTCAATCCAGTAGCAATCACCTTCATATCCAATTCTACTGAACGGAATACGTAGACCGAAATGGGAGACAACGGTCCCCATTTCGGTCTTATCATCTTGTGGATCCCCTCTGTTGTTTTAAAATTTTTGATAAATATATCTATCATGAATGCTGAACTAGAATAGGAGATTCCGCTAAACAAACGTGAGCTAAATCAACATCCTTGATAAAATAACGAGCCTTCTACTTCTTTGACTTCCTGATTTCCGCCATTGACTGGCCGGCAACTCCCCAATGTGTAGCTGGTAACTCTGTAATGAGTACACGAACCGAATTAATCGGCGCATTTAATACATCGGAAGCCGTTTTTGTTAGTTCTTGGATTAATTCTTCCTTTTTTTCATCTGGTCTACCCTCAATCATATTAACGTGTATGAGTGGCATCTCCTTCTCCTCCTTATATGCAAATAATGAATCTAAGCTGTGTTATGATCTGACAGATAGCTCCGCAGCCACTTCCTTGATCATGTCTTCTTGTCCACCAACCGCTTGACGCTTGCCTAACTCAACCAATATATCTCGTTCATCAACATTGAATTGTTTAGCTGCCTCACTTGCGTGTAATAAAAAGCTAGAATACACACCAGAATAGCCAAGAATCAGACTGCCGCCCGTGATTTCTTGTGGACGGGGCATATAAGATGCAACAACATTATTCGCAACATCCATGACATCATATAAGTTAATCCCTGTTTCATATCCATAACGTTCAAAGACCGCAACCATTACCTCTGTTTGTGTGTTGCCACTTCCCGCACCAAGTGCACGTAAGCTCCCATCAACATAAGTCGCTCCTGCTTCTACAGCAGCCAATGTATTCGCCATAGCGAGTGATAAATTATTGTGACCATGAAAACCAATTTCAATAGACAGTTCATTTTTTAATGCCTTTATTTTCTCCGTCACTTCAAAAGGTAATAACGCGCCCGCAGAGTCAACTAGATACACAATCTCCGCCCCATACTCGGCAAACTTTTTAGCTTGTTCAACAAGGACACTCGTTGGTGCCATATGTCCCATCATGAGAAATCCTGCTGTCTTCAACCCTAACTCACGGCTGAGTTCAACATGTTGTTTAGCAACATCGGCTTCGGTTACATGAGTGGCGACACGCACCATCTCAGCCCCTGCTTTTACCGCATCTCTTAAATCATCCTTCAAACCAATCCCTGGCAATAATAATACAGATAATTTTGCCTGTTTACACTCTTCTTTCGCTGCCTCAATTAACTTTAATTCATCATGTAATGAGAAACCGTATTGTAATGAGGAACCACCTAGCCCGTCCCCATGAGAAATATCAAAATAAGGCACACCGGCTTGATCTAATCCACGCGCCGTTGCCCGTACTTGTTCCTCCGTAAATTGATGTTTCATGGAATGACTGCCGTCACGCAATGTAACATCAACAAGTGTTAACTTTTGATTAGCCATCCGAATTCCCCCCTATCTACTTTTGTTTGATTAGTCTATTCGTTGAAAATTCCTCCGCTACCTTTAATGCGGATGCCGTCATTATATCTAAGTTTCCAGAATAATTCGGGAAGAAATCTCCTGCTCCCTCAACTTCGATAAATACCGAAATTTGTTCCTTCTCAACAATTGGTTCACTACGTAAACGATAGCCTGGTACATGCTCCTGTATCTTAGCTACAGTTTGATTAATCGATTCTAATACCTCATCCATTTTGCTAGAATCTGTGACCAACGCATGAATCGTATTACGCATCATAATCGGTGGTTCAGCAGGGTTTAAAATGATAATCGCCTTCCCTTTTTTCGCTCTACCAATTACTTCTATTCCCTCACTTGTTGTTTTTGTAAATTCATCGATATTGGCCCGTGTTCCTGGACCAGCACTTTTACTTGATACAGCCGCAATAATTTCCGCATAATCGACATCCACAACATCACTAATGGCACGTACGACTGGAATCGTTGCTTGTCCCCCACACGTAATCATATTGACGTTTGTCTTCTGTATATGCTCCGCTAAATTTGCCGTTGGAACGACAAATGGCCCAATTGCTGCGGGTGTTAGGTCAACGACAATTTTCCCTTGCTCTTGCAGCAGTTTGTTATTCATTTTATGCGCCTCCGCAGTTGTTGCGTCAAATACAATATCTGCGAGATGCACCTCTTCCATGAATTCTTCTATTCCCTTTGTAAAAGTACGATAGCCATGATCTTTTGCTCTCTTTAATCCTTCTGAATCAGGATCAATCCCAATCATCGCTACCATTTCAACGGAAGGGCTTCTTTCAATCTTATACATTAAATCAGTACCGATATTTCCAGAACCAATAATTGCTGCTTTTAATTTCCCCATATCATTTATAATTCTCCCTTCCTACTCCAATGAAATTTCCATCGAACCCCAACACGATTTGCTATTTTCCTGCACGGATAACTAGACACCGGATAATTCGACCATCACGTCTAAAATAGGTTATCATCCGGTTCCATTATATGTAGCATATTTTGCAATATCTGACTTGTTAGTCCGATCTTATTTCCGTGGATCCTTTAGATTTAAAAAGTCTAACGCATTCGAATATTGAATCCGTTCCTTATCCGCTGCTGATAATGTTGTCATCTCATCAATCACTTTACCAGACGGTGTCTCTCTTAATAAAAACGGATAATCTGAACCGGCGATCAGTTGGCTCACACCAAACCGTTCAATCATCAGTTCTATATTTGGTTGTTCATAAACGAGTGTGTCGTAATAAAGCCGCTTCGCATAATAACTTGGTTGATGTTTAGTTTTGCGTATATGTGGCCAAACATTCCAGCCTTTATCCATTCTTGGTAATAGATAAGGTAAAGCTCCACCACCATGCGCGAAGCACACTTTTAAATCAGGTAGTTTATCGAGCATTCCACTCATAATGATACTTGCGGCCGCCAGCGCTGTTTCCGATGGCATGCCGACCATGTACATAAAGTTATGACGTGGCATTCTTTCCCCACCTAATGTTTCCCAAGGATGAACAAACAAGGGAACATCCATGTCATGAGCAGCTTGGAAGAATTCAAAAAGAGACGGATCATCCAAGTTTTGACCATTGACATTCGTACCAATCTGAATGCCCTTTAGACCGAGTGTATGAACCGCTCTTTTCATTTCTTGAATCGCCAACTTCATGTCTTGTAACGGAACTGTACCTAAACCAAGAAAACGATCTGGATTTTCTTTTACCGTTGAAGCGATGAAATCATTTTGAAATTCAGCCATTTCCAGGCCTTGCTCGGGATCCGACCAGTAACTAAACGTTACGGGAATCGGTGATAATACTTGAATCCCGATTCCCTCCTGTTCCATATCTTCCATTCGTTTGGTCGGATCCCATGCATCACTTTCAATTTCTCTAAAAACATTATCTTTCACCATAATATTTGCGCCGCAACTACATGTTTTTTCCAACACGGGCCACTTATCATTTCCATACTTCTCAGCTAGATTAATGAAGTCCTCTGAGATAATATGTGTATGAAAATCAATTTTTAATGGTTGCTTCATATGTCCAACTCCTACTAAACGTATTGATTAATGCCTACTTTTTTTCCAATTCCGTACCATATGTGAAATAAGTGTCTGGTGCTTTTCCGCCCCACATATTTAAGCCTAAATCTCCACTACCCGGATCCCATCGAATCGCTTCCCAATCTGGGGAGAATATTAAAAATCCGCCTGTCCATATCTCAACCCGATGTCCTGATGGCTCAATGACATAAATGAATTGTGCTCCACTCGTCCCATGTTTTCCAGGACCCCATTCGATTTCAATATCATTTTCAGCCATTAAATTACAAGCACGAATTAATTCATCGGCTGAATCAAGATAATATGCTAAATGGTGAAATAACGTTCCATTTTGTTTTGAGTTTCTCATTAAAGCGATTTCATGAGCAACGTTCGTACGGCTTAACCAGGAACCTAAGCGAACATCCTCTTCATTCTGAATATAATAACGGTGATGGATCCCTAATAATTCTGTCCACCATTCCTGTTCCTTCTTCACATCATTCACCATAATATTGACATGATCAAAACGACGTGGCGAAACGCCTTTACCGGTATATTTACTCGGATGACTTGGTAATTTCGACATGATGTTTGGATCTGTTGCGATAAACAATTCTTTTTCCCAATAGAGTTCAATTGGTAAACCTGCTGGTGAATTAAAGTGAATGGCGTCTCCTACAGCCTTCTTCTTACCACCCTCAACCCACTCAAATGGGATATTCATCTTCCCGAGTTGCTTTTCAAATAATTGGAGCGATTCAAGTGAACTGACTCTCCAGCCCATTCGAAGTAACTTGGAATCATTAGCCGCCTTTAATACGAGTGTGTGGTGATCAAAATCCTGCCATGCTCTTAAATAGGCATAGTCACCATCTTGTTCGGTTAACACCAATCCCATCACTTCTGTATAAAACCATAAGGACTTCTCCATGTTTGACACACTAATTTCAACATGCCCGATATGTGCAATACTTCGTAGTTGGTTCTCCAATTCCTCTTGCATCATTTTTTCGCTTCTCACATTTTCAATTATTTTTGACATTTCACTACCTCCTGATTGGTTGCTTGATTTACGTTCTTACTTTTCGTTTTTCTCTTTTTTCTTTATTTTCTTTTCGACTCATAATGGAAGTACTGTGAGCCGTTTCCATACTCTCGGTTGGATCGATATACACCTTGGCATTACTCACGGCGATCGGCGATTCTCCAAAACCTGTTGCCATTAATTTCACTTTCCCCTTATACGTGGAGATGTCACCAACCGCATACATTCCTTCAATATTTGTTTCCGCCTGTGAGTTCACAACAATACAGTTATTTTCGATTTCAAGTCCCCAATCATTAATCGGTCCAAGACTTGAGATAAATCCATAATTTACGAGATATTCATCAGCCTGTAACTCCAATGTTTCCGATTCTCTAGCTTTTTTTAAGTTCATCTTTTCAATTCGATCATGCCCCGACAAACCTACAGGGACATAAGGTGTTAATGTTTCAACTTTAGATTCCTGCAATAATTTCACGCTATGTTCATGTGCCCGAAATCGGTCCCGCCGGTGAACGAGTGTCACTTTTTGCGCGATCTTCTCTAACATCAACGCCCAATCGACTGCCGAATCACCGCCACCACATACAACGACTTCCTTCCCGCTGAAATAGTCCATATCTTGAACATGATAATGTAAATTAACGCCACTATAGGCAACTTCATTGTCCAGATTCATCGTCCGAGGCGTAAATGCCCCATTGCCCGCCGTTATAATCACTGTTTTTGAATAATGAATGTGCCCATTCGTTTGTAATTTAAAAATACCATCTATTTTTTCGACACTCTCTACCGCTTCATTCAAACATATTTCATTATCAAATTGATTCATTTGTTCCGTTAATCTTTCGACAAGTTCATCGGCACGAATTTTAGGGAAACCCGCTACATCATAAACATACTTTTCAGGATATAACGCAGCCAGCTGTCCACCTAATTGAGGGAGACTTTCGATTATTTTTACAGATGCTTGGCGTAACCCAGCATAAAAGGCTGTAAATAAACCGGTAGGTCCTCCGCCAATAATCGTAATATCAAATACTTCTTCTTGCTGATTCATGTCAAGCCCTCCTAAAAACATTAGGGAATTTTTCTTTTACGTTATTTTCCGTTTTTACGATTCTACACGATTCCTACATTCAAAACTTTCAATTATATGTTAGTCACAGGATCAAACTTATTTTTCCGTGTGGTCGTAAACTGTCCAAATTAAGGACGACCTTCTTACTCTGTATCATTAATTGATCATCTGAAAGAACCAATTCATACTCTTGCCTTCCGATAAATTGATCAACTACTTCACGTTTCGTACGGTACGTCGTAAAATTACAGACTACATGGATCACATCTGCCTGAATATCCTTCACTTTTACATTGTGCACATTACGTATCGTATTTGAATGTGGATATTCGACATGGGCCTCTTTTTTTAATAGTCTAGCCGCACGTTCATGTAAACGGGCATTCGTATCATTCGCATAAAAGATGGATTGTGCTGGATCCGCATCCGGTGAACCAAGCGGGGGGATTTGATACGTTCCCTCGCCGGTAAATAAATCTGCCCATTCAAGTAGCTTCCACTCGTCTAATAATCTTGCTTCGTCATATAAAAAGTCAACAATATCCTGATATATTAAACTCATATCTTTGTTTCCTCCTTCGTTCTTGTTTGGGCTATTACCTCATCATATTTTCTCCAGAAACTTCTCATCTGAAGTTCATCTGTAGCAAGTGCTTCATCCCCAAACATCATCCCTTTAGAAATATCATTCCACTGGACTTCCTGATTGTTCATATAGCCTTCCTGACACAGTTCCAGTGCTTCATTATCGTCTGGTGTTGCAAATCCACCAGGTCCCAAGAACTCTAAAAAGCTATCATTTCTTGCGAGTCTTGCTTCTGGGCCTTCCCCTTTAGGAGCAAGCGCATATCCCTGTACTTCCATAAACCCTGGTGAAGTTGGGTAATATGTACGCGCTGTAACAGCCATAATGTCATTAATTACAAGGTTCGGGAAAATTAAAATATTACGGTTATAATCTGTAATCCGTGACCCTCTTTCTTCTCCAAACTTATCAATGAGATCTGCCTTCGCTTGTTCCATATCTTCTTTAAAACTCTCGTCCCAAAGTGGAGTCCATTGCGCAATTGGCCTGCCCCAAGGTGCTACATATTCCATGACAGCATGACCGTTTCCTAAGTCGATCCCTTTTCCTTCTAATTGAACCTTTTTTAAATCTGGATCTTGTGCTTGTTTTATATCAAAGTATGTTTTATGTGTTGGTAACCCATGATATAAATCAACACTATTTTCTCCAAGTAATTTCCAATTCGCCCTGACGCTATATTCCTGAATTCCATCTAATACTTCTAAACCATGTTCCGATTGATCAACAACGAGATCAATATACTCTTTTGCACCCGCTAAATACTCATCTAAAGAAATAGCATCATTATCAAAATTCACAAACATAAAGCCACGGTAACTTTCTAATCTCTTTACCTGTGTCATGTTTTTACTACCATCTGAATTGAAATCTTCTGGGAAACTATCTTTTCCAGGCATCCCCACAAGTTCACCATCGTTCTTAAAGCTCCAAGCGTGATAGAAACAGCGGAAAACTTTCGTATTTCCAGAATCTTCACGGCAAACTAAAGCACCACGATGTGGACATGTATTGTACAAAGCGCGAATTTCGCCATCACTACCTTTGGTGAAAATCAAATGACGACCCCCGACACTTTTCCGTTTAAAGTCGCCTACTTCCGGTAACTCCGAATCATGACCAATAAAAAGCCAACACTTATTAAATATCCCCGCTCTTTCTCTCGCCAATACTTCACGATCTGTAAAAACACTGCGGTGAACTAAAAACTCATGTTTTTCCTTATCTTCTCTAATATAACTAGTCATTTCATTACCTCCATTTAATATAGCTCAACTCGCTAACTCCTCATACCACACTTCATTAACCTGATAAATAAATGTGATTACGCTTACAACAAAAGTTTTAATGTATGCTTACTCCTTAGTCTCCGTGAAGCAAATGGACTGTAAGAGATAATTTGAATCTACTTTTAAGTATAAGAGATCCTAGCCCGATAAACCAATTGATTTTTTCTTACTATTCACATCAATTCCAATACTTTATCAATAGAATGAATTTCATAATTACCAAAAACAGCCACATTAGTAGAGCATGTAGTTCAGAGTGGTTCAACGAAACTATATGTTGTACCAATGTGGTACTAAATCGGTATTATGAAATTCATTAAATACATTAATCAATCTAGCAAAATGGATTCTCTTTAAAACTTATTGGACTTTTATGAACGATTGGACTAGAATTAAATGAAACTACCATGTAACCGCATTCATTAGATGGAAGGATAAATGATGATCTTCTTTTCATTTCGTATTTGCTTATGCCAAAAAGGAGAGAGCCACTTGAATCAAGCTCAACTAGAAACCTTTCTTATGATTTCAAAACATAAAAGTTACTCAAAGGCCGCCGAAGTCTTACATATCACCCAGCCAACGGTTACGTCAAGAATCAAATCCTTAGAAAAAGGCTTAGATTGTAAATTGTTTAAAAGAATTGGTCACGATATTTCTCTTACAAAGCAAGGACTTATGTTCGTCGAATATGCAGAAAACATCTTGACATATATGGAGCACTCAAAAGAAATTACGAACATTACCAAAGCACCACATATTAAAGTAGGCTTTTCACCGGGATATTCATACTCGTTTATCGTAGAAATATTAAGCACCTTAAAAAAGACAGACGATCTAAGTATAGAAATTATTGAAGGGTATGATTCCGTTTATTTAAATGAGATGATGGCAGCTGGAGATATCGACTTAATTTTTACGAGAGAAGTTATGTCACGAACACCTGAAATTGCATCCGAGTATTTATTTGAAAATAATTTGGTTGCATTACTATCTTCCAATCACTATCTAAGTCAAAAGAAAAACGTATTGCTAGAAGATTTAAAGGGAGAAACGATTCTTAGCTTTCGTAGAAACACAGTCTTATGGAACCTTATTGACAAGAAATTAATGGGAGCACAAAATCTAATTCGTGTGGATGTAGATAATAATGAAATGCTTAAGCAGGCGGTAGCGAGTGAGATTGGCATCGGAATCATTCCCATGCTAGGCGTACATGGCAAGATTGACGAACAGTTAGTATCGAGGGAAATAGAAGAATTAACGAGTATACCGAATAGTGTCTATGTACAATATCGTAAGAACAATGATTTTATCGAACCCGCTAAAAAAATCATTTACTCTATCATTAACCATAAGCATGAAAACACTTTTTAATACGCGCGCGAAAAAGCCCTTCTTTAGTAGTGACGAAGGGCTAAATAGTTTATTCATCTATCTGAATGAATTTCATAATTGCCAAAACCAGCAACATCGATACAATATGTAGTTAAGAACGGTTTAACGAAACTATATGCTGTATCGATGTGGCACTAAATCGGTATTATGAAATTCATTAATCTGTGAATTCTTCTTGGACCTCTTGGCGGTAATCTTCACTTTCCAGTAATTTCGTTTCAAATGAATTCATATTTTCTCTCAGGAGCATACCGTTCCAATCGTTCAAGTCATCCATCAAAAGGACCATTTCGATTCGATTCCCGTCATGGTCTTCCGCATATAGGGCATTGTTCAGCACGAATGCTGTCGATCCACCCTTTGCTCCAAGATGGGCAAAACGTTCTTGCTTTTCCTCTTGAAGACGCAGTGGCCACTCAAGCACATCCCTAATCGTTTCAGCTGCGCTCTCCGGAAGTTCATCATTCGAAATAACCGCCAATAATCTGCCATAATCAGCAGCAGACGCGCCAATTAAGCGATCCGACCACACTCTTTGCACAGCCAGGGAAGCATCAAACGTTTCCGCTTCGATTTTGATCGTTCCCGCTTTCATTTCTTTACTCAACTCGATCGCTAAGGCACGATATTCATCCATGGATAGCGCTTCAATCTCCTGGATTAATTGCTTCTCATTTTCTGATTCACTTTCTATATACGTGGGGATTAACAGCGCACTAACCATTGGATAAACTTCTTCATGTTGTGTGAGTCCTATTGTTTCCGCTCGTTCATTGATCGCGGCAACGCCAAGCAAGTCGATGAGGTAATCGGTGTTGGCATTGGAGCTGTACGTTATCATCCCTTTGGCAACTTCATGTAGGGAGACGTTGTTGTTTTTAATTTTACCTTCGTTTTCCAACATGCTCAGCCAGTCTTCATGTGCATGGCCATCTGTGTTTTTAAAATAATAACGATTGACATCATCTAGCGATACGGAACGATCTTTGTCGAGTGAGCCTTCATCGATTTGCATGGCATACTCCACCGCGATCAGCATCTTAACGGTGCTCGCCAGCGGACGCACGACATCTGCTTCATAGGTAATCATTTCTTCCCCATTCTCCGCCAGATAAAAGGAGGTTGTCTCTGGGTTTTCTTTCAAATGGTTCAAAACATATTCAGGATTGTCACGAAATACGGCATAACTAGCAATTCCAAGAACTAATATAATCGAACCGTATATCAATAATCCTTTCTTCGTATACGTCTTTTTATCAAAGACAATCAATAAAAGGAAACCTATGGGGAAAGCAGTTACGTAACGGACGCCAAAAACCAACACCGCTACAATAATCCCGAGTACAATCGTTATCGTCCAGATCGCTTGTTTGATCGCCTGTTCGGATCTATTTTCTCTTTTTAGAAAAGGGATAAGAGTAAAAATAATGATTCCCAGCATCCCTATCCACGCCCAACTATTCATGCATCCATTCCTTTCTTTTATAAAACATCATTCTTGATTCCTGCTTTTATGTAATGTACGATCATATCGATTCTTCGCCCTGCCTTTTATAACATATTAAAGGGTAAACAGATAGACCCATAGGGAAATAGCGGCACTGCTAATCAGCACATGAAGAATCACATGCTCCAGATTAGGGCGTGGGTGATTTCGAATGACGGGTAAAACTTGCATCGTATTCGCAAAGATTCTTTCATACATCTGTTCCCATGTTTCGGTGCTCGACATCGGATAGATTTCACGCCCTGTTAGATAAGGAATCCACCAGTTTAGGACGGCCCCTACCATTATAATTGTCCAGATGACTCCGCTTATTCCAATCCATAGAGGAGTCTGTGTGATCGATAAAACAATCGCTATACACATGATGATCCCATTCACGAATGCTTCTATTCTACGTTCTCTAACCGAATAATGACGGGCTCCATTAAAGGGAAACAAGTCAATCCGTGTCGTGATTTGATGGTAACCAAGTGTAAAAAATTGAATGAAGAGTATACTGTAAAACACCAACCTCCCCCCTTCCCGTTCAAAATTCATCCTTATCATAGCCATTGTAATCCTGATTAACAATAGGTATTTGGACGGATTTTCTTGCTCGATAAACGTAGGAACTAAATCGCCACACCTCTGAAAATCCTTAACACAAGAAAATCTCTTTACATGATAACAAGGAAGAACGGGCAAAAGAAAAACGAGGCTCCCTCACCCCATTGGATTTGGAGCGAGGTAGCCTACAATAGATGTTTTACTCGCTTCGCCTATCACGAAGTCAGTTCACAGGGATTTTTTTCAGCTCCATCATTTTATTTTAACCATCTACACGACGCACATTTGAAAAGACGTTAATAATAAATGCCAGCACACCGAGTGTAACGAGTCCTCCACCACCGACAACAAGTAATTCTAACAGCCAACCTGGTGGCGATAGATAGATGGCCATCATCCCAACTAATAAGAATGGCAGTCCTATATTATAAGACCAAAAATGAAGTTTCCCTAAACCACTGTTCCCTGCTTCCGGATAAACGGCATAGATAACCCCCGTAAGTCCAGTCGTTAACCATCCGACAACATTAATATGCCCATGTGTTGCTGCCCATTGAAGCTCAACCGTAAAATGCATAAATAATCCAAATGCTATCCCTAAAATCAAATAAAGCACGGAAATCTTAATCCACTTTGTCTCCATGTCATCATACCTCCTGTTGTTTTTTAAAGCGAAAACAATCTCCCTGTAACACAATCGTAACATAAACCCAAGTATATGTATACGCTTCCAGCCCAATAAGGACAAGTATAGGGCCGGTTTTTATATGTTAGCGGTACTCCTTTTATCGTTAGCGATCAGGAAGGTGATAAACAAATCCCCCTTCCATTGAAGGGGGATTTTCTACGTCTATTTGATTACTTCTTGATCACGACTTGAATAACATGACAACGCCCATGATGTCTTTTTCCCTCATGTCGCTCCGCCTCACCATAATAAAAGTGAAGACATTTATATGGATCCACCCAAGATAATACGGTTTCTGGATGATATAGCATATCAACGGAAGGTGGACCACCTGTTTGATAATCCAACTGTGCTTCCGAATAAACTTCAAACAGGACATGGCCCCCTGGTTTTACAGAAGCAATTATATTTTCAATAAAAAACGGCTGGTCCTGCTTCGGAACATGTCCAAAGACCATAATGGCAGCATCATATTGATTTTTCGGTATCTGTTCTTTCGTTAAGTCCATCGCAACGGTTTCCATGTTCA
>Ga0209487_1000455_pt1 | contig 37442 bp, 27 predicted proteins | sample Poulit2012_FD_187524 | JGI IMG/M metagenome (GOLD analysis project Ga0209487, IMG submission 187524) | Agricultural soil microbial communities from Georgia to study Nitrogen management - Poultry litter 2012 (SPAdes) (version 2) | ecosystem: Environmental > Terrestrial > Soil > Agricultural land...
CCCTAGGCCGGAAGCGGCACAGACGGCAGGACGGAAGCGGCCCCGGGCACGACTGCTGGACGTCAGCCGGCGCGAAGCCCCCGTTCGGCGCGCGCGACGGCACGGGTCACCTCCGCCGGGGGCCGGTCGCCGAGCACGGCAAAGGCGACCACGGCCAGCGGGAAGATGCGGGCGAACACCCCGGCGCGGTGCACCGTCGCCGCGTCGATGAGCCCGGCAAGCTGGTCCCAGGCGCGGAACGAGGTGGCGACCGTGGCCACGTCCTCGGCAGGGTCGTCAGCGGCGGCCAGGTCCCAGTCCAGCACGCCGCTGACCCGGCCGCCGAACCAGAGCACGTTGCTGGTGCCGAGATCGCCGTGGTTCAGAGCTTCTGGGACCGGCGGGAGTGCGGCGAGCCCCTGGATGCGGGCGAGCGCGTCGTCCCGCAGGTCCATCGGCAGCAGCGGCACCACGCGGTCGGTGAGCACCTGCTGCCAGTGCTCGCCGCCGAAGAACGATCGTGGTGGCGCCAGGTGCGGGCGCAGGCGTGCCAGGTCCGCGCTGTGCACGGCCTCGAGCAGGTCTCGGAGCACGACGGCGTCCGGCGGGTCAGGTGGGTCGCTCACCCCGCGCAGGCGTTGGGTGGGGATCGCGATGTGGCCCTCGGCCTCGATCGGGTCGCCGGTCGAGCGGGGCAGGTCGAACGGGAGGTCAGCCAGGGCATCGACCAGAGCCTGGGTGCGCAGCAGGTCGGCGGCCCCGGAGGGCTGGCGGGTGATCCGCACGGCAGTCCGCTCGCCGAGCACGACCACAGTGTTCGACCCGTGCTCCACCCAGGTGCAGTCGACCGGGTCGGTCGCTTCCCCTGCCTCGGTGAGGGCGCGAGAGACCAGTGTCGCCAGCACCGCCTGGGGTGGGCGGACGAACCGGGTCTCGAGTGACGTCATCGGTCCACCGTAGGTGTGCGGCACACCGCCCTCCTGGACCCACCTAGCCGGGATCGCTCGCTTCCCCATTGTCTGCGCCGCCGACCAGGTGCGCCACTGCCTCCGGGCCGCCGTCGAGCAGCAGCTGGAAGCCGTCCTCGTCCAGGATCGGTCGGCCGAGGTCACGGGCCTTGGTCTCCTTGGACCCGGCGCCGGGACCGACCACCACGAAGTCGGTCTTCTTCGACACCGACCCGGCAGCCTTGCCGCCGCGAGAGAGGATCTCCTCCTTGGCTCCGTCCCGGGAGTAGTTCTCCAGCGACCCGGTGACCACGATGCTCAGGCCGGTCAGCACGCCACCCTCGCTGGCCGCACCCGGACCCGGGTGGTCCGGGATGGCGAACTGCACCCCCGCCGCGCGCCAGCGCCGCAAGATCTCGGCGTGCCAGTTCTCCGGATCGTCCGGGTCACCGAGCCAGGCCACCACCGCTCCGGCGATCGTCGGCCCGACCCCGTCGACCTGGGCGAGCTCTTCTTCGGAGGCCGCCTCGATCGCGGTGAGCGACCCGAACCAGGTGGCCAGCGCCCGGGCCGCGACCGGACCGACGTGCCGGATGTTCAGCGCGACCAGCTGGCGCCAGAGGTCCTTCGTCTTCGCCGCCTCCAGCTCGCTGACCAGAGTCAGCGCCTGGGCCGAAGGCTCGGCCACGGTGTAGTTCTTCCGGTAACCGGCCTTGCGCCGCTCCGCGGCGGTCATCCCCTCGGCCTCGGGCGGGTAGTCCAGCCGGGTCTTCTGGAACGGCCGGCGCACGGTCACCTCACCGGTCCCCTCGTCCACCTTCGGTTCGCCGGTCTCGGCGTCGCGGACCACCACGGCGATCGGCACCAGCTCCTCGACGGTCAGGTCGAACAGCCCGGCCTCGGTGACCAACGGTGGGGTGGCCGGGTTCTGCGGCTGGGTGAGCGCCGCCGCCGTCACCTCCCCGAGCGCCTCGATGTCCAGCGCCCCACGGGAGCCGATGTGCTCCACCCGACCGCGCACCTGCGCCGGGCAGGAGCGGGCGTTCGGGCAACGCAGGTCGATGTCGCCCTCCTTCATCGGCCGCAGGGCGGTGCCGCACTCCGGGCAGTCCGTGGGCATGACGAACTCCTGCTCGCTGCCGTCGCGCAGCTCCACCACCGGCCCGAGGATCTCCGGGATCACGTCACCGGCCTTGCGCAGCACCACAGTGTCGCCGATCAGCACCCCCTTGGCGCGCACCACGTCCTGGTTGTGCAGCGTGGCCTGGCGGACCACCGATCCAGCGACGTGCACCGGCTCCATCACCGCGTACGGGGTCGCCCGGCCAGTGCGGCCCACGCCGACGGCGATGTCCAGCAGCTTGGTGTGCACCTCCTCCGGCGGGTACTTGTAGGCGATCGCCCACCGGGGTGCGCGGCTGGTGGCACCCAGCTCGCCGTGCAGGGCGAGCTCGTCCACCTTGACCACCACACCGTCGATCTCGTGCTCCACCGAGTGCCGGTTCTGCTCGTAGTCCGCCACGAACGCGAGCACATCGGAGACCGAGTCGAGCACCTTCGAATAGGGGCTGGTCGGCAACCCCCAGCTGGCGAGCAGGTCGTACACCTCGCTCTGGCTGTCCACCGGCGGCCTGGACCAGGCACCGATACCGTGCACGTACAGCGACAATGACTTCACGCGGGCGTCCCCGGCTTCGCGCTCCAACCCTTCCTTCTTCTCCAGCAGCTGACGCAGCCCACCGCTGGCGGCGTTGCGCGGGTTGGCGAACGCAGGGAACCGGCGGGCTGCGCTGGCCGCCTCCCGCTCGGCGTCGAAGTTCCCGCGGCTGGCGGCCGGACGCTTCTGCCAGCGTTCCCGGGCAGCGGCGACCGCACGGTCCTGCAGCTCAGCCTGCAGCTCGTTCAGGGTGGCGAACGCGGCGGTCGGGATGAACACCTCGCCACGCACCTCCACCAGGTCGGGGTGTCCGGTGCCGGACAGCCGCCGTGGGATGCCGGCCACCCGGACGGCGTTGGCGGTGACGTCCTCCCCGATCCGCCCGTCTCCGCGGGTGGCGGCGCTGACCAGCCGACCGTTCTGGTAGCGCAGCGCGATCGCCAGTCCGTCGATCTTCAGCTCGCACAGCCAGCGGACCCTGCGCCCGGCGGCCTCCTGGGTCTTGGTGAGCCAGTCACCCAGCTCCTCCACCGAGAACACGTTGTCCAGGCTGAGCAGCTGCTCGGCGTGCTGCACCGGGGTGAACAGCGGAGAGGTGGACCCGCCGACCTCCTGAGTCGGTGAGTCCGGGCGCTGCAGGAACGGGTGGCTGGTCTCCAGCGCCTGCAGGTCCCGGAGCAGCTCGTCGAATGCGGCGTCGGACATCAGCTGGGTGTCCTCGTTGTAGTACGCCTCGCGTGCGCCACGCACCCGGTCGGCCAGGTCCTGCCAGCGTGCGCGCAGCTCGGCCTCGTCGAGGGTCTCGTCGGTACTGGTCGGGAGCGGCCCTTGGGGCAACTGGTCGTTCACGCCTGCCATTCTGTCCCCTTGCGGTGACATCGCCCAGCCCAGCATGTCGACGGCGGAGCTCACCATGGGCGGGCACCCCACCGTGCGCGTGTGGTGAGATGGGCGCATGACCTGGAACCCCTACGGCACCGGCGGGGACGACCCGAGCACTCCGCCGGGTGAGGGACTCAGCGGCAGCCAGGTTCCGCCGTCGAGCTGGCCGGCACAGCAGGGATCCGGGTACGGCGGCCACGGGCAGAGCAGCTACGACCAGAGCGACTACGGCCACAACGCCTACGGCCAGAGCAGCCCCGGCCAGAGCAGCTACGTCCCGGCCGGCGCCTCGCAGAGCGACTCGATCCCGCCGGCCGCTGCGGGCGCTCACTATGTCCCGGGCTCCCCTGCCAGCACCTCCACGGGCACGAACAGTGTGCAGAAGCCGGGGTTGCGCGCCCTGGCGGTCTTCCTCGTCCTCGGTTCCTTGGTCTACCTGGGCTGGCACGCGGGAGTGTGGGGTGAGCCGCTGCTGAACAGCCTGATGGTGGAGAACTGCCCGGACCCGGACGAACGGATGACCTGCCTGACCAGTGACGCCATCCATCGGTGGGTCTATGCGCCGATGCTAGGCGTCCTGGTCGCCTGGGGCTTCGCCTCCGGGGCGGCCACCGAGGCGAAGAACGGACGGGCTCGCGGCTACGTGCACCTGCTCTGCGGGATCGCCGCACTGGTCGTCGGAGGCGTGGTGAGCAGCCAGTGAGCGGCATCTACGCCGGATCCAGCGGTGATCCGTTCGGCGGCCGGTACTCCCAGCGTGGGCTGGTGTTCGGCCGAGACGCGGAGGAGAACAGCTTTGGCCGGCCTCGACATGTCTCCGGGGTGGCGATGGCCATCGGCATGTTCCTGGTCTGGGGCTCGCTCTTCAGTGCACTGGTGACCGTACCGATGGTGCTGCTCAGCTGGACGCTGACCGAGTTCGGGTGGCAGATGCCGGCCGGGGCGCCGAGCATGGCAGTCAGTGTGCTCGTCACCGTGGGAACCTGGCTGATCAGCATGATCACCGCGATCGTCGCCCGTAGCAACCTGCGGCGGCTGCGGACCACCGGAGGGCTGGCGAAGCTCGCGGTCAGCGCAGTGGTGCTCGGCGGCGGGATGTGGTGGGTCTGGACGGTGAACGGGATTCCGCTGTAGCTCAGGACTCTGCTGTACTGGCCCGTCAGGTCGGTGACCACAGTCGCGACAACGGGGATCTTTCGTTGGTATCTCACGGTTCTCGCGAGAATGTCAGTGGTCGGTCGTAGTGTCCTTGGTATGGCACAGGAGCTCGATCACAGCGGACACCAGGGCGCGGCGGACGCCCCGGTGGTGATCGAGCTGTATCGGTGCACCGACCCGGGGTCGTGGCAGGTCGCAGAGGCGCTGACCGGGGATCCGGTCATCGAGCCTGAGGCTGGTCGCGGACCGGCGCAGGAGGACTCCGGTGAGGCTGCGGTCTCGGCGCTGGAGCAGGCGATGGCCGCAGACGTTCGGCTCTATCTGAGCCTGGCAGAGCGGTTGGCGCGGCACCCTGCCGATGCGCACCTGTTCGCGCTGCTGGACCAGATCGACACCGAGAAGGTGGACGAGGCGGCGCTGGTGGAGCTGGCTGCTGCTGCCGAGCGGGTGGAGTCCGCGGCGCATGCGGCCAAGCTGCGAGCCGCGGCGGCTCTGGCCGGCCGGCAGACGATGGCCTGCGCCGCGCTGGCGGAGCACACCCGTGGCCCCTCGGGGCTGGCCGGTGACGAGCTGACGGCTCGGTTGCGGACCTCAGCGAAGGCCGGAGCGGACCTGGTGCGTCGCGGGCACGCGCTGACCACCTACTTGATGGCCACCGGAGACGCGCTGAGCCGGGGTGAGATCGATGCGGCCCGTGCGCGGGTGATCGTCGACGGGCTGCAGCACGTGGGCTGGGAGGTAGCAGTCGCCGTCGAAGACCGGGTGCTGCCCAAGGCCGCTGACCGGACCCCGGCTCAGCTGCGCTACGACGTGAGCAGAGCACTGGTCGCCGTGGACGCTGACGAGGCGGAGGCCCGCGCCCGGGCACGTGCCACCTCGCGGCGGGTGACCCGGCCGAGGAACGAGGGCGACGAGATCGCTTCGATGCGCATCGAAGGTCCTGCTGGTGACGTGCTCGCACTCGACCTGGCGCTGGATGCCACGGCTCGCGCAGCCAAGGCTGCTGGTGATGAACGCACGATGGACCAGCTTCGGTTCGACGCACTGGCTGGTGTGGGCCACCACGCCCTGACCACCGGTCACCTGGGCGACCCGGCGATGGGTGCCGACCTGGCTCGTACCGGTGGTCACCTCCCGCACCTGAACCTCACCATGACCTTGGACCAGCTGATGCCCGCCGGCGACCGGCCGCCGCACGCCCCGGAAACCAAGCGTGCGTCCTCCGGAACGGAGCCGGCGCCGGAGGAGGCTGCTGCGGCCAGCGACGAGCCCGCCGAGATCACCTGGCCGCCCGATCTGGGCGGGGAACGGCTGGAGCCCGGGCAGGTGCCCGAGCTGGCCGGGTACGGGCCGATCAGCCCGGCCACCGCCCGGGCCCTGGCCGCCGGAGGCGTCTGGCGGCGGATCGTCACCGACCCCCTGACCGGGTCCGTGCTGGACGTCGGACGCACCAGGTACCGACCCACGCGCGCCATCGCCGAGCACATCGTGGCCCGCGACCGCACCTGCGTCCGCCCCGGCTGCAGCCACCAGGCCAGCAGCTGCCAGCTGGACCACACCCTCCCGTTCAACCACGCCGACCCCGCCCACGGCGGCCCCACCAGCGTGGCCAACCTGGGACCACTGTGCGCACGAGACCACCAGGTGAAGACGCACGCCGGCTTCCACCTGACACAGGTCGAACCCGGCATCTTCGAGTGGACCACACCCACCGGGCACCGCTATCGACGAGAACGCGACGGCACCACCACCTCGCTGACCCACCAGCCGCCCCGGCGGGACCCAGCGTGGGACGAGCTGCCGCCGTTCTGACCGGCAGTCGGTGCCATCCCCTCCCATACCCTGGGTGCTGTGGTGGAGAAGAGCCTGTGGACCCAGAAGGTCGAGCAGAACCCGCAGCACTCGCACTGGTACGTGCAACGGTTCCGGACGATGGCAGCCTCTGGTGAGGACCTGCACGGTGAGGCGCGCCTGGTGGATGCGTTGGCCCCGCGTGGTGCCAGCATCCTGGACGCCGGCTGCGGACCGGGCCGGGTCGGAGCCGAGCTCGCCGCCCGCGGGCACCAGGTGGTCGGCGTGGACGTGGACCCGGTCCTGATCGATGCAGCCCAGGCGGACCACCCGGGACCCACCTGGCTGGTGCAGGACCTCGCCGAGCTGGACCTGCACGCCGTCGCGGCACCGTTCGACGCGGTCGTCGCTGCCGGGAACGTGATGACCTTCCTGGCACCGAGCACCCGGCGCACCGTGCTGGAACGGATCCGCGACCACCTCGCCGCCGAGGGCCGGTTCGTCACCGGCTTCGGCGCCGGCCGCGGCTACCCGTTCGAGGAGTTCGCCGGCGATGCCCAGGCCGCCGGGCTGACCATCGAGCTGACCCTGTCCACCTGGGACCTGCGCCCGTTCACCCCGGAGTCCGACTTCCTGGTGGCCGTGCTCGGGCGCTAGGTGTGCTGCCCTCGGAAGGTGAGTAAGGAGCCCTGCGGGGCTAGGCTCCGACCTTCTCGGCCGCCGCACCACGCCCGGCGCGGGTGATGGCCGCCTGACCGAGCACCCGGGTGCCGTCGTAGACCACGATCGACTGACCGGGGGCGATCCCGCGCAACGGCGAGGAAAGCTCGGTGAGCAACCGGTCCTGCTCACGCCGCACCCGCGCGGGCACCGGCTGCCCGTGGGCCCGCACCTGCACGCTCACCTGTGCCCACTGGCCGGCCGGCACGTCCTCGGCCAGCCAGGTCACGGCGTCGGCAGCGATCTCGTCCACCGAGAGCAGCTCGCTCGGACCGACCACCACCCGGTTCGCGGCCGGATCCACCTCCAGCACGTAGCGGGGCTTGCCGTCCGATGCCGGCCGGTTCAGCCCCAGCCCGCGCCGCTGGCCGACGGTGTAGGCGTAGGCGCCGTCGTGCTCACCGACCACGGTCCCCTCGGCGTCCACGATCTCCCCGGCCCGGGCGCCCAGCCGCTCGCGCAGGAACCCCTGAGTGTCGCCGTCGGCCACGAAGCAGATGTCATAGGAGTCCGGCTTTGCCGAGACGCTCAGCCCGCGGGCCGCAGCCTCGGCGCGCACCTCGTCCTTGGACGTCACCTCACCGAGCGGGAACACCGACCGCGCCAGCCGGTCCGCACCCATCACCGCGAGCACGTAGGACTGGTCCTTGGCCTCGTCCCGAGCCCGGTGCAGCTCGCGCCGGGTGCCGCCGCCAGCCGCCGGCACGTCCACGATCCGCGCGTAGTGCCCGGTGGCGACCGCATCGAACCCGAGCGCCAGCCCCCGGTCCAGCAAGGCGGAGAACTTGATGTGCTCGTTGCAGCGCACGCACGGGTTCGGGGTGCGGCCGGCCTCGTACTCGGACAGGAAGTCGGCGACCACGGTCTCCTCGAACTCCTCGCTCAGGTCCCACACGTAGTACGGGATGCCGAGCACGTCCGCGGCGCGGCGCGCATCCGAGGCGTCCTCGATCGAGCAGCAGCCGCGGGAACCGTTCCGGTGCTGGGCGCGAGACCGGGACAGGGCCATGTGCACCCCGACCACGTCGTGCCCGGCGTCCACCGCACGGGCCGCGGCCACGGCGGAGTCCACACCGCCGGAGAGGGCTGCCAGCACGCGCATCAGGATGCCTCCTTCGCTGTCGGGGGAACTGGCGGTACCGGGGGTACGGGAGGTACTGGCGGGACCGGAGAACCCTGTGGAACCGGTGGGGCTGGTGTGTTCGTAGCGCCGTCCGCCCGGCGTTGCGACGGTCGCGGCCGGTAGGCCGCACGCGCCCGGGCGACCGCCTCCGGCAGGGCGACCAGCAACGCCTCCACGTCCGCCTCGGACGAGCTCCACCCCACGGTGAGACGCACTGCCGAGCGGGCTGCGCCGTCGTCGGCCCCCATCGCGAGCAGCACGTGCGAGGGCTGCTGCACCCCCGCCTGGCACGCCGACCCGGAGGAGGCGCACACACCGGCCGCGTCCAGGGTGAACAGCAGCGCGTCCGCATCGGCCCCGGAGAAGGTGAAGTGCGCGTTCCCGGGCAGCCGGCCCGCACCCGGGGCTCCGCGCAGCTCGGCATCCGGCACCGCCTCCAGCACCCCGGCGATGAGCCGGTCCCGCAGCCGCGAGCGCCGCTGCGCTTCCACCGCCAGGTCGGTCACCGCCGCGTGCACTGCTGCCGCGAGCGCTGCGAACGAGGCGTGCGGCAACGTGCCGGAGCGAACCGCACGTTCCTGGCCGCCCCCGTGCTGCACCGGCACCAGTCCGAGCTCCCGGCGGGCCAGCAGCGCGCCGATGCCGATCGGGGCGCCGAGCTTGTGCCCGGAGAAGGACAGGGCGTCCAGCCCGCTGGCGGCGAAGTCCACCGGCACCTGCCCGACGGCCTGCACCGCGTCGGAGTGCACCGGGACGGCGTGGCTGTGCGCGAGCGAGGCGACCTGCTCGACCGGCTGGATGGTGCCCACCTCGTTGTTCGCCCACATCATCGAGACCAGCCCGGTGCGCCCGCCCTGCTGCTCAAGGTGCTCGGCCAGCTCGTCGGTGCGCACCACACCGGTGGCGTCCACGCCGATCTCGTGGGTCTCGGCGCCCTCGTGCTCGGCCAGGTGGTGCGCGGTCTCCAGGACCGCGTGGTGCTCGACGGCGGAGGTCACCAGACCAGGTCGGCCCACCCGAGCCTGGGCGCGCCAGATCCCCTGCACGGCGAGGTTGTCCGCCTCGGTGCCGCCGGCGGTGAGGATCACCTCGGCCGGGTCGGCACCCAGGTCCGCAGCGATCGACTCCCGGGCCTCCTCCAGCACCCGGCGGGCGGCACGGCCGGCTGCATGCAACGACGAGGGGTTCCCGGCGACCTGCAGCGCGCGGGCATAGGCGTCGGCCACCTCCGGTCGCACCGGGGTGGTCGCGGCGTGGTCGAGGTAGGTGGTCACGGCGTTCCAGTGTACGTTCCACGCGGAAGCTGGCCGGCGGCGCCGCGAAAATCGCTGGCGGGCGAGGGCGGACGGTGCCACGGTCTCCCTATGAGCTCTCCCACCCCCGCTGCTGTGCCGGCTGCCGCCGGCGGCGTGACCGTGCGCCCGGTGGACATCGGCTCCGATGCCGACCTCGCTGCGGTCAACCAGGTCCTCGCTGCCCAGGAGGAGCACGACTTCGGCGGGTCCACCGCGCCGACAGTGGCCCAGACCCGGGCCGACTGCGCGGACACGAAGTTCTGGCGGCAGCAGCGACTCGTGGCCGAGCTGGACATGGAAGGCCGGCGTGAGGTGGTCGGCACCGGCTGGCTCGGTCTGCCGCTGGCCGAGGACACCGACCAGGCGATGGTCGAGCCGATCGTGCACCCCGACCACCGGGGCCAGGGCGCAGGTACGGCGCTGCTGACCGAGCTGGTGCGCATCGCCCGGGACGCCGGTCGCAGCACTCTGACCGCCTGGGGCAACATCCCGCTCGACGGAGACGTGGATGATCCCAGCGTGCCGGCCAACCGGCTCGCTGCCCGGTTCGGGATGAGCCGGAAGAACGTGGCGGTCGTGCGGGTGCTCGACCTGCCGATGCCGCCCGGTCGGCTGGACGAGATCTGGGCCCGCACCGAGCCGCACCTGGGCGGATACCGCATCCTCTCCTGGACCGACCGGACCCCCGAGGAACACCTGGCCGCCTATGGGCTGCTGCTGCGTCAGCTGGAGCTGGACGAACCGGACGAGGACGTCGTGCACGAGGCGCCGGAATACACCCCGGAGCGGATCCGGGTCGCCGAGGAGCGCAAGGCGCGAACCGGAATACGCTCCCTGGTGGCGGTGGCGCTCGCCCCGGACGGCACGTTCGCCGGCAACAGCGTGGTGGAGTTCCGTAGTTCACCGGACGCCACGCTGGGCTTCCAGGAGAACACCCTGGTGATGCCCGAGCACCGGGGGCACCGGCTCGGCTACGCGCTGAAGGTCACCACGCACCGGATGCTCGCCGACCATGCCCCGCAGCTACGCCGCCTGGCTACCTGGAACTCGCACGTGAACCCGTGGATGATCCGCATCAACGAGGATCTGGGCTACCAGGTGACCGGTCGGGAGATCACCTACCAGGGCTGAGCGCGGCCGGATACCAAGGCCGGCGTTGCTGGCGGCCCGGGCGCCCGGGCCGCCCCCGCTGCGCTCAGCTGCCCGGGGTGCGCTCCTCGGCCCGAGCCCGGTCCGTGCTCAGTGCCTGGATCACCACCGACGCGCCGATCAGTGCGGCACCCGTGGGAAACAGGGACCACTGCACCCCGGCGAGCACCGTGCTCAGCACCGCCGATCCAACCTGGGCGTTCCGGCCCATCCGGTCTGAGATGAGCATGTACAGGTCGGTGGTCCCAGGCCAGTGCCAGTCCGCCGAGAACGAACAGGCACACCGCCCAGATCACGCACTTCTTCGCGGTCGGATGCATCGGTCGGCCTCCTTGCCCCTTGATGGTCTTCTTTGCCGTCCAGGGTAGTCAGACCCGGTGCCTGCGTCCGGTGCCCCGGTAGGCTCGGTGCCCCACCGACCAAGGAGCCGTGGTGACGACGTACAGCGAGTCCGCCCTGAGGCCGCCGGAGGCTGAGCTGCACCGACGGCTCGGCCGGCAGAATCCGCTGGACTCCGAGCCGGGGCTCCAGCTCGTCCGACGCGACCGCAGGGTCGAGGCGGTCACCACCCGCTGCGGCAGCTGGCAGTGAGGCCCCGGAACCGGCCCGGGCACCCGGTCCGGCCGCCGTCGCCGTACTACACCCCCGGTGAGCCCGCCGCACCGGCCAGCACGGGTGCACCGGGCAGCACGGGCGCACCAGGCAGCACGGGCGCACCGCCCAGCAAGCCGCCGCCCTTCGCTCCCTACACCCCGCCACCGCGACCGCCGGTCTCGAAGTGGAAGGTGGGCCTGGCGGTCGGTGCCGGGCTGCTGGTCCTGGTCATGGTGATCATCGGGATGGTCAACGACGATCCGGACGTTGCGACGCCGGTGGCGCCCGAACGTCCGCTGGGCACCCTCACCGAGGACTGGCTGCTCACCCCGGCCCAGGCCGCCGGCGCCGATGATGTCAGCGAGTTCAACACCTCCCCGGACGGGGCCTTCACCGGTCCGGCCCTGATCGCCGGCGGGGACGTCTGGGCGATGCTCACCAAACCGGGAACCAGCACCCCGGAGCAGGTCGTCGGGATCGACCCCGCGAACGGTGAGGTGCTCTGGCGTCATGAGGTGCCCGGCGGGATGTGCGGTGATGCGATCGTCGCCGGGCAGGTCGCCTGTCTTGCCCGCGACGGCGGATGGTCGGGTGTGGTCGTGGACGTCGCCACCGGCGAGGCGCACCGGTGGGAGGCCACCGGGGTGGACTCGGTGATGCTGGTGCACCTCACCACCGAGGGGCTGCTGGTGGTGGGCGACCTCGCCCCGGTGGCCCCGCACACGATGGTCACGCTCCTCGCACTCGACGGGGAGCAGCGCTGGCAGGTGGACCTGGCCGACGTCCCGGGCGCCAAGGTGCTGTTCACCACCTTCCTCCAGGGCGATGTGGACGGGCAGAGCGACACCGAGCTGATGATGGAACGGCCCCGGTGGCGGGACCTGGAGGAGGGGAAGGTGCTGCTCTGGTCCACCCCGGGTGCGGCATTGATCGACCCGGCCACCGGTGCCATCACCGCCAGCCAGTGCCGCCGCGCCACCGCCGCCGGCGACCACTACTACTGCGCCACCGACGAGGGGATCGCCCGCCGCGACCTGGATGGCACCGTGGGATGGACGCTGCCCGACCTGGACCTGGTGACCCCGCCGGAGACCACCCCGGCACGGCCGCTCGCCGTGGCCGGCCAGGACCGGCTGGTGGCCGTGGACTGGGACGCCGGCACTGCCCGCGGCGCGCTGCACCGGTTCCGGCTCAGCGGCGGTGGTTTTGTCGCCGGGACCATCCCGGTGGCCGGTGGTGGGGACGCCGAGCACACCGTCGCCTGGGCGGGTGATGCCCTGCTCGGTATCGAGCCGGAGGACGATGCGGTCGCCTGGACCATGAACCTGGATGACGACCTGCCGTTCATCAGCGACGTCTTCGCCGTGGACGGCACGCTGGTGACCGACTCCTCCCCGGCGATGGGCCTGGACCCGGCGACCGGGGAGGTGCTCTGGACGGCGCGCGCCGAGCACGGGTTCACCTTCGAGGTGGTCGGTGACCGGCTGGTCAGCGTGGGCACGGACGCCCTCGCCCCGGTGGCGCTACCGGACAGCTAGCGACCCAGGCGGGTGCGCAGCCAGGCGGCGCAGACCAGGCCCTGGTCCCGCTGGAAGGCGCGCACGTGCGGGATACCCGGCGGCGGGGGCTGCAGTGCCTCGTGCAGGAAGTAGCCGGCGAACGCCGCAACCACTGCGGTCACAGCGTCCGGGTCCGCGGCCGAGCCCACCGGGTGGGCGGTGAACACCTCCCCGGGGTCCCCGCCGCCCTCCAGCGCCATGCTCGGCATCATCCCGAGCAGGTCCAGCCACGGCGCACCCACGCTGGCATAGGGCCAGTCCACCGCGAGCAGCCGGCCGCCGGCGCGGACCATGTTGTCCGCGCGCAGGTCGTGGTGCACCAGCGCCGAGCCTGCGCTCACCTGCGGCCAGGTGTCCGCGAGCGCGGCCAGAGTCTCCATCCGGTCGAGCAGCCACCGGCCGAGCACCTCGTCCAGCCCAGCCAGCCGCTGCTGCAGAACGGTGTCAGCGGCGAGCAGGTGCCACTCCTGGAAGACCATCGCGGCCACCGGCGGGATCCGGGGATGCTCAGGCGCCTCGATACGGCCCACGTCGGCGACCAGGTCGAGCGCCTCAGCGAGCTCAGCCGGCTGCCACGGCAGCTGCGGGCCCGGGCCGTCGGCCGCGTCGAAGGCGAGCACCACCCAGTCCTGCTCCCCCGTGCCGTCCTCCACCGCCTCCTCGACCGCCCACCGGAACGCCGGCGCCGGCAGCACCGCACCGACCTCCGCGGCGAGCACCTCGGCCACAACGGCCTCCTTGCGGTAGAGCTCACCGCTGAACGGGTGCTCCTCGGCCGCCACCGCCTTGACGAACACCCGCTCCCCGGAAGCCAGGACCAACGTCGATGCCAGACCAGGGCTGTACCCGCCGTCATGGCTGACCGCGCCGACCACCCGGTCCCCGAGACGGCCAGAGACCAGGTGAGCGACGCCGTCGGGAAGCTCCGCCCAGGTCAGCCGGACGCGGCCCTCAGCCGCCATGGTCGCGGAGCACCTCGACGGCATCAGCCAGCACCGAGGACAGGTCCCCGATCACAGCGAAGTCCGCCAGCTGCACCAGCGGTGCCTCGTCGTCGATGTTCACGGCGATCACCGTGCCCGCACCGGCCATCCCGCCGATGTGGTGCGGCGCACCCGAGATGCCCGCGCCGACGTACACCCGCGGCGCCACTGTGGTACCGGTCTGCCCGACCATCGCCTCCGGTGGCAGCCACCCCTCCTCCACACAGTCGCGGGTGGTGCCGAGCGCAGCACCGAGCGCGTCCGCCAGCTCCTCAACCGGTTCGAAGTCACCGAACGTGCCGCGCCCACCGGAGACCACGATCGCCGCCTCGGCCAGCGACGGGCGGGTGTCCCCGGAGTGGTCGGCCACAGTGCGCTCCAACAGCTCCAGCCGCGGGGGCACGTCGATCTGTGCCGGGGCGTCCACCAGCTCGGGGGTGCTCGGCCGGGCGGCAGGAGTCGCGATCACCGCGTTCGGCGCCACTGTCGCCACTGCAGTCTCGGTGCGCACCTCGCAGACGCTCTCCCAGGTGCCACCGAAGGCACGCTTGCCGCCCACCAGGTGCCCCTCGTCCAGGGACAGCCCGGACACGTCGATGAGCAGCCCGGCACCCAGCTGGTGCGCCGTGTGCGCGGCGATCTCCTTGGTGCTGAACGTGGAGGTGAACAGCACGACGGCGCAGCTCGCCTGCCTCGCCGCGTTCGAGGTGGCCTGGGCTGCTACGGCAGCGGCGCTGGCCGGTTCCGGCAGGGGGGTGGTCAGCACCCGGGTCACACCGTAGGCGCCGAGCTCCTCCAGCAGCCCACCGTCCGGAGTGGTGTGCACCAGCGCGGTCACCTCACCCAGCTCGCGGGCGATGGTGAGCACCTCCAGGGTCGCCGGCCGCAGCGGGGCGGCCGCATCCGGGCCGAGGGGCACGAGCACACCGGTCATCGGTTCTCCTTCGCGAGCAGGTCGTGGGCGATCAGGTACTCGGCGAGCTTGGCGCCCCCGGTGCCGTCGTCGAAGACGATCTCCGGGTCGGGCTCGGGGCGGCGGGTGGCCGAGCGCACCGCGGTGCGGGAGGTCAGCTGGTCGGCGGTCAGACCCAGGTCGGCAGCGGCGTGCGTGGTCACCGGCTTGGACTTCGCGGCCAGGATCTGCTGCATCCGCGCCAGCCGGGGGCTGTTGGTCACATCGGTCACGGACACCACTGCCGGGGTGGCCGCCCGCCAGGTCTCGCTCACCCCGTCCACCCCACGGTGGGTGGTGATCACACCGTCATCCCAGGTGACCGTTCGGGCCACGCTCAGCTGCGGCCAGCCGAGCTCGGCGGCGAGCAGGGAGCCGATCACCGAACCGAGGCCGTCCAGGGCGGCCATCCCGGTGACCACGGCGTCCACCGGTTCCTCGGTGCGGATCGCGGCGGCCAGCGCCGCAGCGGTCACGGCGTAGTCGGCGCCGGCGAGGGCGTCGTCGCACACGTGCACACCCCGGTCGGCGCCCATCTGCATCGCCCGGCGGACGGCGTCCACGGCGATCGAGGGGCCCATGGTGAGCGCGACGACCTCGTGCTCGGTGCCGGAGTCGGCGGCGCTGGCGGCCTCCTTGAGCTGCAGCGCGGTCTCCACGGCGTTCTCGTCGACCTCGTTCAGCGTGCTGTCCACGGCATCGCGCACGGTGCGGTGGTCGGCCCCGAACGCTCGATCTGACGAGAGGTCAGGAACGTGCTTCACGCAGACTACGATTCGCATGAGCCCAGCCTGCCACCACCGGGGCTGGCAGCACACATCCCCGACCCGGAACCTCCTGTGACCTCGACCGCTTCTCGCACTGTCGCCAGCGCTGCCGCTGACGTCAGCGCCCCTGCCCCGGAGCTCGCCGAGCGGCCGCAGGTGCAGCCGACCGCGTTCGGGGTGCAGCTGGTCGAGGGCGGTGCGTCGGTACTGGTGCACGCCCCGCACGCCGAGCGGGTGGAGCTCTGCCTGCTCGGTGCCGGGCCGGGCGGGGCCGAGCGGCGGGTACGACTGCACCGGGGACGGTTCGGCCGCTGGTTCGGCATCGTTCCCGGCGTGGCCGCAGGCCAGCGGTACGGCTTCCGGGTGGCCGGACCGTGGGAGCCGGGGCACGGCCTGCTGCACAACCCGCACAAGCTGCTGCTGGACCCCTACGCCCGGGCAGTGCAGGGCCGGCTGGAGCTGCGCCCGGAGGTGTACGGGCACCAGGTGGACGACGACCTGCAGCAGGTCGGCCGGCCACGCCCGGACGAGCGGGACAGTGCCGGGCACGTGCCGGTCGGGGTGGTGCTGGACTCCGCGGACGCGCTACCGGTGCACCACCCGCAGGTACCCTGGCGGGACACGGTGATCTACGAGGCGCACGTGCGCGGCCTGACCATGCAGCTGCCCGGGGTGCCGCCCGAGCTGCGCGGCACCTACGCAGGCCTGGCCCACCCCGTGACCCTGGCGCACCTGCAGAGCCTGGGGATCACCGCCGTCGAGCTGTTGCCGATCCACGCGAAGGTGGACGAACCGGCCCTGACCGAGCGAGGCCTGACGAACTACTGGGGGTACAACACGCTCGCGTTCTTTGCCCCGGAACCCTCCTACGCGACCGCGGCCGCGCAGCAGGCCGGGCCGGCGGCGGTGCTCGCCGAGGTGCAGGGCATGGTCTCCCTGCTGCACGAGGCCGGTCTGGAGGTGATCCTCGACGTGGTCTACAACCACACCTGCGAGGGCGGGCTGGACGGTCCGATGCTCTCCTGGCGGGGACTGGACAATGCCGGCTACTACCTGCACCACGGCGCCCGGCACCACGAGTACGAGGACGTCACCGGCACCGGCAACTCCCTGGACTTCCGCAGCCGGACGGTGGTCGGGATGGCGCTGGACTCGCTGCGGTACTGGACCGAGGTCATCGGCGTGGACGGGTTCCGGTTCGACCTGGCGACCACTCTGGCCCGCCGCGGGCACACCTTCGACGCCGACCACCCGTTCCTGGTGGCGCTGGCGACCGACCCGGTGCTCTCGGCGGTGAAGCTGATCGCCGAGCCGTGGGACGTGGGTCCGGGCGGCTGGCGCACCGGTCAGTTCCCCGCGCCGATGGCCGAGTGGAACGACAAGTTCCGGGACGCGCTGCGCACCTTCTGGATCACCGACGCCGCTGCCCTGGCCCACGGCGGCGCCGGCGGCGACCTGCGCGAGCTGGGCACCCGGCTGTCCGGGTCCGCCGACCTGTTCTCCCCCAGCCCTGCCCCGGAGGGCCGAGGGCCGAACGCGTCGATCAACTACGTCACCGCCCACGACGGGTTCACCCTGGCCGACCTGGTCGGCTACGACCACAAGCACAACGAGGCCAACGGGGAGGAGAACCAGGACGGCACCGACAACAACCTGTCCTGGAACCACGGGGTGGAGGGTCCCACCGACGATGTGGAGGTGCTCGCCCACCGCCGGCGCACGATGCGCAACCTGCTCGGCACCCTGCTGCTGGCCGGCGGCACCCCGATGCTCACCGCCGGGGACGAGCTCGGGCGTAGCCAGCAGGGCAACAACAACGCCTACTGCCAGGACTCCCCGCTGTCCTGGGTGAACTGGGACCTCGAGGACTGGCAGGAGGACCTGGCCGCCACGGTCGCCCACCTGCTCCGACTGCGGGCCGCAGTGCCCGCGCTGCGCCCGGAACGGTTCCACCACGGGGAGTCCACCGATGTGCACCCGACCCTGGCCTGGTACGACGAGCACGGCGGGCCGATGACCCACCACCGCTGGCACGACCCGCACCGGCGGGTGCTGCAGATGTACCTGCGGGACGTGCGCGACGCCGGGGAGGTGCTGGTGGTGCTCAACGGCGCCACCAACCCGGTGGGCGTGACGCTCACCAGTGCCGGCGCCATGGAGCTGGAGCTGTGCTGGGACTCGGTCTGGGAGCGTCCGCAGGCTGGGGAGCTGGTGCACGCCGGGTCCACCATCGTGGTGCCGGAGCTCAGCATCCGCCTCTACCGCGCCCGCTGAGCCCGGCCCCTCCTCCGCTGAAACGAATCACTCGCGCCTCGGCACGACGATTCGTGACCCCGGGTGACGACCGGGCGTCCTGGCTGCCGAAGCCGCGCGCACCGGACTGATCCGACCCTGACTAGTAGGCTTCCGCCATGACCGACACCGACGTCATCGTGATCGGCGCTGGCCTGGCCGGCCTGGTTGCGGCCACTGAGCTCACCCGCCGGGGGCAGCGGGTCATCGTGCTGGACGCCGAACCGGCGGCCTCGTTGGGCGGGCAGGCGTTCTGGTCCTTCGGCGGGCTGTTCCTGGTGAACTCCCCCGAGCAGCGCCGCCTGGGCCTGCGCGACAGCGCCGAGCTGGCGTTCTCCGACTGGCTCGGTTCCGCCGAGTTCGCACCCGGGGCTGACCGCGGCCAGGGCCCGGACGCCGCCGGGTACGCCTGGGCGGAGAATTTCGTGGAGTTCGCCGCCGGTCCGATGCGGCAGTGGCTGCACGAGATGGGCGTGCGCTGGTTCCCGCTGGTGCAGTGGGCCGAACGCGGCGGTTATCTGGCCGGCGGGCACGGCAATACCCTTCCGCGGTTCCATGTGACCTGGGGCACCGGGCCGGGTGTGCTCGCCCCGTTCCTCAGGGCGGCACGGTTCGCCCGGTCCGAGGGGCTGCTGGAGATCCGGTTCCGGCACCGGGCCAGGGAGCTGGTGGTCACCGACGGTGCGGTGACCGGTGTACGCGCCGACGTGCTCGCACCCACCACTGCCCGGCGTGGCGAGCCGACCAGCCGGGAGGTGACCGACCAGGTGGAGCTGGCCGCGGGCGCCGTGGTGATCGCCACCGGCGGCATCGGGGCCAACCACGACCTGGTGCGCTCCTCCTGGCCGGAGGCGGCCGGCACCCTGCCGGCGCAGCTGCTCTCCGGCGTGCCGGACAGCACCGACGGCTCCGGGCTGGCTCTGGCCACCGGCGCCGGGGCGGCGGTGGTGCACGCCGACCGGATGTGGCACTACCCGGAGGGCATCCCGATGCCCGAAGGCATCTGGTCCCGGCACGGGGTGCGCATCCTGCCCGGGCCGAGCTCGCTCTGGCTGGACTCGAAGGGGCAGCGGCTGCCGGCACCCCTGTTCCCCGGCTTCGATGCACTCGGCGCACTGGAGCACCTGACCGCCGGCGGGCACACGCACTCCTGGTTCGTGCTGAACAAGGCGATCATGGAGACCGAGTTCGCCCTGTCCGGCTCGGACCAGAACCCCGACCTGACCGGGAAGGACCTGCGCCTGCTCGCCCAGCGGGTGCTGCCCGGCGCGGTCGGCCCGGTGGCGACGTTCGCCGAGCTGTCCCCGGAGTTCGTCTGGGCTGACTCCCCTGCCGAGCTGGCCGCGGGGATGAACGCCCTCACCGGCAGGCAGGACATCGACGCCGCCGACCTGGCCCACCTGATCGCCCTCCGCGATGCGCAGATGGCCTCCGGGCTGGGCAAGGACCCGCAGGTCGCGGCGATCCACCACGCCCGCGGGTACGTGGTGGACAAGCGGATGCGGGTCGCCCCGCCGCGGCCGCTGACCACCCCGAAGGACGGCCCGTTGCTGGCGGTGCGGCTGCAGGTGCTCACCCGCAAGACCCTCGGCGGGGTGCACACCGACACCTCCGGCCGGGTGCTCGCCCCCGACGGCAGCGTGATCGACGGGCTGTACGCCGCCGGTGAGGCGGCCGGGTTCGGCGGCGGCGGGGTGCACGGGCGCCGCGCCCTGGAGGGCACGTTCCTGGCGGGGTGCCTGTTCAGCGGACGGGTCGTCGGCACCTCGATCTGACCGCCGGGCGCCGCGAGGGGCCCACGTCCGGGACGGCGCCCGGAGCCGGATACAGTGTGGACGTGAGTTCTGATGCCCCCACTGCCGACATCCCCGAGGCCGACGAGAACGAGCTGAGCACCGAGGCGACCGCCCACCGCAGCCTGGACCGGGCGGTGGCCCGCAGCGCCGAGATCGAAGCGGACTTGGTCCGCGACGCGGGCGCCTACCGGGTGCTCACCGGCGACCGGCCCACCGGACGGTTGCACCTGGGCCACTACCTGGGCACCCTGGCCAACCGGGTCCGGCTGCAGGACCTCGGGGTGCAGACGATGCTGCTGGTGGCGGACTACCAGGTGATCACCGACCGGGACGACGCCGGTCCGATCGCGCAGCGGGTCCGCGACCTGGTCACCGACTACCTCGCCATGGGCATCGATCCCGGCCGCACCACGATCTTCGCCCACTCCGCCGTACCGGCGCTGAACCAGCTGATGCTGCCGTTCCTGTCTCTGGTGACCGACTCCGAGCTGCGCCGCAACCCCACGGTGAAGGCCGAGCTCGAGGCCAGCGGCGGTCGGCCGATGAGCGGTCTGCTGCTCACCTACCCGGTGCACCAGGCCGCGGACATCCTGTTCTGCAAGGCGAACCTGGTGCCGGTCGGCAAGGACCAGCTGCCGCACCTGGAGCTCACCCGGGTGATCGCCCGCCGGTTCAACGAACGCTACGCCGGCGGGAAGACCGTGTTCCCAGCCCCGGACGCGCTGCTCAGCCAGGCCACCAACGTGCTCGGTGTGGACGGGCACAAGATGTCCAAGTCCCGGCACAACACCATCGACCTGGCGATGACCGAGGACGAGACCGCCAAGCAGCTCAAGCGGGCAGTCACCGACTCCGACCGGCACATCACCTACGAGCCCGAGCGCCGCCCCGAGGTGGCGAACCTGCTCCTGATCGCCGCGGAGATGACCGGCCGGGCCCCCGAGGAGATCGCTGCCGAGATCGGCGACGGCGGTGGCGGCGGGCTGAAGAAGCTGGTCACCGAGGCGGTGAACGAACGGCTCCGCCCGATCCGGACCCGCCGCCGTGAGCTGGAGGCCGACCCCGCCGTGGTCGAGCAGGTGCTCGCGGCGGGCAACGCGCGGGCCAACGAGATCGCCGATGCCACCCTGGCCGAGGTCCGCTCGGCCATGGACATGGTCTACACCTCCTGACCAGAGGAGCCCAGCATGCCCGAAGCACCCCAGCAGATGGTGACGGCGGAGGGCCACCTGGTCTCCGCCGTCGGGCAGGGCACGTGGTACCTCGGGGACGACCGGGAAGCCCGCGAGGAGGAGGTGGCGGCGCTGCGCGCCGGCATCGAGGCCGGGATGAGGTTGGTGGACACTGCCGAGATGTACGGCGGCGGGCGCTCCGAACGGCTCGTCGGCGAGGCGGTCGCACCGGTGCGAGACCAGGTGTACCTGGTGGACAAGGTGCTGCCCGCGAACGCCTCGGCGACCGGCACCATCGAGGCCTGTGAGCGGTCGCTGCGGGCGCTGGGCACCGACTGGATCGACCTGTACCTGCTGCACTGGCCCGGACCGCACCCGGTGGCCGAGACTGTGGCGGCGCTGGAGTCGCTGGTGCAGCGGGGCTGGATCCGTTCCTGGGGAGTGAGCAACTTCGATCCGGCCGACCTGGCCCGCCTGCCGGCGGTGCCGCTGGTGAACCAGGTGCTGTACAACCCGTCCCGGCGCGGGGTGGAGGTCGATCTGCTGCCCGCACATCGGGAGGCGGGCATCACCACGATGGCCTACTCCCCGATCGAGCAGGGCCGGCTGCTGGCCGACCCGACGCTGGCCGCAGTGGCCGAGCGGAACCAGGTGAGCGTGGCGCAGGTGCTGATCGCCTGGGCGGTGCGCGAGCCGGGCACGATCGCGATCCCGAAGGCCTCCTCGGTGGCGCACGCGCAGCAGAACGCGGCCGCGCTGGAGGTCCGGCTGACCGCGGAGGACCTGGCCGAGATCGACGCCGCATTCCCCGCACCGGACCGCCCGGTACCGCTGGAGATGCTCTGAACCTGCCGGTGGCCGGCCCCAGGCGGTAGCGTCCAGGTCATGAACCACGAAGACGTGATCGCTGCGGAGTCCGAGCGGTTTGCGAGCGTGCTGGCCACCGCCCACCCGCGGGCGCAGTGCCCCACCTGTCCGGAGTGGAACGCTGCCGACCTGCTCTGGCACCTGACCGGGGTGCAGCATTTCTGGGCGAACGTGCTCAGCCAGGATGTACGCACAGATGACGCGGCCGAGGCGCTCGGGTCCGGTGCACCACCGCAGCCGTCGGCGATCTCCGAGATGCTGCCGGTCCGGGAGGTCGCTACCCGGGAGCTGGTCGACGAGCTGCGCCGGCTGGGCGATGATGAGCCGCGCTGGACCTGGTGGGAGGCCGACCAGACCGTGGGCTTCACCCGCAGGATGCAGGTGTGCGAGGCCACGATGCACCGTATCGACGCGGAGCTGACCGCCCAGCTGGACGTGCACCCGATCGCCGAGGACGTGGCCACGTTGTGCGTGGACCACTGCGTGGACGTGATGTGGGGCTGGATGCCGGACTGGGCCACCTGGACCCCGCAGGCCGTGGTGGAGCTCGTGGCCGAAGACACTGGCGGCCGGTGGCTCATCGAGGTGGGCCCCTGGCGCGGTACCGGCCCGGACTCCGGGCGGAACTTCGACGTGCCCCGGGCGGTGCGCGCCCGGCCGGATGCGCCTGCGCCCACGGGCCAGGTGGCCGCTCCGGTGGACCAGCTGGCCCGGTGGGCCTGGACCCGCCAGGGCGAGGCGGAGGTGACCGGCCAGCCCGAGGCGACCTCCGCCGTCGAGATGCTCCTCGCCCAGGGCATCCAGTAGCCGAACGTGTGGTTGTGGTCGCTGAATGGCGATCTGGCGACCACAACCACACGTTCGCGAGCCTGGTCACGCTATCCACAGGCCACGACCGGCAGTCGGGTCCGTTGTGGTCGGATCGACAGATGGGTGGAGTGCGTGCGGTGACCCGGGCCGAGGTGCTGGCAGGGCGTCAGGGTGGGCTGATCAATCGCCAACAGTCGTTGGCCGAGGGGCTCACGGCCCGGCAGCTACGCACTCTTCTGGACGGCGGGCGCTGGGACCGGATGACCCGCGGCGTCTATCTCACCCCAGTCGACAGCTATCTCGACCAGTTCGACACGGCTCGGCAACGTGCTGCATGGCTGGGCGTACTGGCGGTGCCCGGCGCCACGGCCACCGGGATGGCGGCACTCGCACTGCACGAGATCCGGGGCCTGCCGGTGCGGATCCCTTCGGAGGTCTGCCTGCCCGGTGGAGGCAGCGTCGCCGGACCTCGCGGGATCACCGTGCGGCGATACCAGGAGCCGATCCCGGCGCTGCTGCTGAACGGGTTCCCCGTGGCCGAGGTGATACCGGCGCTCGGCCAGGCGCTGTGCCGTCTCAGCCTCCACCATGGTGTCGCCGTCATCGACTCCGCGCTGCATCTGGGTCGCGTGACGAAGTCGGACCTGCAGCAGGTGGCCCAGCAGATCGCGGGGCGACGCGGTGCCCGCACCGCCCGCAGAGCGCTCGCCCTGGCCGACGGCCGCGCAGAGTCGCCGCTCGAGTCCTGGGCGCGCGTCGTCTTCGTCGACGCTGGCCTTGCTCCGACCACGCTGCAGCGGGAGTTCTACGACGATCGTGGCCGGGCCTGGGCACGCGGCGACCTCGCCTGGCGCCGCACGGATGGCACCTGGGTGCTGGTCGAGATGGACGGTTTCGAGGTGCATGCCGCTCCGGGTGCCGTCTATCGAGACCGGAGCCGCCAGAACCGCCTGATGATGGACCGCGCGGTCACGCTGCTTCGGTTCACCAACAAGGACCTCCGAGACGGCTCAGCAGTGGCCACCTTGCGTCGTGCCCTTCAGCTGTGAGCCCGCGAACGTGTGGTTGTGGTCGCTGAATGGCGATCTGGCGACCACAACCACACGTTCGCGAGGTCAGGCGGTGGCGACCAGGCCCAGCTCGGTGTAGTCGGCCAGCCCCGGATGGCTCGGCACGATCCGCACCGTGTACCCGAACGGCCCGGACCGGCCCAGGGTCAGCGTCCGGGTGAACTGGTACCGGGACCCCTCGTAGGTGTCGGTCAGCGTGAGCGGCTCGGTCTCGAACTCGTCGATCTGGTCATCATCGCCCACGCGGCCATGGACCACCTGCACCTGCACGTCCTCCGGAGAAAGCCCGTCGAGGCTCACGAACGCCCGCACCGTGACCACATCACCCACCTGCACGGTATCGTGCAGCCCCTCGGACTCCACGTGCTCCACCCGCACCGCCGGCCAGGACTGCTGCACCCGGGCCTTCCAGTCCGCGAGCGCGACCGCACCCGCCCCGCCGTCGGCGTTCAGCTCCCGGGAGGAGGCGGCCACCGGCGTGTACAGGTCGGTGATGTACTCGCGCACCATCCGGGTGGCCTGCACCTTGGGCCCGAGGGTGGCCAGCGTGTGCCGCACGTTCGCCAGCCACTGCACCGGCACCCCGTCGGTGCGGTCGTAGAACCGCGGGGCCACGGTGTTCTCCAGCAGGTCGTAGAGTGCCGCAGCCTCCAGGTCGTCGCGGCGGTCGGCGTCCTCCACGCCGTCGGCGGTGGGGATGGCCCAGCCGTTCTCACCGTCGTACATCTCGTCCCACCAGCCGTCCAGGATGGACAGGTTCAGGGCACCGTTCAGCGCGGCCTTCATCCCGGAGGTGCCGCACGCCTCGAGCGGACGCAGGGGGTTGTTCAACCACACGTCGCAGCCCGGGTAGAGCCTCTGGGCCATCTCGATGTCGTAGTTCGGCAGGAACACGATCCGGTGCCGCACGTCCTCGCTGTCGGCGAACTGCACCAGCTGCTGGATCAGCCGCACACCCTGCTCGTCGGCCGGGTGGGACTTGCCGGCGACCACGATCTGCACCGGGCGCTCCGGGTGCAGCAGCAGCCGCCGGAGCCGGTCGGTGTCCCGCAGCATCAGGGTGAGCCGCTTGTAGGTGGGCACCCGCCGGGCGAAGCCGATGGTGAGCACGTCCGGATCCAGGATGGAGTCCACCCAGCCCAGCTCGGCCGGGGAGGCGCCACGCTGCAGCCAGGACTTGCGCGAGCGCACCCGCGCATCGGCCACCAGGCGTTCCCGCTGGGCCCGGCGCAGCTGCCACAGGGTGGCGTTGTCGATTCCGCCGTCGGTCTTGTACCAGCCGGAGCCGTCGGCGAGCTCGGCAGGGGTGAAGTACTCGGCCTGCGCCTCGGCGAACATCGGGTCGGTCCAGGTGTCGGCGTGCACTCCGTTGGTGATCGAGGTGATCGGCACCTCGGCAGTGTCGAACCCGGGCCAGAGCGCGGCGAACATCCCGCGGGACACTCGCCCGTGCAGCTGGGCCACGCCGTTGGCACGCTTGGCCAGCCGCAGCCCCATCACCGCCATGTTGAACACGGCCGGGTCGCCGCCGGCATAGTCCTCCCGACCCAGGGCCAGCACCTGCTCCACGCTGATGCCCGGCACCTCGTTGCCGCCGCCGAAGTACTCGGCGATCAGGTCGGCACCGAACCGGTCGATACCGGCCGGCACCGGAGTGTGGGTGGTGAACACCGTGCCGGCGCGCACCGCCTCCCGGGCGGCATCGAACCCGAGCTCGGTGCCGGCGAGCAGCTCGCGGATCCGCTCCACGCCGAGGAACCCGGCGTGCCCCTCGTTGCAGTGGTACACCTCGGGCTCCGGGGCGCCGGTGAGCCGGGAGTGCAACCGCAGCGCCTTCACCCCGCCCATGCCCAGCAGCAGCTCCTGGTTCAGCCGGTGCTCGCTGGTGCCGCCGTAGAGCCGGTCGGTGACGTGCCGGGCCAGGTCGTCGTTCTCCGGCAGGTTCGAGTCCAGCAGCAGCAACGGCACGCGGCCCACGTCCGCGCGCCAGACCTGCGCGTGCAGCATCCGCCCGCCGGGCAGCGGCAGGGAGATCCGCGCCGGGGTGCCGTCGGTCTCGCGCAGCAGCGACAGCGGCAGGCTGTCCGGGTCGAGCACCGGGTAGGTCTCCGCCTGCCAGCCGTCCCGGGTCAGCGACTGGCGGAAGTAGCCGGCACCGTAGAGCAGCCCGACGCCCACGATCGGGGCGCCCAGGTCGGAGGCGGACTTCAGGTGGTCGCCGGCCAGGATGCCGAGCCCCCCGGAGTACTGCGGCAGTGCTCCGGTGATGCCGAACTCGGCGGAGAAGTACGCGATCGCACCGGGCAGCGCAGGCTCACCAGCCGATTCCCGACGGCGTTCCTCCCCCTGGTACCAGCGCTCGTCACTCAGGTAGGTGCTCAGGTCCGCGCCGAGCTCGCGCACCCTGGCCACGAATGTCTCGTCAGCGGCCAGCTCGGTCAGCCGCTGCGGGGAGAGCGCGCCGAGCAGCCGCACCGGGTCGCCGTGCACCTCTTCCCACAGGTCGGGGTCGATGCCGGCGAACAGCTCCCGGGTAGGAGCGTGCCAGGACCAGCGCAGGTTCAGTGCCAGGTCGTCCAGAACGGCCAGCGGCTCGGGCAGCACAGTGCGCACGGTGAATCGTCGAATCGCTCTCACGTCGCGAGCATAGGCCACCCCGAGGGGACCACGGCACACTGCGCGGGTGCCCGGCCGGGCACCCGCGCCACCGGGCTGACCGTGCATCGAGATGTACTCCGCCGCCACGATCGGTAGGTTCGACCTGTGACTACTCCCAGCCCCACCCCTGCTGCCCCGATCGGCCGGATCCCGGTGCTCGACGTCGGCCCGTCCGCGGAGAACGGCCGCTGGCCCACGAAGGCCGTGGTCGGGGAGGCGGTGCCGGTCCGGGCGACAGTGTTCCGGGAAGGACACGATGCGGTGGCCGCCACCGCCGTGCTCGTCGCCCCGGACGGCACCGACCACTCCTCGGCGCGCATGGTGGACGTCTCCCCCGGCAACGACCGGTACCAGGCACACCTGGTACCGGACGGCGAGGGGATGTGGGGGTTCCGGGTGGAGGGCTGGTCCGACCCGTACGGCACCTGGCGGCACGATGCGGTGCTGAAGGTGCATGCCGAGGTGGACACCGAGCTGATGCTCACCGAGGGTGGCCGGCTGCTGCAGCGGGCCGTGGCGGAGCTGGACCTGACCGAGGCCCAGGAGCAGGTGCTGCGCGATGCGATCAGCGCCCTGGGCGACCAGTCCCGGCCGGCGCTGGCCCGGCTGGCTGCCGGCATCTCCCCGGAGGTGCAGCAGGTGCTGGCCGAGGTGCCGTTGCGCGAGTACGTCTCCGCCTCGGCGACCTACCCGCTGGTGGTGCACCGGGAGCGTGCCCTGTACGGCTCGTGGTACGAGCTGTTCCCCCGGTCCGAGGGGGCCTACCGGGACGAGACCACCGGCGAGTGGGTCTCCGGCACGCTCCGCACCGCCGCCGAACGGCTGCCCGGGATCGCCGCGATGGGCTTCGACGTCGTGTACCTCACCCCGGTGCACCCGATCGGTACCACCAACCGCAAGGGCCGGAACAACACGCTCGTCGCCGAGCCAGGGGATCCGGGCTCCCCGTACGGGATCGGCTCGGCCGAGGGCGGGCACGAGGCGATCCACCCGGACCTGGGCACTTTCGAGGACTTCGACCACTTCGTGGCCCGGGCCCGCGAGCTGGGCATGGAAGTGGCGCTGGACATCGCGCTGCAGGCCTCTCCGGACCACCCGTGGGCAACGGAGCACCCGGAGTGGTTCACCACCCGGGCGGACGGGTCGATCGCGTATGCGGAGAACCCGCCGAAGAAGTACCAAGACATCTACCCGCTGAACTTCGACAACGACCCGGAGGGTATCTACGCCGCCGTCCGGGACATGCTCCAGGTGTGGATCGACCACGGGGTGACCCTGTTCCGGGTGGACAACCCGCACACCAAACCGTTGACGTTCTGGGAACGGATCCTCGCCGACGTCGCCGCGACCCACCCGGAGATCATCTTCCTGGCGGAGGCGTTCACCCGGCCGGCGATGATGCGCACCCTGGGCATGCTCGGCTTCCACCAGTCCTACACCTACTTCACCTGGCGGCACTCCAAGGAGGAGCTGACCGAGTACTTCACCGAGGTCAGCGGAGACCTGGCGGCGGTGATGCGCCCGGCGTTCTGGCCCACCACGCACGACATCCTCACCCCGTACATGCAGCAGGGCGGCCCGGCGGCGTTCGCGATCCGTGCAGTGCTGGCCGCCACCGGTTCGCCCACCTGGGGCATCTACTCCGGGTACGAGCTGGTGGAGAACGTGGCCCGGCCCGGTGCCGAGGAGCAGATCGACAACGAGAAGTACGAGTACAAGCCGCGGGACTGGGAGGCGGCAGCGCGCACGCACGGGATCACCGACCTGCTCACCCGGCTGAACCAGATCCGCCGGGAGCATCCTGCCCTGCAGCGGCTGCGGAACCTGACCGTGCACCCGACCACCGACGACGCCACGTTCTGCTTCTCCAAGCGCGTGCCCGCCGAGCACTCCCCGACGGGCGCCGAGGACACGGTGATCGTGGTGGTCAACCTGGACCCGTACACCTCCCGGGAGTCGCTGGTGCACCTGGACACCGCTGCCCTCGGCCTGGGCGACCAGGACGAGTTCACCGCCCACGACGAGCTCACCGGGGAGACCTACGCCTGGGGCCCGGTGCCGTTCGTGCGGTTGGACCCCCACGGGCGGTGTGCACACATCATCACGGTGAGGCACCGGTGACCAGCCCGTCCGCCGGCGCGTTCGCCCGGACCGGTGCGCCTACTGGCGGCGCCCCGTTCACCGAGACCGCCCGTCCCGGGCTGAGCGAGGACCCGCAGTGGTACCGCACCGCAGTGTTCTACGAGGTGCTGCTGCGCGCCTTCGCCGACTCCGACGGCTCCGGCACCGGCGACCTGCGCGGGCTGATCGACCGGCTGGACTACCTGCAGTGGCTCGGCGTGGACTGCCTGTGGCTGCCGCCGTTCTATCCCTCGCCGCTGCGCGACGGTGGCTACGACGTGTCCGACTACACCGCAGTGGCCGACGAGTACGGCACCATCGAGGACTTCACCGAGCTGGTGGAGGCGGCGCACGCCCGCGGCATCCGCATCATCATCGACCTGGTGATGAACCACACCAGCGACCAGCACCCGTGGTTCCAGTCCTCCCGGTCCAACCCGACCGGCCCGTACGGGGACTTCTACGTCTGGGCCGACGAGCCGGACGCCTACTCCGACGCCCGGATCATCTTCGTGGACACCGAGGTGTCGAACTGGACCTTCGACCCGGTGCGCCGACAGTACTTCTGGCACCGGTTCTTCTCCCACCAGCCGGATCTGAACTACGAGAACCCACGGGTGATCGAGGCGATGTTCGACGTCATCCGGTTCTGGTTGCGCACCGGCGTGGACGGGTTCCGGCTGGATGCGGTGCCGTACCTGTTCGAGGAGGAGGGCACCGACTGCGAGAACCTGCCGGCCACGCACGAGCTGCTCGCCCAGGTGCGGGCGATGGTGGATGCGGAGTTCCCGGGCCGGCTGATGCTCGCCGAGGCGAACCAGTGGCCGCAGGACGTGGTGGCCTACTACGGCACCGAGGAGGCGCCGGAATGCCACATGTGCTTCCACTTCCCGGTGATGCCGCGGATCTTCTACGCGCTGCGGGAGCAGTCCGCGCGCAGCATCGCCCAGATCCTCGACGACACCCCGCAGATCCCACCGGGCGCCCAGTGGGGCACGTTCCTGCGCAACCACGACGAGCTCACCCTGGAGATGGTCAGCACCGAGGAGCGGGCGGCGATGTACGGCTGGTACGCCCCGGAGCCGCGGATGCGCGCGAACGTGGGTATCCGCCGCCGGCTGGGCCCGCTGCTGGACAACTCCCGGGCGGAGGTGGAGCTGGCGCACGCGCTGCTGCTGTCCCTGCCGGGCAGCCCTTGCCTGTACTACGGCGACGAGGTCGGCATGGGGGACAACATCTGGCTGCCGGACCGGGACGCGGTGCGCACTCCGATGCAGTGGACCCCGGACCGGAACGCCGGCTTCTCCCCCGCCACCGACCCGGGCCGGCTGTACCTGCCGGTGGTGCAGAACCTGACCAACCACTACAACCACCTGAACGTGGAGGCACAGCTGGCGATCCCCACCTCGCTGCTGCACTGGGTACGCGGGATGCTCGAGGTGCGCCGCGCCCACCCGGCCTTCGGGGTCGGTGACTACGTGCCGCTGACCTGCGACAACGAGGCGGTGCTGGCGTTCCTGCGCCGGGACGAGAACGAGACGATGCTGTGCGTGGCGAACCTGGCCGCCACGCCGCGTTCGGCCACGGTGCAGCTGCCCGGTCTGGCCGGGCGGGACGTCCGGGACGTGTTCGGCGGCAGCTCCTTCCCGCCGGTCGGCGTGGCGGGCGCTGCTGCCAGGTCCGGGCCGACGACGGCGTCACCTCCGGGCACAGGTCCTGCACCTGAGCAGGGCTCCTTCGGGCAGCACGACCCTGGTCTCGACTCACCCGGGCACGGTGCGGCCACCGGGGCGGGTTCGCCGGCCGAACCCGAGGCAGGCGCCGAGGCTGGTGCCGGCACCGGGGAGGGTGCTGGGGCCGAGACTGGTGCTGCGGCCGCCGGTCAGGACGGTGAGCTCACCCTGACGCTCGGCTCCCGGGACTTCTTCTGGCTCACCCTGGAGCCACGATGAGCGAACCGACCGGATCTCTGCTGCTGGACCTGATCGAGGACTGGGTCCGCGCCCAGCGCTGGTTCCCGGCCAAGGACGATGCCGGTGCCACGATGCGCACCATCGCCTCCATCGACCTGCCCGACCCGGAGCAGGAGGCGGCCTGCACCGTGGTGCTCCTCGAGCTGCACCGCGAGGACGCGGCGCCGATCGTGCTGCAGGTGCCGCTGGTGGCCACCGCCTCCTGGCCGCTGCACCAGGGGGTGATCGCCCGCCTGGGCCCGGAGGAGGTGCTGGTGGACGGACCGCACCACCCGGCGTTCCTGCGCGCCTGGCTGGCCACCGCCACACCGCGGACGGGAGCGAGCATCACTCCCGCGGACCTGGAGCCGGCCGGTGGCCAGGTGCACACCGGTGAGCAGTCGAACACCTCGGTGCGCATCCCCGGCCGCGGGGTCGGGGACGCGCAGCTGAAGATGTTCCGGGTGCTCGCCGCAGGACCCAACCCGGAGATCGAGATCGCCACCGCGTTGCGCGACGTCGGCTGGGCGCACGTGCCGGACGTGCTGGCCACTCTCGGCGGCTCCTGGCCGGGGACCGCGGGGACGCCGGTGCAGGGCGACCTGGGGGTGCTCACCGCGTTCGTGGCCGGGGCCCGCGACGGGTTCGAGCTCGCCTGCGAGCACGCGCGCACCGGGACAGACCTGACACCGCTGGCAGCCGACCTGGGCGCCTGCGTGGCCGAGCTGCACACCCACCTGGCAGCGGCGCTGCCCGGCAGTTCCGGCGAGCACAGCAGCGCCGGCGCCCCAGGCGAGCACACCGCCAGAGCATCCGCACTGGCCGACCAGCTGCGCGAGCGCGCCCGGTGGGCGCTGGCCCAGGTACCGGCGCTGGCGGTGTTCACCGAGGCGATCGAGGCGGTGCTGGCCCGGGTGACCGGCGCCCAGGTGGGCCCCGCCCAGCGCATCCACGGCGACCTGCACCTCGGTCAGGTGCTGCACGCCGAGGGCACCTGGTACGTGCTGGACTTCGAGGGAGAGCCGCTGCGGCCGCTGGCCGAGCGCCGTCGCCCGGACCAGCCGCTGCGGGACGTGGCCGGGATGCTGCGGTCCTTCGACTACGCCGCTGCCGTCGGGCACGCGGCCGCACCCGCCTGGACGGAGGAGGCTCGCAGCTCCTTCCTCGCCGGATACCGCGCCGCCGGCGGAGATCTCGAGGAGACTGTGCTCAGGGCGCTCGAGCTGGACAAGGCGCTCTACGAAGCCGTGTACGAACAGAAGAACCGTCCCGACTGGCTGCCCATCCCGCTGGGCGGTGTCCGTCGACTCACCGAGGAGCAGACTGTGGCCGAGAACTCTCCGCCGGACGGCGAGCGGCTGCTCGCCGGCATCTTCCCCACCCCGGGACCCCGCCCCGGCGAACCGGCCAGACCAACCCAGGCTGCGCCGTCACCGGCTGCGCAGGGCGTACCCGAGAACGCCACCCAGGCTGCGCCGTCACCGGACGGAGCACGACCGGCACCGGTGCCGCAGAGCGTGCTGCAGGCCGTGGCAGACGGCTCCCACTTCGCCCCGCACGACGTGCTCGGCCCGCACCTGGACACCGACACCGGGGTGCTCACCATCCGGGTGGTGGCCCACCTGGCCACTGCGGTGACCGTGCTCACCTCCGCCGGAGAGCACCCCGCGCAGCACACCTACAACGGCATCTGGGTGGCCGCGTTCCCGGCCGAGGAGGTGCCCGACTACCGGCTGCAGGTGCGCTACCCGGACAACGAGGTGCAGCGGGACGACCCGTACCGGTTCCTGCCCACCCTCGGGGAGGTGGACCAGCACCTGATCGCCGAGGGCCGGCACGAACGCCTCTGGGAGGTGCTCGGCTCCCGGGTGCGCCGCTACCCGTCGGTGCTGGGGGACGTGGCCGGCGTCTCGTTCGCGGTCTGGGCCCCGAACGCGCGCGCGGTGCGGGTGGTCGGCGACTTCAACGGCTGGGACGGTCGCGGGGCGATGATGCGTTCCCTGGGCAGCACCGGGGTGTGGGAGGTGTTCCTGCCGGGACTGGCCGCCGGACAGCGGTACAAGTACGAGATCTGCCTGTCCGACGGGTCCTGGCACATGAAGGCCGACCCGATGGCGCGGGCCACCGAGGTGCCGCCGGCGACCGCGTCCGTGGTCACCGAGAGCAGCTATGAGTGGAACGACCAGACCTGGATGGATGCTCGCGCTGCCACCGACCCGCACTCGGGTCCGCTGAGCATCTACGAGGTGCACCTGGGCTCCTGGCGCAAGGGGCTGGGCTACCGGGAGCTGGCCGAGCAGCTGGTGGAGTACGTCACCTGGATGAACTTCACCCATGTGGAGCTGCTGCCGGTGGCCGAGCACCCGTTCGGCGGCTCCTGGGGCTACCAGGTGACCTCCTACTACGCGCCCACGTCCCGGTTCGGCAGCCCAGACGAGTTCCGCTACCTGGTGGACCGGCTGCACCAGGCCGGTATCGGGGTGATCGTGGACTGGGTGCCGGCGCACTTCCCCAAGGACGCCTGGGCGCTGGCCCGGTTCGACGGCACCCCGCTGTACGAGGACCCGGACCCGCTGCGCGGGGAGCAGAAGGACTGGGGCACGTACGTGTTCAACTTCGGCCGCAACGAGGTGCGTAACTTCCTGGTGGCCAACGCGCTGTACTGGCTCACCGAGTTCCACGTGGACGGCCTGCGGGTGGATGCGGTGGCCTCGATGCTCTACCTGGACTACTCCCGGGAGGCGGGGCAGTGGCGGCCGAACGTGCGCGGCGGGCGGGAGAACCTGGAGGCGATCCAGTTCCTGCAGGAGACGAACGCCACCGCCTACCGGGTGGCGCCCGGCACGATGATGATCGCCGAGGAGTCCACCGCCTGGCCGGGGGTGACCACCCCCACCTCGCACAGTGGGCTGGGGTTCGGGCTGAAGTGGAACATGGGCTGGATGAACGACACCCTGCGCTACCTGGCGGAGGAACCGATCAACCGGCGCTACCACCACGGGGAGCTGACGTTCTCCCTGGTGTACGCGTTCTCCGAGCAGTTCGTGCTGCCGCTGAGCCACGACGAGGTGGTGCACGGCAAGGGTTCGCTGTGGCAGAAGATGCCCGGCGACCTGTGGGCGAAGCTCGCCGGGGTGCGGCTGCTGCTCGCCTACCAGTGGACCCACCCGGGCAAGAAGCTGCTGTTCATGGGTGGGGAGTTCGCGCAGAACACCGAGTGGAACGAGGCGCAGTCGCTGAACTGGGAGCTCGGCGACACCCCGTCGCACGCGGGGGTGCGGGAGATGCTGCGGCAGCTGAACCGGCTCTACCGCGAGCACCCGGCGCTCTGGGCTGACGACTTCACCCCCGCCGGGTTCGAGTGGCTGGAGGCCAACGACGGCGACCGCAACGTGCTCGCCTACCTGCGCAAGGGCGGGGACGAGGAGCTGGTGGTGGTGGCCTGCTTCTCCGGCGCCCCGCACGAGGGCTACCGGGTGGGCGTGCCCGGGGATGGCGCCTGGGTGGAGCTGCTCAGCACCGACCATGCCGACTTCGGCGGCTCCGGGGTGGTGAACACCGGTGAGCTGACCGCCGAGCCGGTGCCCTGGCACGGCCGCACGCACTCGGTCCAGCTGCGGGTGCCCCCGCTCGGGGTGACCATCCTGCGCCGCGCGTGACCCTCCCCCGCCACCGGCACCCTCCCCGCCACCGACCCGCGGATTGCTGGGGTCAGTACAGGGCGATGGCCAGGTCGCGGCGGGCCTTGACCACGGCCGGGTCGTCGTCCGGGGCGATCCGGAACAGCTCGAGCAGCCGCAACCGGGCTCGTTCCCGGTCGTCGCCGGCGGTCACCCGGACCGCCTGCAGCAGCCGGGTGTAGCCCTCGGCGAGCCGACCACCGGCGACCTCCAGGTCGGCGGCCGGCAGCTGGGCGTCCAGGTCACCGGCCTTCGCCTCGGTGGCCCGCTGGAGCACCTGCTCCGGATCCAGACCAGCGATCCGTTGCAGCAGCTGCACCTGGGCCAGACCGGCAGCGGCCTCCGCATCGGCCGGGTTCTCGTTGATCGCGTGCTCGAAGGCGGCGACCGCACCATCCAGGTCGTCCGCCTCGATGGCGTCGTAGGCGGCCTGCAGGTGCGGCGGCAGCGGCGGCTCGGCCGGCTCCTCGCCCTCCTCCGGCTGCTGGCCGGTGTCCACCTCGCCGGTCACACCGTTCTCCTTCGCCAGCTGCAGCAGCTGGTCCAGCACCGGGCGGATCTGCTCGGTCGCGGGCGCACCCTGGAACAGTGGCACCGGTTGCCCCTTGATCACCGCCATCGCCGCTGGCACGGCCTGCACCTGGAACGCCTGCGCGAGCCGCGGGTGCGCCGCCACGTCGATGCGGGCCAGGACGAGCTTGCCGCGCTGCTCGGTCACCAGCGTCTCCAGCGTGCTGTTCAGCTGGATGCTCTGCCCCTCCCCCACTTGCCAGAGGAGCACCAGGACCGGCACCTGGTTGGACTGCTGGATGACGTCGTTGAAGGTCTCTTCGGTGACGTCGGTGACCAGCCCCGCGGGAGTGGCCGCGTTCGGCGGCGGGGGCGGCGGAGCGGCGAGCGCGGACAGGTCCACGGCGCCGTGCAGGTTGATCGACGGAGGGGGCTGCTGACTCATGCTCTCGATCCTAGTTCGCGTTCCGTGCTGGTCAGGAACACCTGGACTCATCGCGCGGGCACTCTCGGGACACGCCGGTGAGCACCCGTTCGGCACCGAGCACGGTCACCTGGCCGTCCTCGGCGTCCTCACCCGGCACGTACATCGCCACCATGGTGCGGAACGAGGCGATCAGGGAGTCGTCCAGGTACTCCAGGCTGCCGTCCTCGGCGTCCAGTGCTTCGATGTGCGGGGACGGGACGGTGATCTCCGAGCCGGAGATGGTCTTGGTGAACTTCTGCCGGGTACGCATCTCACCGAGCACCACGTACCCGCCGTCCTCGGTGGCCAGCGCGATCACCGGTTCGTCGGTGGGGTGGGTGCGCTGGGCGAACGTGCCGGCCTCGTCCACCACGTCCAGGTTGTCTGCCTCGTCGCGGATCAGGCTGTAGAACTCGTCGTCGCCCAGGGCAAAGCTGTCGGCGAAGTCGCTGTCCTCGCCGTAGGTGAGGATGTCGGCGTACTCGGAGATCGCTTCCTCGGGGCTGACCAGGAAGCCGGAGGCGTCGGCGGCCACCTGTTCGCTGCCGGTGGCCGGTACCGCGGTCGGCGGCATCTCCGTGCCCGGCAGCAGCCGCACCCAGTGGTGCAGCTGGTAGGGCGAGCGGGGGTCCTCCTGCTCCAGGGTGAGCAGCAGCGGCACGTTCGCACCGTCGGCGATCTCGGTGACCACCAGCATGGTGCGCGGCCAGTCCTGGGACACCGAGACCACTTCGGCCTGCGGGGAGGTGATCAGCGTGCGCGGGCTGTAGGCGTCGTCATCGTCGGCCGTGGCCTGGGCGAGCTGGTACTCGGCGGCCCGGATCCGCAGCGCCGGGTTCGTCACCCGGTCCTCGAGCAAGTCAGCGTCCTGCTCCTCGTCTGCGGCGGTGATCACCTCGTCCAGGTCGGTGAGGATCCGTTCGATGCGCGGTTCGTCCAGGACGGGCATGGACTCTGGGGCCTCGGGCTGCGCCTCCGGTGAGGGCACCGGGATTGCGCACCCGGCCAGCAGGCTCAGCGCAGCCAGCGCGGTGAGTCCCGCGCTCGCGCGGCGGGTGGTACGGCGCTTCATCGGTCTCCCTCCTCGTCGCCCCGCGCTGTGTCGGCAGGGTCGGCGGCCGCATCTGCGGCAGGGTCGGTGTCCGTGCGGGCTGGGTCAGCCTCGGGCTGCTCGTTGTCCTCGTCCGGGGGCTGCGGGCTCGTGACCGTTCCGCTCAGCCCCCAGGTCTGTCGCCAGGAGGCACCAGAGGCTTGCGGGTTCGGTTCGTCGACGGCGGTGCTCGCCTGGCCAGCACCGGCGTCGCTGTCGCCGGTCGGTTCCGGTGTGCGCTCCGGTGCGGTCCCGGCGCCCTCAGCGGCTCCCGGGCCGGTGGCACCGGCGTCCTCTCGCCTGCGCCGCTGCCACCAGCGGCGTGGCTTGCCTGCCGGTTCAGCGGGCGTGTCGACTGCGTCCGCCTCTGTCGCGGTCGTGTCCCCGCTCCCCGGTGTGCCCTGCCAGGATCGGCCGAGGTCCCCGGCTGGCTCGGAGCCGAGGCCACGTCCGGGTGCTGGGGACTCATACGTGCTGACCGGGCCGGCCTGATCACCGGTGCGTCCCTGTCGAACCCATTCGTCCAGGTCAGTGGCACCGGACTCTGCTGAGGCGGTGTCGCTGCTGGTCTCTGCTGCCCCCGACCGGTCGGGCTCCAGTTGATCCGGAGTGTCGACGAGCCGGTCCTCCTCGGCGGTCTTCTGCTCGGCTGGTGCACCGCTGATGATGGCGTTCCAGTCGCTCGGTGCACCCTCCGGCTGGTCGGGGCTGGCGGCACTGTCTGCGGATGAGGCGGCCTCTTCTGCCGAGCTCTCCGCTGCGGTCGGGGCGGACGTCGCCCCACCCTTGCGAGCCGCCGCACGGGCGGCCTCGCGGATCTCTCGCCTGGTGAGCGGCGTACCGTCCTCGGCCGTGGTCGCGACCGCCGGCGCGGCCTCGTCGGCGGAGCTGGCCGACCGGGCTCGGCGGGCGCGCCGCTCCTCCCGGTGCACCAGCAGCTCGACGATCAGCCAGACCAGGCCGATGAGGAAGAGCACACCGCCGACGATCAGGCCCGGGACCACCAGCGGAGTGGTGACCTCGCGGGTCCAGGTCATCGACACATCGGGGGCCGGCTCGGTGCCGTCGGTGGCGACCAGCATGAGCCAGCGGCCCTCCACCTGGGACCAGTCGTAGGTCAGCTCACCAGTGCCGGTGATCTCCTCGATCCACAGGTCGGAACCGGCTGGGTCCGGCACGGTGGCGTCGGCTGAGCTGTCCTCGGCCTGCTCGTCACCGCTGGCGTCCTCGCTCGACTCCTCGGTGGCGCTGGCATCCTCGGTGGCTTCTTCGCTGGCGCTGGCGTCCTCGCTCGGCTCCTCGCTAGCCGCAGCGCCCTCTTCGACGGCAAGTGTCTCCCAGTCGGTCAGCCCGGTGATCTCCTGGTAGGGCGAGCCGTCCAGCCAGGCGCGCACGTCCGCCT
>Ga0209487_1000456_pt1 | contig 37427 bp, 50 predicted proteins | sample Poulit2012_FD_187524 | JGI IMG/M metagenome (GOLD analysis project Ga0209487, IMG submission 187524) | Agricultural soil microbial communities from Georgia to study Nitrogen management - Poultry litter 2012 (SPAdes) (version 2) | ecosystem: Environmental > Terrestrial > Soil > Agricultural land...
GACGAAACTCCGGTACATCAAACCGCAGATCGTCAAATTCTCTCAGCGTGTTATTCCAAAGCGTTGTCCATTCGACCGATGGTGCGGTATCGCTCAGTTTGACGATGGCATCCCAGTAGGTTTGGTGAGCAGGAGTGAGATAAATCTACCGCACAAGCGTGATAATTATGGGATATAGAGCGACTGATGGGGACATAGTGGGATGTGAAGTGAAAGAGTGTTCCACTATGAGCAACCGGACGACGCCGCCAAAACACGCAGCAAGTATAGCAAAACCCGCGCGTCTTCGGCGTTTACTTTCAAGTCAGATTAGGCGGGGTTGTCTGCGAGCGATGTCGCGTTTGCGGGCGCGGCTGATTACTTTGTAGATGCCGCGTTGCGTCATGTTGTAGGTGCGCGCAAGCTCGGCGTAGTTATTGCCGGTGAATGCTTCATAGATTTCTACGTCACGCTTTGCCAATTTCCAGTGGTAGTCCTTTGGAATGTTGATCAGCTGGCCGCCCCATTGCTCTGCCAGGTAGTCAGCCACCGCAGCACCGGCCTGGACTGCGACATCGGGATCGATGCTGTGATCCGATAGCACGTGAGTTGTGTAGCGTTCGATCTCTGATAGTAGCTCGTGTCGCTGATGTTCCATATTCGATTTTTGAGCCGTCATTTTGCCCCTCCATCATCTATAGCTATCGCGCGATGGCGCCATTTCTTTAGGTTTTCAATGACTTGGCTGGCTTGGTCGGTGCTGAGCCATTGAAGCGCGCTGACGCCGACCATGCGCTGAACGAAGCTTGCCAGGGCACGTTCTGATGGGTCCCTCACTGCGCCTTGCTCATGCAGGCTCAGCCAGAGTTGTCGAATGCGGCGAGATTGCCTATCGTCAGCCAAGGGTAGGTCAGGCGCTTTCTTCTTGCTCTTGGGGCGAACTTTGAAGCCCTTGGCCTTGAGCTGATCTAGCACCAGTTCGAGACCGTCGATGGACAGGTCAGCACTGCTGGTTCTGCCACCCAGGGCGGGCATATTGGCGAGCATGGTGCGATAGCTTTCATCGGCCATACCCAGCTCACGCCGAGCCACGTGGATCAGCTTGATCAGACGCAGGCGGCGCTGGTCGCCCTTAGTTTTGTGCGCTGGATTGCGGCTCATTGCGCCACGCCTCCCCTGTGAAAATAGAGCGCAGGAACTTGTAGACCCTTAGTTCCTCACGGATGGTTTGCATGTGCCGTGACGCGGCTGGTTTGTTGTCAGCGGCGCGGGCGACGATGTAGCAATACCGGGCAGTGCGAAGGCGCTGCTGGGTGCGCGTGATGGCTTGGTGAGCTACGGCCTTGCCTGCTTTACGCGAAGGTATGAATATCGCTTGTGTCACAGCTGATACCTCCGCTCAAGACCTGAATCACCTCTTACGGTCATTAGCCACTTTAGAGCGGTTTGCTCCAGCTCTTGGATCGTTTCACCGTAGATCCAGGAGCGCACAGTATGACCCCACGAAAATCCATAAGGCGTCTCCGCACGAGCCAGGAAACCAAACTTCCCCTCTTCGATAATCCGATCAATATAATAATCGTCACTCCCAATATCGCCCTCGTCTGGAAGACTTAAATCCAACGCATCAAACACATTTTCAAAGTCGAAATCGAAATCTTCATGAATGTTTGTCAGCTGTCCGTTGCAGTTCGGAATCAGAGACGCTAGCCAGCAGATGTCCGTAATACGCAAATGCAGATTTTCGAAGCGTGCGAGAACTTGAAGGGGGCTGGCGCTGGTAGGGTCAGCCATGGTTACTCCTCCCGGGCGCTGAAGCGCGGTTGAAAAAATCCGGTCAGCCTGCCTGTTTGGCGGCTTACGTGCCGATCGATACCTACGACGTCATGCAAGAAATTAAACCTGTCTGCCTCCAGAAGTCGTTGCAAATCCAATTTGCAACCATTCGCGTGGCAGGCAGTAATAGACATCGCGACCTGCGTTAACGGGTCATCACCGAAAATCTCAGGGCCGAGCTCTTCTGATGCACGATTCGCGATGGCTTCAATGAGGGCACGATCACTTACGGACGTTTTAAAGGAGATGTTTGACATAGTTACACCTTCGCTATATCAAGAGGCAGCTGATCGTATTGATCGGTGCGGCCGGCGCGTTTGTAGAGGCGCAGGTAGGTGATGCTGGCCTGCACGCGGATGCTGTCGGTGATGATTTCCATGGCTTTTTTCCAGCGCTCGTCATCGATGTCGTGGCTGCGTAGATCCAGTACACGGCTGACGCTGATCTCGCCGGCCGCGTTGCGGCGGAAGGCTCGGTCGGCAATTACGACCAGGCCGCGCGGCACACCGGGGCGCCCGCTCCAGTCGCGCAGGCATTCGTCGATCAGCTCTTTAGCGGCCAGTAGACGCTCATCAAATGTCATGCTGTCATGGTTGGCGCGCATGATGCGGTACTTGCCGTCGAAGCTTGTGAGCTGCACGTTGCCCTTTTTACCACCCAGCTCAACACCGTACTCCTGGGCGCTGGTCTCGATGAAGGCGGCGATCTCAGACAGCGTGTCTTGTTTGAACGCCTGCAGACGCTCGGACAGCTCTTGCGCACGCTGCACAATGCGCATGACTAAATCGTCGCGCAGTGCATCGATGGGTTTGATGGTGTCTACCGGGACCATGCGCCCGGAGGCGTCTTCCCGATAGCCATCAAGAGTGGTAGGTGAGTTGCTCATAATGAGCCTCCGTATAGTTGGATAAGTAATTGACCCAAACTGCAACGCCGCCCCCTTCGGGAGCCTCGTTTTTGAGCATTTGTGCAAGCCAGCCACGATACGAGCGCAGCGCGGCTTGTTTGTCGTTAACAGTGGTGGCTTCGCGCATGCCTGGCACACACAGCAGCTCGCCTTTTTGGCAAGCGGTGTTGCTGAGCAATTGCTTAAGCGCGGCTTCATGCCCTTTGGCGATGGGCAGGCAGTGCCGCGGCATCTCCATGGAATAATGGATGACGCCATCGCCCTGGCAGTAGGCGTGCATAATGGGTGTGCTCATACTGACGCCCTCGAATACGGTTGGTCGCGATGATGGGCTTGCAAAGCGGTCGTCACTTTTTGCGCGAACTCGGATTCGATTTGAATGCCCACCAGCGCCCGCTGAATGCCACTCCAATCGCGTGTGTCCACGGCTTTTTTCAGCTTGGAGGTGTGCAGTTGCAACAGCGCTTGCGACGCGCAAAGGTCCGACACGCTGTAAGGTGTGTAAACCAATGACATTAGTGCGTCCTCCGCTTTATATGTATTCTTGGGGAGCGTGGTTCGGGCTGCGTGCCATCCCAGGCACGTAACCAGCGTACTCGCACGTTGTCCTCCACCAGCTTTTCCATTTCCACCCACACGCCAGCCGAGTCACGGTATACGCGCCGGACGTAACCGAGCAGTTTGTCGTTGGCTGCGTGTTCCCTTAATAGAATGATGGTGCCGCTGGGCGTTAACGTTAAGCCCGCGATTACAAAGCCCATATCGTCTAGCGCCGCCATGCCCGCTTCCGCTTCTTTGAAGCGTCGGCGGAGAGGTGATGGAAAGCGTCTAATCGAAGCCATGTCACACCTCCGTCACTATTTCGCGGGTGATCATGGGCACACCGATTTGCGCCGCCAGGTTAGCGGCGGCGATTACAAAGTTACCGATGGCTAAGGGATACAACTGGCTGTCACCGTCCCGGTTCACCAGCCGTTCGCTGAGCGCCTGCAACCCGGAATCGTCAATGACTTTGCCCACATCGTTGCCACAACGTGAAAAGCGGTGGCCCAAAAATTCCAACAGCAGGCCTGGCTCAATGGGTTGCAAATGAACCACTTCGCAGCGCTGTACAACTTCGCGAACTTCAAGGTTGCGCTCGCTGAGTTTGACGGTCAGTTCCGGCTGCCCTATTAGGATCACACTCACCAGTTTCGTGAAGCCGACCTCCAACTCCATGATTCGCTTCAGATGCTTGAGTGTCGGAATTGGCAAACTGTGCGCCTCCTCAATGACCAGGCAATGCTTGTAGCCTGCAGAGTGGCTTTCTTTCAGTGCTTGGTGTAACTGCTGGAAGCGCGCCTGGGGCGACGAGCGCGGGCGCTCAAGCGGCGCTACGGCGGATAGAATCGCTTCCGCAATGTGGGTGCTTTTTAGGGTTTTGCCCTTGCGGTCGTTGTCTTCCGCCGCGAGCACATAGGGCTGAATCATCGTGATGGGCTGATGCTCGGCCTCAATGCGGTTTTCCAAGTCGCGGCGCAGAGTGCTTTTACCGGCACCGGATTCCCCAACCACGGCCAGGAAGCCGCCGTGCTTGGCGGTTTGAAACATGGCCTCGCGCACGTAGCGGATATCGGGCGATACCCACATGTCGTCTGAGCACTGCAGGTCCGCGAATGGATCACGGAATAAGCCGAATGCCTTCTTGGCGGCTGGTGTTAACACTTGCTTGCGTAGTAACATATTGTCGTCCTCCTCGGACTGATGGTTGTCATTTGCACAATCGTCAGGGGTCGCCGCATGGCAGTGCGGCGGCTCCACCTTCACTACTTCAAACACATCTCCGCTCACCGGCTCTCCAATGAACGACAGAATCCGCTGTTCTAACTCCGGGCGCTGGATGGACTTGGGCCACTGGTTGTGATTGACCAGTTGCGCGACGGCGGCGGAGCTCACATTTATTGCCCGCGCCAAAGCCGCTTGGGTCAGCCTCCGGCTTTTTAACTCTTGCTTTAGTGCCAACATGGGTAACTCCTACTTAACAACCCGCAACGGTGCCGGAGCATCAGTTGTGGTGAGCTGCTGTTCCACTTGGGGTAAAACGTCACGGGGCACACCGTCTGCATAATGCTTCTGCAGCCAAGTGAAGTGCTCCGCGCCTTTCCACTGATCACCCAGGCGTTTGGATAAAATCTTGGCCGCTTCCACGTGGCTGAGGGGCTTGATTTCTACAGCCGGGCCGGTGATTTCTGACTCGGTACCGCGTTTGGGAATGTAGTCCGCCAGTGGCGTGTCGTTGATGGGCTTCATGCTGTCGACTGTCCCCCCAAACGGTACGGCCTTTTTCCGGCGCGCTTTCTCGGCGTCGGCGTCGGTGTCCGTTTGCGTGACCAAACGTTCAACGGCCTTGCGTTCGGTATCACTGCGGGTGTCCTGGTGGGCGCGGTAGCCCGAACCAATTTCAACGGCATCGCGGCTAAAGCCGTACTCGTCCCGCTCTATGGGTTCAATTACATGGGCAACTTCGCGGCCCTCGCTGTTCGTGGTCATTACCTGGGCGCTGCCGTCTTCACGCCAAGGGTTTCGGCATACGTCTACCGTCGCGCCCACTACAACATCTGGGACGTGGCTGACGCTGTACTCGTGCCCGCCGAACTTGATGGTCAGCTGTGGTGTCACTTTGCGTGTTTGTGTTGCGCTGTAGGCTAGCTCACGCATTACCTCCGGCGGCGGTGCCAGACGCAACTGCTCTTGGGTAATGGTCAGCCACACGTCGTACCGGGTGCGCTGGGTTCGCGTGTGCGTGCGGCTGGAGTTGAATGCGCGCATCCAGGCCCAGGCGAGCGTGTTGATTTCGTCAAGGGTCTGGGGCGCGTTGGGTAGAAATTTAAGGCGGTGCTCAAAATCGCGCTCTACCGTATCGTTCGCCTGTTCAACTTGCCCCTTACCCCAGGGCTGACCAGGGCGGTTAACCTGCACATCCACATTCAGCGCGCGGCATAGGTTTTTAAACACTGCGCCCGTGTTGGCGCTGCCGGGGTCAACCATAACCATGAGTGGTACGCCATTAAACGGGTCTTTGGGGTGGCGTCGCTGGGTGGCATTGATGAATGCCTCGGTCAGGTTTTGTCCGGTCTCGGCTCCCAGCACGTAGTGCACGTAAATCACGCCGCTGGTGTGGTCGGTAATCACATAGCGCCAGACACGCTCCTTCTCGATTTTGCGAATGTTGGCCGGCTTGTTTTTGTAGAACTCCTTCTCACTCATCACCTGCAGGCCGTCGCCCTGTTTTTTGGGCAGGTAGTACAGCACGCACAGGCTGGGGTCGATCTGCCAGACGTGGTTGGGATGGCGGCTGGACATCTGCACCTTGGGCGATGGCTGGTTAAGCTGGTCTGGGTGCAGGCCGTGGCGCGTCAGCCCCCGGCTAACCGCGCTCACGCTCAGTGGCAGCACTTCGCCGGTGGATATATCCACACGCTCGGCGCGCACCATGTTATTGCTGCGCAGCACCTCCAGAGCGTTTTCAATGCTGGCCAGGCGCTTGCCGTTGGCCCGGCAGCTCTCCATCAGGTACCCGCTGATGATGCGTGCCTCCTCTAAGGTGAGTGCGGTTGTTCCGGCATCGTCTCGCCGTTTTCTCGGCTTGGTCATGGTCACCTCTTTGAGTCTTCGGTGGAGCGTGGCTACGCTTATACCCAAGTCCTGCGCGGCCGCTTCATACACCGCGCGTTTGCGTCCGTGGCCTGCTGCCTCCGCATTCCGCGCAACGGCGAGCAGGCGTTCAATGAGTGCTGGATTCATGGCCCGACTCGTGGTTGTTATTGAGAGGTCGCGGTGTCCGGTTCCGCGTCGAACTCAGGGTCTGCCCATTCGGGCACATCCGGCACGGTGCGCTCGATGCCGATAACACTGCGCAGGTACAGCACAGCTTCGTCGAGCAGGTCGAGCCGGTTTTCCAGCCAGGCGTACTGGCTGTTGTCGGTTAGCGGTGAACCCTCATTCACGGTGCCGTGTTGTAGCACTCGCTGGAAAACATCCACCAGGGTTGTGCGTATCAAGCTTTCGGCTTCGTCGGCGGGTTGGCTGGCGGTCGCGCGCAGCTCGACAATTTCATCATCGCGGCTCACGGCGCGACCTGTTTCGATTTTGAGTTTGCGCAGCTCCTCAGCCTGGGCGGCGTCGTGTTTGCTGAGTGCTTCTTTATCGGCGCGCAGTTCGCGGATTTTCTTTTTAAGCTCGCTGCACGTCATGCGCTCCAGCTCGTCTAACTCGATATCACCAACGGTGCCGCCTTCGCCGAGCTGCTCCAGTTCATCGTCGTCGAGCGTCATCAGCTCCAAGAGCTTTGTTTTATGGGTGGTGGCTTCCAGCAGTTTGCGGCTGCCAGGGGACGATAAAAATTTAACTGCGGCTTGCATCATCCGCTGAGCCGTTCGCGGATGAACGCCAATGCGCTCCAGCGACGTCAACCAATCACCATGCTCGCAATGCTCTTTGATCACGATGAGGTGTCGCCCAGCATCAATCATTGCTCGAGCACCACGCTCCATGGCCTCGCGCGCTTTCAGTTCGGAGAGGTGAAGGTCAAAGAACTGCTCTCCGTCGCCATAGGTGGTCAGTATTTTTTCTGAATGAGCCGATGCTGTATTCACGGTGTCGCTGATGGCGGTTTGCACCTCTTCGTCGACCTCGGTCTGATCGATGGTGGTTGGGGTTTTTGCTTTTCTAGCCATGGTTCCTCCAGGGGTTTTAAATGCGCCAGCACGGCGTTTGTTGTTTGTTACCGTCAAATGCGACATTGATGTCGCATTTGCCCGTTCGTTAACTATGCGCGCCAGCGCCGACGCGCTGGTTCAGTTCATCCAGTCGCGCCTGGGCGCGGGCCACTTCGGTGGCGTGGGCCTGGGCTATTTGCAGCACCTTTATGCTCAGTGCGTAGCGCCCGCTCTCCAACTGTGTGGCCATGCCTTCGCTGATTAGCGTATTCAGGCAGCGGTTGATGGTGGCCGGGCTTTCGTCCAGCGCTTTGGCCAGTTCGCCGTTGCTCAGGCCGGTGATGCTGTGGCCGCGCAGTGCCGCCATTACTCGCAGTACGCGGGCGCCGCTGTTGCTGATTCGTCTGGTGCTCACTGTTGTTGCTCCTTAATCTGGCGGGTGACTTCGTTGGCGATGTTCCCCTGCAATATGCCGAACTCTCGCAGCCACTGGTCCACGGGGCGCGCCCCTTCTTTCTCAGACGTTAAGGTCTGGTACCGCGCAACGAACTCCCCAAGCCGGCCGGATGCCAGATCGATGGTTATGGTCTTCTGGCTCATGCGACGCACCCCTTTTTGTTATTAACCGCAGCGGCCTGAATGCGCTCGGGCTGAGGTTCGGCGGGCAGGTCTGTAACGGTGATGCGCTCCACTTTTGGGGCTATGCACACCGCAACCAGCACGTGCGCATCCGGGTGCTCGGCGCGGGCCGCTTCCACTTGTTTGCACAGCGCGGTGCTGCCGCTGCGGTAGCCCAGCTGGCCCGCCGGTACTGCCCATAGCACATCCCCATAATCTTCAACGTGCTTCGCCATCTCCTGGGCTTCCTCGCGCTGGCCTGCTAGCTGGGCCTCGCGGATCAGGCCGGTTACGTGCAGGGCGCTTACGCCGAACTCCTGAGCAATTTCATGAATGGTTCGGGTTTGTGTGCGGTAGCGAGCCAGGATCAGTGCATCGCGGTAGTCGCTGTGTGTTTTTTCTACTGTTGGTGACATGGCAGTGTCTCTCCTCGGTCGAGTATTCGGTTAAGCCGCCTGGTGGCGGGATTCGGCTTTCAGCCCCAACTTCACGGCAATCTCATGGGCCTTGCCTCGCTTTGCCTTCGCGAAGCCGTTCGTTACCCGATAAACCTCGTTCACCGTGTAGCCGTTTTCTCTGGCCCATGCGGCGAATGTGCGGCCCTCGCGCTCGAACTTTGCTTTGAGTTGCTCAGGGGTGAGTGTTTTGGCCATAGCGGGTCTCCTGTGGTGCTATGATTTACAATCAACAAACAATTAAATTGCCAGTTAAGAATACTTAACTATCTTTACTCAGTCAAGGGGTGATATGAGGGAATTCGACATTCAGCTGCTGCGGCTTAAAAAAGTGCTTGGTGTAACGGAGGATCAGCAGGTGGCGCAGTTTTTAGGTATGACCAAACATGCTTTTTCTGATCGAAAGAGAAGGGGGGCATTTCCAATGGACAAGGTATTAGCGCTCAAGGCTACGCGGCCGGACCTGGCTATCGATGATGTTTACATTCGGACTGGGCGGGATGCCCAGGCTGACGCGGACGATAGTGAGCGTAGAGCTCAAACCTATACCGAGGTGCAGGAATATGGCGAACTGATGCTGGAGAGGTTTAAGCGCGAGCTTCGCTCAATCTCTCCAGAGGAGGAGTTGTTACGCTTATACCGCGAGGCGACAGAGGAAGGAATGCTGGCTATATTGAACACAGCAAGGGCGGTTCGAAAAAAGAAAGGAGAGTGAGATGGGGTATGCTCTATGTTGGGTGGCATTTGCCACGCTTGCCGCGATTATTGCGAGCGCAAAAAACCGTAACGGGTGGGCTTGGTTCTTTGTGGGCTTGATCTTTGGTCTTTTTTCGTTGATCGCTGCCGCTTGTGTGGGCAAGCTCGATGCCCGAGGGCAACCGATAGGCTCTGACGAGATCAATTGTCCGTTTTGCGCTGAACCGATTAGGTTGCAGGCTGTGCTCTGCAAGCATTGCCGGTCAGATATTCCACCGAGAGCCGCAGAAGAGGGGCCGGAGACCGCCGGAGCTGGAGAAGGTGCCCGCGCGATTATGTTTGTGCTTGGCGCTCTGGTTTTAACTGGTCTGATGGTTGTTGTTTTTTCGTAACACTGATGAGTACCGATAATTAACGCTAGGAGAAGGACATGCTCAAAACAATAATAATTTCTCTAACTCTGCTTACCGTCACAGCCTGCACCGCCGTTGATGTTCGGCCAATACCCGCCTCGGCACAAATGGACAGGGTGTGCATTGTTGATAACCCAAGGGTGACGATACAGAGTTTCGTCCCGGTGCTGATTGATGGCTTTGCCCGGCATGGTATCGCTGCTGATGTGGTCAGCAGCTCGCGCGCGGCTGGCTGTGACTACACGCTGACCTACACCGCGCTGCGCTCATGGGATGTAAGCACGTATTTGTCGCACGCCGAGCTGCGAATCAATCAGCACGGGCGGCAGGTGGGTTACGCAGAATATCATTTGAGGGGCAAGGGCGGATTATCGCTCAACAAGTGGGGCAGCGTTAAATCCAAGATGGACCCGGTTATTGATGAGTTGCTGGCGGCTTACAAGCTGCCGGACTAAGTAGTGTGTCCACAAGCTCCTTGTGCTCCTCCAGCGACAAAGGGCAGTCAACTGCTGTTGTGATTAGGTTGCGCATTGCTGCAGATTTTCTTGGCTCTAGCGCCATATCCAGAGAGTAAAAGACTTTCGCCATCGCTTTGGGTGAGGCGCCCCGGCAGCCAGGGTTGACCCCACCCTTTAGGGTGAACCAGATCGTTACACACGGTACCAAATTAACGCACAGCCGCCGGTTGTAGCGCGACCAGTGCGCCCCTACCCATAAGCTGCCTGGCCGAAACAACACTCCGCATTTCATACACACCTCCCGTATCAAAACTCCATCTTCGCGCGCGCGCGAGGCGATGTATTTTGCCCCCGGTCAAAATACAAATGCTCCCCTCTCCCGGTACTCTGAAACTCACTGCAATCATTACTGAGCTTCGGAGGCACCATGTACGGCTACCCCGGTTTATCCCAACTTCCACGGCCGCGCTTGCTCGGCTGGTCCATTACCACCGCGCTGCTGATGCTGGTTATCTGGCTGGTTGCTCCGCACCAAATGCCCGTAATCGCGTACAAAGCGGCGCTAGTTTGCTTTGGTGGTGTGCTCGGTTACTGGATTGACCGGGCATTATTCCCCTACGCCCGGCCTCACAAGCTCGCCCATACCGACCCAACGTTTGACCGCAACGCACACTGGGCGCGCTCACTGGCCATGCTGCGCCGTGCAGTGATTGTGCTGGCCTGCATTCTGGGCTTAACGCTGGGGCTGTAGTTATGAAATATGTTAAGGAATTCATAGCCGCTCTGCTGCCACAACTACTGCTGCTCACAGTATGTCTGCTGGTCATTTTTGTTACCCAGTGCACGCCGGCCTACGCCGGTACGATTCCGAGCGCCGCCGAGCGCCACAGGAACACCTTGGTGCGCGCGGCGCACTGGGGCTTTGGTATGGATGCCCCCATTTCTACGATGGCCGCACAGGTGCATCAGGAAAGCCGCTGGCAAACCGATGCGCGCAGCCCGGTTGGTGCCCAGGGCCTTGCGCAATTTATGCCCGCAACGGCGCAGTGGATGCCCGAGGTTGACCGCAGCCTTAGCAACCCGGACCCGTACAACCCCGGCTGGGCGCTGCGAGCCATGGTGCGCTACAACGTGTGGCTGTTAGAACGAGTCCAGGCCGAAAGCCCCTGCGAGAGTTGGGCAATGGCGCTGAGTGCCTACAACGGCGGCCTCAGTTGGGTTAATCGCGACCGAGCGCTGGCGCTGGCTTCTGGGGCCAGTGGGCTAGCCTGGTTTGACCACATAGAGCAACACAACGCCGGGCGCAGTGCCGCAAACTTTCATGAGAACCGGCAGTACGTGCGCGTTGTGTTGTTCACATTTGAGCCGTTGTACCACCGGCACGGCTGGGGCCCCGGTGTATGTATCGGGAGATCCGAACAATGGTAACCCGCGCGAAGCTAATACTGCTTGTGCTGTCAGTGGGCGCTCTGTCAGCCAGCCACTGGGCAATGTGGCAGTGGGGCCAAGCGAAGGGTGTGAGCACCGAAGCGGCCGCGTGCGCAACCGTGCAAATTGCCGGCCTTAGCTCAGCGCTGCAAGACATCCGCCAGGCCGCCGACGAGGCCAACACCGCCAGCCTGGCCATAGGGCGGCAAATCAGCGCCCGACAGCAGGCCGACGACAAAGCGACCCAGGAGCTACGTGATGCATTACATAGTACCGCGGCTGAGCGTGTTGATTGTGTGTTTGATGATGGCGTCATGCGCGCACTCGCCGCCGCCCGTAATCGTGCCAATGCGGCCGCCGCCAGCGGCGTTGACAGTGCAGTGCCCGCCGCTGCCGGAGATACCCGATAACCGCTGCGACAGTTGTGCGCTGGAGCTGAAACAGGTGTACGACCAATACGGCATTTGTGCCGCCCGGCTGGTAGAGCTGGTCGAGTGGGTGCACCAGGCGCAGGAGCAACCGCCATGAGAGTGTTGTTGATAGAGCAATGCAGCGACCCGCAGTTGTGGTACGCGGGCCTGGTTGGGCACACCGTGCCCATGTTGCAGGTAATCAACGAGGGATATCTGAGCAGGGAGCCAGCCGGGTATTTAAATATAGTGCGGCGGGAGGATGGCCGAATCATAAACGACGATAAAAATTATGGATGCTAACGAACTCAGATTCAGCTTCGCCTTCCTGCAATGGTTGGTTACTGCGGCGGTGGGCATTTACGCCTGGCACATAGGCCGGCAAAGCGCCAGAGTGAAAGAGACGAATGAGCTGCGCGAGAGGTTAATTGCCCTTGAGGGGCAGATGAAAGAGGTGCCCAGCCAGGTTGCCATGGGCCAAGTGGCGGCGCGACTGGAACGGCTCGACGCCGAGTTAGGCAGTAACAACCGCGAGCTGAAAGCGATTAACGCCAGCCTGAACCGAATCAATGATTATTTGCTGAACAGCAAGTGAGGTACCAATGACCAAGTTTGCCGACTACCTGCGCGAAGACCAGCGGCTTGTTATTTTGCGGGTGCTGGTGGATATGCCCAGCTACCGCTCCAACAGCAGCATTCTGTACAGCGTGCTCGACCAATTTGGCCACTCCCCGAGCCGCGATCAGGTGAAAAGCGAAATCACCTGGCTGGCTGAGCAAGGCTTGGTGGAGGTTGAAAACATCAGCGAGGTGCTAATTGCCACTCTCACCGCACGCGGGCAAGACGTGGCCCGCGGCCGCGTGATTGTGCCGGGCGTAAAGCGCCCAGGAGCACATTGATATGGGCCGCAAAAGTACAGTGGATAAACTGGACCCAGCGGTGCGCAAGCACATCGAGCGGCGGCTGCGGGAGAACCGGCTAACGCTGGATGAGCTGATTGAAGACCTGCAGGGCACGTTCCCGAGCGCGGAGCACCCGAGCCGCAGTGCGCTGGGCCGGTATCGGCAAAATTTTGAGGTGATGATGCAGTCGATGCGCGAGCAAGAAACCATGGCGCGCATCCTGGTGGAAGAGCTGGGCGAGAACCCGGACGATAAAGCCGGCGGGCTGATGGTGCAGAGCTTGACCACGCTGGTTAACCGCGCTGTATTCCAAGCGCAAAGCGATGACGATGTGGACATTGAAGAGGTACGAAAGCTCGCTCGCGCAGCGAAGGATGCGATACAGGCACGAAGGGCGAGCCTGGACGAGCGCCAACAGATTAAGAAGATTGCCCGCGAAGAACTGCTGGCCGAGCAGAAAGAAAAGCTTGCAGCGATGCCGGTGAAAGGTGGCGTTACAGAAGATACTAAGGTCGCGATTCGTGAAGCCCTGGGGATTGTGTGATGGTGCTAAAACCGAAAGGTAACGCAAAGTGCCTGCCGGCGGACCGCGATGCGATTTTCCTGCCGTTCCAGTCACGCTGGATCACGGATACCTCCCGCCTGAAGTTGATGGAGAAATCGCGCCAGATCGGGTTGTCATGGTCCAGTGCCTATGCCTGTAACGAGCGTACTGCAATGCAGGGCGCACGGCACGACCAGTGGGTGAGCAGCCGGGATGACCTGCAGGCCCGACTGTTTATTGAGGACTGCAAGCACTGGGCAAAGATCATGAATATGGCCGCGCAGGACTTGGGTGAAGTGATGCTGGATGAGAAGGACCGCATCAGCGCCTATGTTCTACAGTTCGCTAGTGGTAAGCGAATCCACAGTATGAGCAGCAACCCGGACGCCCAGGCGGGAAAACGCGGCGGCCGTGTGCTGGATGAGTTTGCGCTGCACCCGGACCCGCGCAAGCTGTGGAGCATTGCGTACCCCGGTATCACCTGGGGCGGCAGCATGGAGGTAATCAGCACCCACCGGGGCAGTTATAACTTTTTTAATCAGCTGGTGCGCGAAGTGCGCGAAAACGGCAACCCCAAAAACATCAGCTTGCACCGCGTCACGCTGCAGGACGCTTTGGACCAGGGGTTTCTTTACAAACTACAACAGATGCTGCCCGCCGGGCATGAAGTGCTGGATATGGACGAGGCTGCGTACTTTGATTTTGTGCGCAGCGGCTGTGCCGATGAGGAGAGCTTTCAGCAGGAGTATATGTGCAACCCGGCCGACGATGATGTCGCGTTTTTGGAATACGACTTGATTGCCGCATCAGAATACCCCGCGAGCGTGGACTGGGGCACGATTGAGGGTGGTCGCCTGTATGCTGGCGTCGACATCGGGCGCAAGAAGGACTTGACCGTGCTGTGGGTTGTTGAGGAGCTGGGTGATGTGCTTTACACCCGCCATATAGAGCGGCTGCAAAATATGCGCAAGTCGGACCAGGAGAAAATTATCTGGCCATGGCTGGAGCGGTGCGACCGCTCCTGTATAGATGCGACGGGTTTAGGCATAGGTTGGGCGGACGATGCCCAAGACGCGTTTGGTGAGAGCCGGGTTGAGGCCGTGACGTTCACGCCCAAGGTAAAAGAATCCCTGGCTTACCCGCTGCGCGGCATGATGGAAGACCGAAAAATAAGAATACCTCATGACCCGGTTATTCGTGCGGATCTGCGGCAAGTGACCAAGCAGGTGACGGCCGCAGGCAATATACGATTCACTGCCGAGCGCACTGTTGACGGACACGCGGACCACTTCTGGGCTCTGGGCCTTGCCGTACAGGCCGCTTCGCAACCGGCTGTTGTGATTGATTACCAGAGCACCGGCCCACGGAAAAACCGAATTGACTTTGATGCAGCGTTGGGGGCGAGCGATGGCCGCACCCGGTTTGGAGGTTTTTGATGGACTTTGAGCACAATAAATCGGGCCTGCTGGTGCCGGTCAGCTTTGCCGCCAAGAGCACCAGCCGAGGCCGCCCCGAAATGCGCGAGGTGGCCACCACCCGTGACGGGCGCGACATTACCCGGGGCTATGTGGACCCGATGCTGATTCAGCCCCCGACCGACAGCGTGCTGCGCATACGGGGCAATGGCGATTACCAGGTGTATTCCGAAGTGCTGCGCGATGATCAAGTGGCCAGTTCGTTCGGGCAGCGGCGCCTGGCGCTGGTGGGCAAAGAGTGGGCGGTGGACCCAGGCGGTGAAAGCAAAGCCGACAAAGCCGCTGCGGAGCATCTGGAAGAGATGCTGCAGGCGCTGGGCTGGGACCGGGTGACCGACAAGATGATGTACGGCGTGTACTACGGCTTTGCCGTGGCAGAAGTGATGTGGGCCCGCGATGGTAAGCACATCACGATAGACGACATTAAAGTGCGAGACCGGCGCCGCTTTGGTTTTGACGGTGAGGCCCGGCTGCGCATGAAAACCCAGGGCAACCCCCAAGGGGAATTGTTGCCAGATCGGAAGTTTTGGAGTTTTCAGACCGGGGCTGACCACGACGATGAACCCTACGGAATTGGTTTGGGGCATTGGTTGTATTGGCCGGTGTTTTTTAAGCGCGCTGGCATGCGTTACTGGATGACGTTTTTGGAGCGCTTTGGTCAGCCCACCAGTAAGGGCACATACCCCAAAAACGCAACCCCGAACGAACGGCAAAAACTGCTGGATGCGCTGGAGGCCATTAACACCGACTCGGGCATAGCCGTGCCCGACGGTATGGAAATCGGCTTGCTGGAAGCGGCGCGCAGCGGAACGGCGGATTACTCAAAGCTGTACGAATACATGGACCGCGCAATTGCAAAGATGACACTGGGGCAGACGGCCAGCTCCGAGGGCTCCCCCGGCCGCCTGGGCAATGATGACCTGCAGGGCGATGTGCGTACCGACTTAATCAAAGCCGACGGCGATCTGATTTGCGAAAGCTTTAACCGCTCAGTGGTGCGCTGGCTGACCGGCTGGAATTACCCCAATGCCAAACCGCCGCGAGTGTACCGGAAGGTGGAGCCGGAGGAAGATGCAGCCAAAGCAGCCGAGCGTGACCGGACCATTTGCGACATGGGTTTTCGGCCTACTCTAAAACACATCCAGGATAACTACGGCGGCGACTGGATAGAGAAGGCCGTGGAGGAGCCTGTACCGCACTCAGCTGCTGACCGCAACGATAATGATGCGGCCAGCTTTGCCGAGCCGGATACCCGGCAACCTCAAACATTAAGCCAGCAGTTGGACAACCAACTGCAGCGGCAGGCCGACGGCTGGATTAACCAAATTCGCGCGCTGGTGAACAGCGCCGAAAGCCTGGACGAGGTGCGCGATGGGCTCACCGCGTTGCTGCCGGATATGAACCTGGCGCAGTACGCCAACCTAATGGCCGAGGCGCTGCGCGTGGCCGAACTGGCCGGTCGCGATGATCTGATGAATGAGGTGGCCCGTGCCCGTTAGTGCTGTTGACCTGCCGTTTCGTGAGCAGGCCGAATTCTTCCGGCGCAAGCTCAACCTGCCCACTGAGGCGTGGACGGATATCTACAGCCGCGAGCACGATTGGGCGTTTGTCGTTGCCGGGGCAAACCGCGATGCGCTGGTCAGCGACTTTCGCACAGCGGTGGAAAAGGTTGTCGCCAATGGTGGAACGCTGCAGGACTTTCGGCGCGACTTTGACGAGATAGTCACGCGCCACGGGTGGAGCTACAACGGCGGGCGCAACTGGCGCAGCCGGGTGATTTACGAAACTAACCTGAACAGCAGCTATATGGCCGGCCGCTACCAGCAGCTGCTGGCCGTGCGTGAGGATCGGCCCTACTGGCAATACCTGCACAGCGACGCGGTGGAGCAACCACGCCCGCACCATGAAGCGTGGCACGGCATGATACTGCGGTGGGATGACCCCTGGTGGCAACACCACTTCCCGCCCGGTGGCTGGGGTTGCCAGTGCCGTGTGATTGCGCTGAGCGAGGCCGACCTGGTGCGCATGGGCCGCACGGTAGACACAGCCCCGCCGATTGAGTGGGAGGACCGGGAAATTGGCCAGCGCAGCCCCGGCGGCCCGCGCACCGTGCGTGTACCGCAAGGCATTGACCCCGGCTTTGAGCGCATACCCGGCCGCTCACGACTGGACAGTGCTGTACCGCCGGAGCGGCCCACGCCCCTGATACGCGGCAGTGCCGGCGGCCCAGGGGTGCCGAACCTGCGCCCGCTGGATGCACTACCGCCGCCACGGGTTTCCCCCGTTGGGCTATTGCCAGACGGTTTGAGCGGCGAGGAGTACGCGGAGATTTTTCTCAATGAATTCGGCGCGACGCTCCAGCAGCCTGGCACGTTTACCGATGCGATTGGTGAGCGCCTGGTGATTGGCCGCGAGCTGTTCACCACCCGGCGCACTGGCGAGTTGAAAGCCGACAAGGCCGGGCGCGGTAAATACATGCGGATATTGGCGCAGGCGTTGCGCGAACCCGACGAAATTTACGCGAGAATGGAATGGCACGAAGCCCAGAGCAAAGCGGTGGTGCGCCGCCGGTACGTGACCCAGTTACTGCTGCCCGACGGCGACGAGACTGCGCTGGCGGTATTTGAGCTGGGGCCGGACGGCTGGACGGGCGTAACAACCTTTAGCCCCAGGGATATGGACATTAACGATTTGCGTGTTGGCGTGAGGCTGTACAGGCGGGAAGATTAAAAGACCGCAGGCCGGCTCCTGCGGCACCACCGATGTTGGTTGTTCACAATGCCGGGAACTGCCCATCGGTGGCTAACAACAGTATAGGAGCCTGACATGGCGGGTGCAACGCTAGAACTGGACAGCCTGGCAGTAACCGATGCGCTGGGGCGCGCGATTGCTGTGTTGCGCGACCCGCAGCGTATTCAGATTGATATGGGCGAGTATTTGCTGCGCGCCCACATTCTGCGGTTTGCAGCGCAAGTGTCGCCGGACGGTGTGCCCTGGGCGCCGCTATCGCCCCGGTACCAAAAACGAAAAAAGAAAAACCGGGACCGCATTTTATTTCTGGATGGCTACCTGGCCAACACCATGCGTTACCAAGTCAGAGGCGGCGACTTGTTATTTGGCAGCAACCGCCCTTATGCAGCGCTCATGCATTTTGGTGGAGAAGTGCAACGCGCCGCCCGCAGCCAGGAGTTGTATTTTAAACGTAACCGCGATGGCAGTGTGGGTAACCGCTTTGTGAAAAAAAAGCGCAGCGACTTTGCCCAAACCGCAACCGTGGGCAGCCACAAGGTGCGTTACCCAGCACGCCCGTTTTTAGGCACCAGCGATCAGGACAACCTTGAGCTGCTGCAGATAACAATCCGCCACTGGGATCGCGCAATCGGCGGTTAAAATTTGCGGCCCTGTGACGCCCTGCGCCGGGCCATGGCGGCCAATGTACCGACTGAGATACCCGTCAACGCTGTAAAGCGTTTATAAACAGCCCTGGCAACTCATTCAGCGCTACGTTCAGCTTGCACTTCGCAACACCCCACCGAGTTATCAATAAACCGAAGCACAACACCGTTGTTTTTTGTCCGGGGGCAAAAGACAACGCTTGCGCACGCGCATAGTCTGGCCACTACAGTTTTACACCGTTACTCAACTGCTGCTGATCAGGACTGATGTATGGCTACAGAGCCGCTGGAGATTTTCAAGCCGGGTACCTTTGAAAGTATGGAAGGCCAAACGCTGAACTTTACTGCGGAAGATGTAGCCGCAACGGTTGCCGCGTACGACCCGGCTTTGCACAAAGCGCCATTCGTGATCGGTCACCCAAAGACGGACGACCCCGCGTACGGTTGGGCCGCATCACTGTCCTTGAGCGACGACGGCGTTGTACTTGCTGAGCCCGAGCAGGTGCACGCCGAGTTTGCCGAGGGCGTCAACAACGGCAATTACCCCAAAATATCAACGTCATTCTGGCCGCCTGAGCACTCCGCAAACCCAGTGCCGGGGGTTTGGTACCCGCGCCATATTGGGTTTTTGGGAGGTGCAGCACCGGCTGTTAAGGGGCTGCGGCCAGCCAGCTTTTCCTCTGATGACGATGGCGTTGTAACGGTGAGCTTTTCCGAAACCCTTCAACCGAACCTGGAGCGCGACATGAGCACGAACAAGAACCTGGACAAAGATAAGCAGAAAGAGGCGAGCTTTGCCGAACGTGAAACCGCGTTGGCAACACGCGAAGCGGAGATAGCTGCGCGTGAAGCCAAAGTGGCCGAGCAGGCCCGTGCCGCCAAAACCGCAGAAATTGCCAGCTTTGCGGAAGGGTTGGTAAGCGAAGGCAAGCTTCTGCCCGCCGAAAAAGAAGGCGTGGTGTCCTTGCTGCAGGGCATGGCTGAGGAACAAGTGGTTAGCTTCGCCGAAGGTGCCGGTACTGTGAAAAAGTCCGGCCCCGAATTCCTACGGGAATTCTTAACCGCACTGCCCGAGCGGGTTGATTTTGCAGAGCGCTCAGCCCCAGTGGACGAACAGGCAGTCACAGCCAGTTTTGCCGCGCCCAGAGGCTACACGGTGGACGGTAGCCAGGCCGAGCTGCACAACAAGATCACCGCGTACGCCGAGAAGCACAGCGTGACTTACGCGCAGGCAGCACAGGCCGTTGGGGGCTAGTTAAGCGCGAGAGCATTTAACTGCCGAAACGTCATTTCATTTTGAGGATTGATTCATGGCTACACAAAAAAAACCGATCTTAACGATCACCCGCAACGCCACCGCCGCAATCGCCGCGTACCAAGCCGTAACACTGCTGGGCGCGGTTGCCGCAGCGGGAGCTGACGCCGCCGGCTTTGCCATCAGTGACGCCGCCATTGGGCAGGACTTTGGCGTGGATGTATTGGGCACCAGTACCGGTTTGGCTGGTGAGGCGCTCGATGAGGGTGTGGCCGTGGAGGTTGGCGCGGATGGGACGCTCGTTGAGCTGAGCGAAGGTGCCCGTATTGGGTGGACGTTGTTCTCGGCCGGTGCGGGCCAACCCGTTGAAGTGTTGATTGAAAAAGCGCCCGCGCCGCCTGGTGGCGGCGGGTAGTTTCGCGTTAGCAACCCCATTCAATTTTTTTCAAGAGGGCTAGAAAATGCCAATGAACAACAGACAGGTGCGCGTTGTTGATCCGATTTTGACAACCGTCGCACGCGGCTATCAGAACCCGCAATTTGTGGGCAACCGTCTATTCCCGGAGGTGCCCGTACCAATTTCCGGCGGCCAGATCATTGAGTTCAATAAAGAGAGCTGGCGGAAATACAACTTACGCCGGACTCCTGGTGGTGATGTGGTCGAGATCGACTATGGCTACGCGGGCAAGCCGTATGCGCTGGTGCAAGACAGCGTGCACGGCAAAGTGCCACGCGAGCACTTGCGGGACGGTGCTGTATCCCCCGGTTTGAATCACGGCACCATTGCCACCAATGCGGCCATGAGCGCTATTCGGCGCGCGCAGGAGATCGAGCAGGCCAGCCTGGCTCGGGACGACAGCCAGTACGAGGCATCGAACAAAATCAGCATGACCGCCAGCAGTTGGAAAAACCCGGACCGCAACCCGGTGAGCGACCTGGTTACTGGCAAGCAAGTGATTGGCGACGGTATCGGGTTTGAGCCGAACGTGCTGCTGCTGTCCAGCGATGCGTGGAATGCGATTTCAACCAACCCTCATGTGCTCGGCTTGTTTACGCGCGGCGAGGTTGAAAATCTGATCATCACGCCGCAGATGCTGGCCTCAAAGCTGGATGTGACGGAGATTGTTATTGGGCGCACTAGCTACATCAATGATCAGGGCGCGACCGTGAAAGCGTGGGGCGCGGACGCTGTGCTGGCGTACACCGAGATTGGCAGCATGACCAATGCGCTGCCCTCGTACGGTTACACCTACACGCTGGAAGGCAACCCTGTGGTTGAGCAGACCTGGTACAACAACAGCAATAAAAGCTGGATGTACCCGGTGAATAACGAGTACTCGCCGGTGATTGCCGGTGCCGATGCCGGTTATCTGTTCATCGATGCAGGTGCGCCGTTCAGCGGCTAAAGGATGAAGCGCAGGGACGCGGGGCAACCCACTTACTGGTAGGTGACTTATGAATAAGCAATATGTTGCGCGGGTCGCGCTGGCCGTTGGCAAGCGCACTGTCCAGCCCGGCTCGGTGGTTAAAGGCGTGCCTGAAGCGACACTGGAACATTTGCTCAGCAAAGGTTTTGTGGACGAAGTATTGCCGACGGTGAATGATCTTAAAGAAGAGGCGGCGGCAAAGGCCAAGGCAGAAGCGGAAGCGGTTGCGAAGGCCGAAGCGGAGGCTGCTGCGAAGGCGGAAGCGGAAGCTGCTGAGAAAGCAGAAGCGGAAGCTGTTGCGAAGGCGGAAGCGGAAGCGGCGGCGCAAGCTGAGCAAGAAGCCAAGGCCAAAACCCAGGCCGCGAAAGCGAAAGCGGGTAAAAAATAATCCCTGCAGGGCGTGCTGCGTTGCAGCAATCCAGATCTCTGCCGTTGTGGGCGTTGACCTGGTAGCCCGACCACGAGCCGCCGTACCGGCACAACACGGTACGGCACTTATTGAGAAAGCTGTGATGGCGTACGTCTCCCACATGCAATTGGCAGAACGCCCCGGCGCCCAAGAGCTGGCGCAGGTGGCCACCGACCGACATAAGCCGATTGTTGACTCGGCGCTAATGGATGCCACGCTGCGCGCCGCTGACCGCAGCGAGTGGGGGCCTGATGACGTCGCGGAGGCCGATGCCGCGTTACAGCGTATTGATGATGCCGTAGCCGATGCCGACGGGCTGATTAACGGCTACTTGCGTAAGCGCGGCTACCCGGTACCGATTAGCCCGGCACCGAGAATTGTCACGGCCTGGTCGCGAGACATAGCCCGCTATTTTTTGCACCAGGACCGGTTAAGCAGTGAGGGCAATGACCCCATTGTGCGCGCCTACCGAGACGCCCTGAAGCTGTTGCAACAGCTGGCTGACGGCACGTTCAGCTTGGGTGCCGATGATGACCTGACGACCACGGCGGGTATGCCCGAGTTTCGTAAAGGCGCCACGCCCGTGCGAGACGCACTGCAGGACTATTGAATGAGCTCACAACCCTTTGATCTGCAACCCGTGATTGAGCGCCTGGCGGCGGCCGTGCCCGAGCTGCAAACGGTAGAGGGCGCTGCTCAGTACGCCGCGATTACCGGGTTAAAAGATTTTCGGCCACCCTGTGCCTACGTGCTGCTGATACGCGAACGAGCGGACCAGGAGCAACCCAAGGCGGGGCGGCAACGGGCGCTTGTGACGTTTGGTGTGGTGGTGGTTGCGCGCAACTACCGCGACCAGCGGGGCGCGGAGATGAAGCAAACGCTGGACCCGTTGCTGAACGCCGTGCGCAACAGCCTGATTGGTTGGACGCCCAGCGGTGCCGGTGCTCGGCCAGTGAAATGGCTGCAAGGCGATGTACTGGATTACGACGCGAACACGTTGTTGTGGAGCGACGTTTTTGAAACTCAACATTTTATGGGAGCTGGATCATGACCGAGACGAAAACCCCCGCCACCGCAGGAAAAGCCAAGGCGCCAACTGGCGCGCTGGTTGAAGTGACGTTGACTGCCCCGCACAAGCATGGCGGTAAGAGCTGGGCCAAAGGCGAGAAGATCAGCGTCAGCGAGCGCCGTAAGGCGTGGCTGATTGCCCGTAAAAAAGTAGCTGGCTAAAGCCGCTGACACTCAGACTAACGCGAGGACGACCCAATGCTATTTTCATTCCAAGGCAAGATTTGGCTGGCCACCCGTAACGCCCAGGGCCGGTACGAGAAACAGCAGTTTGTGGGCAACGCCCCCAGCTTACAGTTGCAACTGCAAACCGAGACGAGCCAAAAAATGGATTCGTACACCGGTAACCGGCTGCAAATTGGCGAGTTAACGCGGGGCAAAACCGCGACATTGAACATGACGCTTGATGAGTGGACGCCAGAGAACCTGCTGCTGGCGTTTTACGGCACCCAGGTTGCAATATCCAGCAGCACGGTGACCGGCGAGGCGCTGCCCGAGAACCTGGTGGCCGGGGATGTGATTCGCTTGGATCACCAGTTTGTCAGCAGTGTGGTGCTTGAGGCCGACGGCACGCCCCTGGTTCTGGGTACCGATTACCGAATCGAGAGCGAGCACGCTGGGCTGATCGAGCTGCTGAGAACTCCGGACGACGATGTTGAGGCGGACTACGAGTACGCGGCCGCCGATGCGGTGACCATGTTCACAGGCGAGCCGCCGGAGCGCTGGCTGCTGCTGGATGGCATCAACACGGAAAACGGCGAGCGCGTAATTGTTGAGCTGTTCCGCGTGAAGTTCCAGCCCGTGGGCGACCTCAACTTGATTGTGGACGAGTACGGCAGCATTCCCCTGACCGGTGCCGTGTTGTTTGACCCGCTGAACGCTGACGACGCGAACCTGGGCGGCTACGGCCGAGCCTTGCAACAAGCAGCGAGTTAACCATGGCTAAGAAAGTAGAGCGCCCCCGTAAAAAATCCTCCGCGCCCGACGGTGCGGAGGATTTGGAGATACTGCACCCTGAGAGGATTGTCACCATTGGCGGGCGTACATTGACGGTGCGCGAATACAGTTTTGTCGAGGGGCTGCGGCTGCGGCCGCTGTACCAGCCGCTGCTGGATGCGCTGTATGAGACCATGCAGCACGGCGAGGTGCCGCGCACGGACGAGGTGCAGGCAATACTGGCTGAACATTTGGACGCGACTTTGCAGCTGATTGCTGTGGCTGCGGATACCGATGTTGATTACGTGAGTTCGCTCAACTTGCGTGATGGCAACCAGCTGCTGGACGCCTGGTGGGGCGCTAATGGCCCCTTTTTTTTGCGCAATGTGTTCGACCGGATGATGCACCAAAAAATACTGCAAAAGGCGCGCGCTGGGCAGACACCTACCAACAGCTCATCGAGCACGGACACGACCCGCAGCGAATCGGCCACTACACCAAGCGGCAAATCCTCCTCTACCTCGGCGCCACCGGTCGCGCCCAAAACCGGAAAAGAAGCCAAACCCTAGTCGATACGTTAAAAGCATTCGTGGGCGGCAAGTCGGCGAACGATCATCTGCGCAAGCTCACGACCGAAAAATAATAACACCCCTGCAGCAACTCCGTTCCGCCCGGCTCGCCGGGCTTTTTTGACCCCGGGCAAAAGACCCACCCGCCTCGCGCGCGCGATACTGAGCATCCATTCAACTGCTCTCGTGCCCTATGTCGAACGAACTGAATCTTGCACTGCGCATAAAGACTGACCTGGAAGCCGGACGTAAAGACGTTGAGGCGCTAGCGAAGTCTGTGGAGCGCGTTGGCGAGGCGGCTACGAGCACCAGCGCCGGCACATCCGGCATGGGTAACAGTGTTACCCAGTTGATAAACGACATGCGCGCGTTTGAAGAGGCAAACAATGGCGCGCTGCGCAGCATGGAAGACATTGCAGAACAAGAAGAGCGGCTTGACCGCCTGATGACTCAAGGGGCGATTACCACCAAAGAATACGAAGAGGCCTTGGCGAATCTGGATAAGGCTGAGGCCAGCTTGGTTAAAGAGCATCAGCAGCATGAGCGCGCCCTGCAAAATGTGATGCGCACTGCCGACCGCACAGCGGTAGAAATGGAAAAGCTGGACAGTGCGGCTGACGAATTGGAGCGTGCCTTCCGGGACGGGCGCATTACCGTTGAGCAATACAACCGCGCGATGGAGGGGATTGCTCGGCGCCGGGTAGAGCTGCAGGCCATGAGCGGCACCATGGGCCGCTTGGGCTTGCAAACCCGCCAGGCGCGCAACCAAATGATTACCCTGGGGCGCAGCCTGCAGTCGGGCAGTTTTGATCGGGTGGCGTTTGACCTGCTGCGTTTGAGCCAAAACGCCGACCGCAGCGGCCAGGCGTTTATGCGTTTTGTGTTACCGGTGGCCGCCGTTACCGCCGGAGTAGCCGCATTCACAGCAGTGAGCGTGGCCGCGTGGCGCGAGCAACGGGAGCTGAGCAACACGTTGGTGTTAACCGGCAACGCGGCCGGTTTGACCGAGCACGAGTTTGCGCAGCTGTCCCGGCGCATTGAGCAAACCACCACGGCGACCATTGCCCAAAGCCGCGAGTTAGCCCGTGGGTTTGCCGCCACAGGCCGGATGAGTTCGCGAGTGATTGAAGAGTTTGGGCGCACAGCGGCGATTATGCAGCAGCTGACTAGGCAGTCGACTGATGAGATCGTTGCTGACTTTTCGCGCATGCAGGATGGGGTGGCTGAGTGGGTGGCCAAGCACAACGAATCCATGAATTTTGTCACCGCCGAGCAGTACAACTACATCCGCGTGCTGGAAGAACAAGGTGATACTGAGGCGGCGATGTTGGCGGCCAGCGAGGCGCTGCAGGAGCGTTACGCCGACCAGGTGACTGAGCGCATTCAAGGTATGGAAAGCTGGTGGATCCGTGCGCGAAAAGCGGCCTCGGACTACTGGCAAGTCACTAAAGATCTCACCTCTTTCGACAGCAGCCCGCACCTGGTGCTAGAGCGCAACCAGATGTTGTTGAGAGCCAGGACGCAATCGGTAGAGCGCGCCGGGCGGAACCCGGATGACGATCCGGTCGTGCGTCAATACCGTGAACGGATACAGAAGCTCGAACATGAGCTAAGCAGTGAGCGTCTCGAAGCCGAAATAATGGCCGAAATCGCTCGCGAAGAAGCGGCCGCCATTGCGGCACAAAACCGTATCCGCCAGCTCAGTATCCGCGCTGACCGCGAACGCCAGATGCAGGCGGAGCTGGATAAGTTGGAGCGGGACTTTGCCGCCGCCACCGCCGTCGATACCGACGACCCCGACTTTAGTGCTGAGAACCGCCAGCGGCTGGAAGATGAGATCCGCAAGCGCTTTGCTGAGGACGACGACCAGAGCAGCGCCGCTGCGGAGAACTACGTGCGCAGCCTGGAGCGACAGGCCGATGCCGCCGGTAAGACCGCTGCCGAAATTCGGCTGCTTGCGTCGCTGGAGCAAGAGCTGAGCGACGAGCAGCGCATGCGCGTGAACGGCGCGCTGATCATGCTGCAGTTTGAGGAAGAGCGGCAACAGCAGATGCGCGATGCCCAACAACTGGCGGGCCTGGAGGTTCAACTGTTGCGCGCCCAGGGCCGCGAGGCGGAAGCCGCCGCGCTGGAAATGGAACAACAGTACGGTGAATTGCTTGAGCGCCTGGAAAGCCGCAGCGACGACACCGGCAAAGAACTGGTTGAGAACCTGATCAACCTGGGCGAGCTAAGCCGGCAACTAAGCGCAGCCGAGCAGGAAATTGAACGCACGATGAGCGACCTGGCCCGGCGCGAGCAGAGCATTGACGTGCAACGCCAGGCAGGCTTGATCAGCGAATACGAGGCGCGCCGGCAAATACTGGAGCTCCACCGCGAAACCGCCCGCGTACTCGAACAGCAACGCCCGCTGCTGGAGGAGCTTGCTCAGCAGCCTGGGCATGTGGGTGAAAGTGCCCGCGCTGCCCTTCAAGCCATGGATGCCGAGCTGCAAATGCTGCGCAGTACTGTGACGCTGCTGGAAGAAACCCTAAGGGGCGGTCTGGAGCGCGGCCTGGCCACAGCGATTGAAGGCCTGGCTAAAGGCACGATGACCCTGCGGGAGGCGATTCATGCTTTGGCGACTACGGTTACTGATGCGGTGATTCAGATGGCGGCGCAGCAGCTGGCCCAGACCATTACCGGAAGTTTGTTTGGCGGTGGTAACGATGGGGCGGAACTTAAAGAAGGTGCAGCGGCGGTTGCCGGCAGTGCAGCCGCGCTGGCCACCGCTGGTGGAACACTGGTTACTGGCGCCGCCGCCCTGGAGGCCGCCGCCGCCAGCTTGATGGCTGCCAATGCGGGGCAGTCCGCTGCGGGTGCCTCTGGCAGCGGTGGTGATAGCGATTGGAGCTGGGTGACCACGGCGATCAGCCTATTCGCCGCTGACGGCGGCTTGGTAACCGGCCCCGGCACCGGTACCAGCGACGAAATACCCGCCATGCTTAGCAACCGCGAATTTGTAGTGCGTAACGCCTCCGTGGAGCAGCCTGGCGCTGAGAGCTTTTTGCACGATTTTAACCGGCGCGGTATGGCGGCGCTGGAGGATTGGGCGCCCGTTTACCACAGTACCGGCGGCCTGGCGGGTGAGCCGGCCCCAGCTATGCCCAGCGTCGGGGCCGGCACGCTATCTGACCCAGCAGCGGATAAGCCCGCAATGGCACAAAACAACACTGTGCGTTTCATTAACGTTGTGGACCCGGAGTTGCTTCGCGATTGGCAAGAGAGTGCCGAGGGCGAGCAAGTGTTTGTGAATATGTTGCGCAAAAACTCCTCGATGATTAAGCAGTTTTCGGGGGGCGGCTAATGATGCCTCTGTTGTGGACCGTTGGCCCGAACTGGGCCGCGCCGGTAGTGCAGCGCCTGGAGTGGTTAACCTCTGTTATGCGCGCCACGGACGAAACCGAGCAGCGATTGGAGTTGCGTGACGGGGCGCGGCAAACGCTACGCTACGAAGCGCTGATTGGCAGTAACGCTGAGAGGCAGGCATTTGAACGTTTGTTGGTGCTGGGTCAGGGCCTGCTATACCAGCTGCCGGATTGGTTGCGCGGTATGCACATGACGCTGCCGGTTAGCGAGGGAGATACTCTGCTCAGCGTGAATACCACCGCGAACAAACGGCTGTCATCGGGTGGCACGGTGGTGTTGATTCAGGGTTCACGCATCGGTACGGCGCTGGTTGAAAGCGTGGGCCCGACCTCGGTTATTCTCGCGGATTCGCCCGGTTTTTGGCCGGCGGGCACTCGCGTGTTTCCGACAGGCTTGGCTCAACTGAGCGCCCAACTGCCGGTTAACTATTTGAGCGATTCGGTGGCCACGGTTGAGCTGCAATGGCGTTGGGATGATGAGTGGCTTGTTGAGCCGCTGGCCGAGACCGAGCATTACCGGGGCCACCCTGTCTACCTGGGCCGTACCGACTGGGCCGATGGGCTGGCCGCGGATTTTGCGCGCAATTTGGCGGTGGTGGACAGCGAAACGGGCCGCGTGAGCGTGCGACCCTTGTCTGACGTGTCACGCTATGACCGCTCTCACCGATGGGTTTTGCACGGCGGCGCCGAAATTGCTGAGTTTCATGCGTGGCTGGCCGCTCGCCGGGGACGTATGAGCCCGTTCTGGTTGCCCTCACAGCAACGTGATTTTGATCTGCAAAACACCATCGGCCCGAACGATTCGTCATTTATTGTTGCGCATGCTGGGCACCGGGATATGTTTGAGCACATTGGCTACCGGGACATTGCCCTCATTACTCGCAGTGGCGCTGCGTACTACGGCCGCATTGTTGATGTGGTGGCCATCGATGCCGGTACCGAGCTGGTCACCTTGAGCGAGCCTCTGGGTGTGAGTCTGGCGCCCAGCGACATTGTGACCATCAGCTATATGCGCCTGGCGCGCCTAGGGTCTGATACCGTTGAAATCGCCTACGACACCGACGCCGTTGCGACTGCCGCTGCGCGCATGGTTGGACTGAGGGATTCCGGCAATGAGTAGCGTGGTTGAGCTGTACGAGTTTCGCGCCGGTGAGGATGAGGTGTGGCGCTACACCACGCGCGGGCATGACTTGCTTGCTAATGGCCACGTGTGGCATTCCACTCCCATGGCTCGTGACGACCATCAAATAACCACCGAGGTCGCCCGCGACGGCATGCGCCTGCAGTTCCCGCTCGACCACCCGTTTGCCAGCCAGTGGCTGGGTTACGGGCCCGAGCAAACGGTGATACTGAACCTGTATCGTAAAACAGGTGATGACAGCTACGAACTGCAATTTAAGGGCCGGATCGCCGATAGCGAATCAAACCAGAATGAAATTTACCTGGTTGTTGAATCGCTACTGACGTCACTCAAGCAGGCTGGCCTGCCTGGGCGTATGCAAAAATTTTGCAGGCATGTGCTGTACGGCCGTGGCTGCAAAATTGATCCACAAGCGTACGCCGTGCCCAGCAATATCACCGCGATTGATGCCCGTTTATTTACCGTCACTTGCCCTTCCGCAGCCGAGTTTGCCGATGGCTGGTTTACCGGGGGCATGATCACTATGCCGAGTGGGGCACTGCGCTACATTACTGAGCATGTGGGCGACCAAATCACCTTGTGGCGACCCGCTCCGGAACTGGAAAACCTGCTGAGCGGCACTGGCGGCGTAACGTTTGGCTGGGGCAACAATTACGGCCACCACTACGGCGGCCCGGCGCTCACCACGCTGTACCCAGGCTGTGATGGAGCGTTGAGCACCTGCGACGAAAAATTTAACAACCTGGACAACAACGGCGCCTTTTACTGGCTGCCGCCGGTGAACCCTTACGGGGCGAATTCAGTTTTTTAATTTATTTGGGGGGGGGATGTTATGGGTTGGTTTGCAGCTGTGCTTTTTGTGGTGTCGATGGTCATCAGTTATGCCACGCGCCCGAAGCCGCAGCACGCCAAAGCGGCGGGGCTGGGGGATTTTCAGGCGCCGACAGCTGAGGATGGGCGCACCATTCCCGTGCTGTTTGGCACCCGGGATATGCCCGCACCCAACGTGGTGTGGTTCGGGGATCTGCGCTCTGTGCCCATTCGGAAATAGGCTGTATAGATATGTGTGAGCAAAATCAACTACTGGTAACCGTTCGGCACGCGCGCAAGGCTGGCTACTGCCTGCAGCCAGGCGTGCGCGTATTTTTGGCGCACCACGGGCTGGATTATCGGCAGTTTGTACGCGTCGGACTGCCCGCCGATGTGTTGCTGGCTACCGGCGATATCATGGCGCAGCGCGTAGTTGCCATCGCGCAGGAGGAGACCCATGGGCGGTAGCAGTAAAACGACCGTTGGCCACAAGTACCACATGGGGCAACACCAGGTGTTAGTGCACGGCCCCATCGACAACATTAGCCGGTTGATGGTCGGGGATCGCGTTGCCTGGCGCGGGCGCACCCGTGGCGGCACCATCTCGATTAGCGCAGATAGCCTGTTTGGTGGCGACGATGGCGAAGGCGGTGTGTCGGGTAATGTAGACATACTAATGGGCGGGCCTACTCAGGCGCGCAATGGGTATTTGCAGTCGGTTATCGATTCAAAAATTCCCGCCTTTCGCGGCGTGGTCAGCGCGATCCTGAGGCAGGTTTATGTGGGCAACAGCCCGTATTTGAAAAACTGGAACTGGCGCGGGACGCGCACAGATGTAACCACTGAAGGCGATGTGCAGTGGTTTCAGCCTCTCGCTGCCATCCCCCGCCCAGGGGATTTTGATCAGCCCCAGGCCATTTATATTGCGCTCGATGCCAGTGGCAGTATGGACCGACCTGGTGGTACTTCCCGGTTAGAGCAGTTTGCTAACGGTATGACGCGCTGGGAAAACGCGCTGGAGTCAGTTACGCGAACACTGGATTACATTGGTACGTCGCTGACCGCCTATCGCGTTGATGTGATGGTTGTCGTGTGGGCGAATACGCGCCAATCCATTATGCGCCGGTCAGCCACGCCCGCGGGCATTAACGACATTAAAGGCTGGTTATTGAGCCGCTCGGTGGGCGGGGGCACTGACTTTCGACAAGCGGTAAACGATGCGCCGAGTTTTTTTTCGGGAGCGCCAGACGATGCTCGAAAGTCTTTGTTCTTCATCACGGATGGCTTGCCTGAAGTTACCGGCATGTCGCCAGCGCAAAACGCCCAGTCGGCGGGCAGCACCGTGCACGGGGGCGACATTGATGTGTACGGTATTAATGTGGACCTGGACGATACTCAGTACACCGCGATGGTCTCCAATACGCCCAACTATGGCGTACCGGTTATTACCGGCGGCAACCCGGAGCATATGGTCAAAATCCTGATGGATATTCTGGATGCTCAAATCGATGCAAACCCGGCGCACATTGTCCGCGAATCGCTAACAAACCCAGTGTGGGGGTTGGGCCACCCCGAGTTTGATATAGATGACGATTCGTTTATGGCCGCAGCACAAACTCTGGCCGACGAAGGCATGGGTATGAGTTTGCTATGGGACGGCCAAAAGCCGGTTGAGGAATTTATTGATGACATTATGCAGCACATTGATGCTGCGCTGTACATTGGTAACGACGGCCGGTTCGTGCTGCGGTTGATTCGTGATGATTACGATATTGCCCAATTGCCTGTATTTGACCGAAGCAATGTTGTTAGTGTTGACCGCGCCGCTCGCACACCCACATCGGAGCTGGTTAACTCCGTTACCGTGGTGTACTGGGACGCGCACACCGGCAATAACGCCAGCCTGACCGTGAGCGACCCGGCGATGGTGCAAATGCAAGGCCGCCTGATAAGCACCACCGTTCAGTACCCGGGTTTTACTCACGAGAGTATTGCTTCTCGTGTCGCTGCGCGCGATTTGCGTGCACTCTCCAGCAGCATGTTCAGCTGCGACCTAGTCGTTAACCGCGATGCCCAGTCATTGCGCCCCGGTGACCCATTCATACTCCACCGCCCTGATGTGGGCGCTAATCAGTTGGTAATGCGCGTAGCCCAAATCAACTATGGCAATGGCCGCGCAAACGAAATCCGCATGACGGTTACCCAGGATGCATTTGCACTGCCCAGCGGCTCACCACTGGCCCGCTCACCCGACACGCAGTGGCGTGACCCGCGCGTACCGCCAGCACCTTCACCGGCCTCGACCGCGTTCGAGCTGCCCTATTATTTTTTGGTGCAGCAACAAGGTCATGCAGTGGTGGATGCTGCGCTGCAGGTTGATCCTCTGGCGGGCTGGCTGGGCGTGGCGGCTGCGCGCCCCAGTAGCAATGCAATTTCTGCCCGCGTCGCCATCGACGTGGGAACAGGATTTGATGATTCTGTACTGCTCGATTTTTGCCCCATGGCCGTGCTGGATGAACCGCTCGGGCGCCTGGATACAGAGTTCGCTTTCACCGGCGGCGTGGACTTGGATTTACTCACCCTCGGAACTGTGTGTCAGATAGGCAATGAGTTGTGTGCGATCACCGCGATTGATCTTGAGCAGCGCACCGGCACTCTCACTCGCGCGGTATTGGATTCGGTGCCGGACGAGCATGAACAAGGCGCAACCATACTATTTTGGGGTGACCTGGTTGGCGTGGATGAGCAGGAGTTTGTTGAGACTGATGAGCTGGATGTGCGTGTTATGCCAATTACCGGCAGTGGTCAGCTCGACCTCACTGCAGCGCCCTCACTGCCTGTAGTAATGGATTCAAGGGCGGTCCGCCCATACCCGCCCGGCAACATCCGCCTGAACGGAGAATACTTCCCGTCATCAATAACGGGCGAGATCACCGTTGAGTGGAGCACGCGGAACCGGCAGCAACAAACCGGTGGCGAGCTGATTGGATTTGCCGGGGGCGACGTAACTCCGGAGGACGGCACAACGTATGTCGTAACTGTGCGCAATCGCATAACCCAAGCACTCGTGCACGAAGACCAGGATGCGCAAAGCCCACACGTAATTACTGTTGGGGAGCTGGTTGACGGCAATGCTGCGCCCGAGCTGGACGTATTCATATCGGCCCGCAGGGATGGGCACGACAGCTTTTTTGCGCAGCACGTACCGGTTGAGTGGGATTATTTTACGTTCGAAGTCTTCACCGAGAGCGGAAACTTTGTTGTACCTGAGGGTGTGACTGAGGTGGATGTGTTGGTGGTGGCGGGTGGTGGCGGAGGCGCGGCAACTACATTCGGCGCCTCAAATATCGTCGGCCGCGGCGGCGGCGGATCTGGAGGAGTGGTTGTTGCAACTGCCGTGAACGTTACATCAGGTGCATCAATTCCGGTAACTGTCGGGGATGGCGGCGGCGGAGGGGTGGCGGACAACCCTCAGACCGACAGTTTAAACAGGGCGCGGAGCGGCAAGAACTCATCGTTCGGCGATTTGGTTCAGGCGCTTGGCGGCGGTGCCGGTGGGCCGGCGCTAGATGCCGAGGGTTCTGATGCGGCGGACGGCGGGTCTGGGGGTGGAGCTGGTTTTCGAGATGCCGCTCCGGGAATCGGCGCGCCTGGCCAGGGCCATCGTGGCGGTCGTCGCGTTTCAGGGGGAACCTTAAACGCGGGGCTCGGGGGAGGTGGCGCAAGTGAGCCTGGAGAGGATTACTCCGGGATCGGGCCGAATAATGGCACCAGAGGCGGTGACGGAATAGCGCTCGCGTCTATAGGCTTTTATGGCGCGACTGAAGTTGGTGCTCCTGATGAAGTTGGCGGTGGCGGCGCCGGGGGTGCATATACGGGTGGCGCGCCAGGGGATGGCGGGATTGGGGGTGGCGGAATCGGCGGGGAGCCGAACTATAGTCCGGGAGGTGACGGCGCACCCAATACTGGTGGCGGTGGCGGCGGGTCTGGTGGCGGTAGTGGTACTCAATCCAGCGAGGGGAAAAAGGGCGGCAATGGCGGCTCCGGCATTGTAATAGTGCGGTATCGCACACCCGAATAAACATTTATCTGGAGGAAAGCATGACAAGCAGACTGCTTACAAACCTCGGCCTGGAGTTCGACTGGGATCTGGGCGCCGATGGCTGGAAGTCAGGAATGGACAGAAACCTATTGCTGCTCGACACGCTCGCGCAGCCTCGAGCGATAGATGTGGGCCGCAACGCCCCGCCAGGAGCTCCTGAGTCGGGCGATACATACGTTGTCGGCGCGTCCCCGTCGGGCGCTTGGTCGGGAGGCGCCTGGAGCATAGCTGTATATGATGCCGACGAGTGGGTGCAGATTACTCCACGCGAGGGCTGGCAGATTAAAAGCCTGAGCGATGGTTTGTTATACGAATTCAACGGAAGTGAGTGGGCAGAAGTCAGGTTGGGCGGGCCGCTTGCCAATCTAACAGCCGCAGCCCCACCGACGATTGATGATGACGAAACGCAGGGGTATGAGCCTCTGAGTGTGTGGATCGATATCAGCAATGGCGAATACTACAAGTGCTTGGACGCTACAGCCGGGGCAGCAGTATGGGTAAAGTCATCGCTTACGATTGACGAGTTGGGGGCTCTGGCCCTGGCTAATGATGCCAGCGGCGTGCCTTACTCCGGCTCGGCCCCAGGCTCTGATGTAGCCGCCGCGCTGAATGCCTTGCACGCCCAGACGGCGGAGCAGCCGGTCATTCGGCAGGGCGCCGTCACTATCTCGCCCTCCAGCGACACCTGGCAGCGCACCGACTTTGAAAACGTCTCGCTCTCGCCCGCACTGCCTGACGGCAATTATCGGGTGCTTTTTGAATACCCGAACGATGCGGCGGCACAATCCATCGGCAATTTCATCGCGTACGACAAGGCCGGAAACGGCTTTAAAGTGCGGGCAACCGGCAGCGCAGGAGGTACCGTTTTATGGTCAGCCATTCAATTACCGTAGCAGAGTTGGGCGAGGGGCCGCACTGGGAATTTGACGTTGACGGCAACAGCGTTTCCGTCGGCGGCAACAGCGTTGACCTGGATGAGCTGCAGCAGGACCAGCCCAGTCATTACGATTTTATGTGCAGCATCACCGGCCGGTACCAGGCCACGGTTATTCTGCCACCGGCGGACTATCTGCCCACATTCGATGAGGAGGATGAGCATGAGCCGGTGCGATTGCCCATTGATTTATCCCGCGTTGAGATTCGCCTGTACCCCTGGTTTGATTGCGAGGAGGAGCCCGCATGAGCTTTCTAATTTCCGTTCCCGACGCGCTGCGCCAAAGTGTTGAAGCCGCCACCGGCGGCAAGCAAACGGTGCTATACGACGAACACGGCCTGCCCAGCTATATGTATGTGCTGCCCAAGTTTCGCTATGAGGATATCGGTTTTGATGCTGAGTTGGGCACCGGCGTGTGCACTGCATTTTTGGTCGATGGCGTAGAGGTTGACCAGATATTCCTGGGTGTTTATCAGGCCAGTAATCTCGGAGGTCGCGCATGCTCTCTGCCAGGCCGTGAAGTGTGGCGATCAATTAATTGGGATAACGCCCGTGCCGCTTGCACGAGCAAGGGTGCCGGCTGGGACATGATGACCGTGCACGACTGGGCTGCGGTTGCAGTTTGGTGCGCAGCCAACGGCTACGAGCCAGGTGGCAACACGAATTACGGCCGCTACCATGCCGACCATTCCCAGTTTGGCCGCCTAGTCACCGGCGGCTATCCCGGCGTAGATGATGGGGTGGCGAACATCCTGGCCGGTACGGGTCCGGATGCCTGGCGGCATGACGGCAGCGCAACTGGCATATCCGACCTGGTAGGCAATGTGTGGGAATGGTTGTGGGGCGCAAAAACGGTGGATGGACGCCTTTATGCGGCAACTGATAACGACCTGGGCGTGGCTGAGAGTAGCTGGGCGGATACCGGTGTAGATATTGTCGAGGCTAACCCCTGGACATCGAGCAGCGTCAATGGCACCCAGCTAACCGACCGGATGCTGTTTACATATCCGGGGATCGATCTGCAGGGCCGTCTGTACATTAACACTGACGGTGAACGTTTCCCGTTCCGTGGTGGCAGCCGCAACCTTGGTGGCGGTGCCGGGCTCGCCGCGCTGAACTTGGCCGACGCGCGGTCGAACTCGTACACGGGCATCGGTTTCCGTCCCCGCTTTGTAATCTGAGTTCTGCCGCCTGTTGTCTGCTGGGGTGCACGATAGTGCGCCCCTTAATAAAAGGAGAAGCCAGTGCAGGATTTGAAAATCGCACAGAAAGTAGAGGATATGATCAAAGAGCGCTATCAGTCGTTGCGGCAGTTTCCTAAATCTGAGCGCCACGTCGCCAGCGCTCAGATACGGGAGGCGATGTGGGAACTGTTGGAGTTGGTGATTATCTGCAGCAAGCGGTACCACAAAAAAACATCTTTGCAGGATTTAGATATAAAGATAGCGCTGCTGCGCCGGCAGATTCGCCTGGCGATGCAGCTAAAATTTTTGCCCATGCGTCAGTATGAGAATTGGGCAAAAGAGCTGGACGAAATAGGCCGCATGACGGGCGGGTGGATAAAGTCCGAGCGTCGCGTAGCCCGCTAGTCCAGCAAAGGGGGTGTTGCTGTAGTTTCCCGATCCGTGGTGGCAACCGCAACAATGGTGGCAATGCCGGGCTCGCCGCGCTGAACTTGAACAACGCGCGGTCGAACTCGAACACGAACATCGGTTTCCGTCCCCGCTCTTACGAGCCGCCAGAAGCTTCAGGCTCACGGGTCTGATTCCAGTGCATTTGTAAAAGGGCGCCACTCCCTCGGCTTTGTTTTGCCGGAAGATCCACGGGCGCCGGTAGGATGGTAGGTAACGAACTCCTTCCGGCGCCACTTTTCTGGAGCGAAAAGTGAAAACCTACGACAACCTCTTTCCCGAGATATACGACTTCGAAAACCTCTACAGCGGCTACTTGCGCGCCCGGCGCGGCAAGCGCGATCAAAACGAAGTTATTCGCTTTGAGGCGGACCTAGAAAGCAATCTCATCCAGTTGCAAAATGAGCTTATTTGGGATCAATACCAGACCGGACCCTACCGAACATTTTATGTGCACGAGCCCAAGCGCCGCCTGGTGGCTGCGCTGCCTTTCCGTGACCGCGTTGTGCAGCACAGCCTGATAGCCACTATCGAGCCTATCTGGGAGGCGCGGTTTATCCACCACAGCTACGCCTGCCGCCCCGGACGCGGCCTGCATGCCGCTACGGCCGCCGCCCAACAGTGGCTGCGAGAGGTGGAGCGCGAGCACGGCCGCGCCTACTGCTTTAAGGCCGACGTAGCTAGGTACTTTGCAAGCATTGGCCACTCCGTCCTGATCGGCATTCTGGCCGGCCGCATCCGCTGCCAGCGCACCCTGGCGCTGTGCTGGGACATCATTTCAAGCTGGCAGCCCGGCCTGCCCATTGGTAGTCTCACCTCGCAACTGTGGGCAAACATAGTGTTGGACATGCTCGACCAGTTCGCTAAGCAACATCTGCACATTAAGCGTTATATGCGCTACATGGATGATTTCATCGTTATTCATCACGACAAAAACTACCTGCGCGAATGCCAGTACCAACTGGAGGCATTCCTAGAGGAGCGGCTGGAGCTGCGCCTAAACCACAAAACTCAGATATTTCCCGTCGCCCATCGCGGCGGCCGCGGGCTGGATTATCTCGGCTACATCATTTGGGCAGACCGTAAGCGCCTGCGCCGTGACTCGGTAAAACGAATGGGCCGCCGAATGAAGTCTATGGCCACCGCTTACGCTGACGGCAACATCGAGCTGGACGAGGTTGGCCAACGCCTGGCTAGCTGGCTAGGCCATGCCCAGAATGCCGATAGTTATCGGTTGATCGAGAAGCTTGTGGGGAAAGTGGTGTTTAAGAGAGGTGGAGCAAGAAAGGGATAGCTGGGGCACACGGTTCCGCTTAGAGCAATTCCTTTCCGCTGAGCGGAACAAAGAGAACATGCCAGTTATCGCGCTGGAGGTGCTAATTTATCGCGCGCGGCTTCACCCTGGCCACCCAAACAGATTCACACGGCCTCTGTCGCGAGCGAGTGCTCACTTGGGGCCAGGTGCAGCCCCACAGTGGCGATTCGGCCGTCGATTATTTCCATGACCTCGAGCCGCTGTTCACCA